>WNGP01002510.1_pt1 | contig 24885 bp, 26 predicted proteins | sample 5407671 | NCBI WGS metagenome assembly WNGP01 (sample SAMN13153381, study PRJNA577476) | soil metagenome | isolation source: 40 cm soil or saprolite under Garry oak tree replicate 2 | place: USA:California | collected 2016-06-15
AGCGCAGGAGTGGGAAGCGGAAGCGCTGAAGGCCGAGGCCCTGGGGATTCGCGTGGTGCTAACGCGGTTCGGGATTATTTTGGCGCGCGAGGGCGGTGCGCTGCCGAAGATGATGCTGCCATTCAAGATTGGCGTGGGGGGGAAGCTGGGTTCCGGGCAGCAATGGATGTCGTGGGTGACGCTCGAAGACGTCGTCGGGATTTTGCGATTCGCGATCGAGAACGCCCCGGTAAGGGGCGCCATTAATATTGTGTCGCCGCAACCGCTGCAAAACGTGGAATTCACAAAGGTGCTTGCGAAAGTGATGCGTCGGCCGGCGCTCTTTCCTGCCCCCACTTTTGCGCTGCGGCTGGCGCTGGGTGAAATGGCCGACGCGCTGCTGTTATCCAGCCAGCGCGTCTTGCCTCGAGCCATTGAAAAACTTGGCCACAGGTTCTTGCACTCCGATTTGCCCACCGCACTGAAGAGTCTGGTAAAGACAAACTAATGCCCAAGGAGAATCACTTCACAATCGTGAAACTGACATCAATCTTGAGCACCTTTCCGCTAAGGGGATCTGTGGCCATAGTACTCTCGACGGATTGGCCCTCGCGCAACTTCAGGTCGAGCTCTGATACAAACTGGCCGATAATGGGCTCCTGAAAACGAGCGCTGGAAGTTTCAGAAACGGAACCATCTGATTTCGTCACCGGGACGGAAGCGCGGCCCTCCACCCACGACCGCTCAATCTTCATTTGTAGCAACAAGCGGCCATCACTAAAGTAGGCGGACCGAGCATCGATGTTGGTGCCCACATCCAGGTAGGTCATGCTTCCCGTATTTCCACCGGTATAGATGGGAACGCGACTTCCGACCCGTAGCTTGACCCAACCAGGTTTCAACTCGGGCACATCAGGAGCGTTAACATAGAGAATGTACGGAAGACTTTTGACCTTCTTGTCCCCTTCGAATTCGGTGAAGACGACCTGCACCTTGACGGGAGTCGTCCGTAGCTCTGCCTTTTGACTATCTTCGGCCTTCGGCTTGTCCTGGGCCGAGCAGAATGGCGATAGAACTCCGAACAGCAACACTGCCAGCGAAACCACCGTTCTATTCATTTTTCCTCCATGCTCACGCGAAATTGATTCGACCATCCGCTACTGTTCTTGCGCTACTCCGTCGGACGCCTCGGTTTGCCGTTCTTGCAGCGGTTTGATCTCGAGCCCATTAATCTGGAGCGGCTCCAGGCTGGGCGACTCGTCTTTCGTCAGCGGGGCCGGCGTCACGAGAGCAAGAGCCACTTCCCTGCGCTCATCCAAAACGGCAACGAAGCGGGAAAACGCCTCGCGCTCGTCCGGGGGAACAAGGACTTCTGGTTGGCTAGACGCCACCGGGCGCAATAAAGTTGAGTGAACTCGCGTCCTATTGAACGAAACGATCTGCGAGCCTGAACCAGAATTTGGATGGCGATCGTCTGTCACTGGCGTCTCGCTAACCGGCAACTGGGGAGTCTCTTTGGCTTGGCGACCTGGGCTTGGGTGATGGGGCCGTGCAAAGACAAAGATTACAAATGCGAGAGCGACGCTGGCCGCGGCAAAGATCATGGGTTGAATCCAGCGACGTTGTGGTGCGATCTCTTCATCGAGGCGCGCGCGGACGCGCGGCAAGAGAGAAGCAGGTACGTCGGCGTTGGCGGTTACGTGAAGGCCGGTGTTGATGGAGGCGAAGAGGGATTGCTCCCGTTCGAATGCGGCGCGGCAATCGAGGCAGACGTCCAGATGAGCGCGCAATTCGCCTTGTGGATGGGAGCCGCTGGCTGCAGCTTCGATCAACGCGTTCTTATGGTGTTTGCATGGCATTGCAACTTCTCCGCTAACTGTCTCCGCGCATAGAAAATTCTGGACTTCACCGTGCCCGTGGAAATGCCCAGCATGGACGCAATTTCATCGATGGTGTGGCCTTCCATGGCCGCAAGCAAGAGGACCAGGCGCAATTTTTCCGGCAATTCCGCGAGGGCGCTCTCGAGATGCGCTTGGAACTCGTTTGAAACAGCGATGTCTTCGGCGGTCGCTCCAGGCGGCTGGCGCTCCGGTTGCGACCAAAGTGTGTCGCGGAGTTCGCGGCGTTTCCCGGAGCGCAAGCGGTCGAGCGCGAGACGAAACGCGATTCGAACGAGCCAGGCGCGGAAGCGGTTGCGGTCGCGCAGTCGATCGAACTTGCGATAGGCGCGTAGCAAGGCTTCCTGGGCAACGTCTTCGGCGTCAGCCGTGTTGCGCAAGACGCCGCGAGCCACGCGATAGGCAAGCGGGCCACACTCGGCGAGGCGCTCCTCGAACTCGCGCCTGGTGTCGGCCTGGGCTGCTTCGCGCGCCAGCTCATCCTCCTCGTCATGCGCGACCGCCAAGCGGTCGACCGTGCGACCTGGTTGGACCAGAACCAGCTCCTGCATTTGTTATCGTGCGCGAGCCTCGAACGCGCGCCCTCCCGTACACCTAACCAGACGCCGCCACCTCCAGATTGGTTCAGCGGCCGTCCCCGATGATGGGGTTTAGATGCCCAATTGCCTGAGCAGTTCCTCAAGGTTGGATTCGTCGACGAGCACTTCCCGGGGTTGCTTGCCTTCGGGTGGGGCCTGTACGGAACCTTCATCAAAAGCACGAAAGAGACGCATCTTGGCGACCGCATATTCCTCGCTGCTCGTGAGCGGGCGGCCGTTCTGCTTTGCCCAGGCGTCCAACACCGCTTGCATGACGAAGATCTTGAAGGGAAAAGCGCTGCGGCGGTTGGCGGAAACCACGTACGTAAACTCGCCGCCGGGACGGCCGTGCCGTTCTGCACGATTTCCTTCGAAGAAGTAGTACTGGTAGACGTAGCCGTCGGCCGCAGAGTAGCTCTTGATGCGGCGTACGGTATCGGGGCGAGGCATGGGCGGATTATTGGAGGCCCGACCGGAGATGTCAACGCAGGAATTTGCTCCGAGGAGTGTCGCGATGCGAAAGCGCCGAATGGCGCGGCTGATCCTTCACAGTTCAGATAATGCGATGGTCTCACTCTGCCGGAATAAAATTAGCGATCCGGGCTGGTTACCAAACTCTCGGGATGGGTGGTGCCCGCGGTGGACTCGAGTTACCGCCTGGACATAGCCCAGACCTTGAAGAGAGGTTTTTGAAGTATTTAGTTCTTGTTTGGGAGCTTTGGCTCATAGTCTCGGGCCGCTGGGTGCCCCAAGGGATTGGTTTCGACCGCCACGATGCTGCAGGACGGACAGCTCAATCGTGGGGGATCAACCAGCCGCCGCCGAAGAGAAGGCCAGGACCGAGCGAGGCAAGAAAGATTGGTCGACGAGCGCCGCGAGGTTGCTTCGAAGCACTCCGCAAAGCTTCGTGCAATGCCCCGCCGCACGTGGATGAACCGAGATTCCCGGAAACTCGCGCGATGGGCGGAAAGGTGCTGGGGGACACGCCGCACTGCTTCGCGAGAAGAGCAACTAGACGCGGATTCGGCTGGTGCGTTGCAAACGCGCCGACGGAGCCGCGCGCGATCCCGCTGCGCAACTCCACCGATGTAATCACTTTTTCCATACGCGTGATCGCCGCCCGAGAAAGGGCTTCGCCGTCGAACTTCACGCCCAGGCGGCCATCCTTCGAATCGCTGACCTGGATGGCGGCGGCGTACTGGCCCGCACAGCCGAAGAGAAATTCACCGAGGCCATAGCCTTTGCCGGAATAGTTATTGGCGGTACTCTGAAGGATAAAAGCACTGGCGCCGTCGCCAAACAAGCCACCAAACTCGCCGGCGACTCGGCTGGGAGTGAGCGCTCGGCTGTGGACGTCGGCGGTGACAACCGCTACGGTCTGCGCCTGCCCCGATCCGATCAGCGATTGCGTGACGGCGAGGGCATTGAGCAAACCGAGGCAGGCGCCGCCGACATCCAGTGCGCCACAATTCTCGCGCATGAGCAATCGGGAATGAAGTTGGGCTGAGAGCGAAGGATAATCGTGATGCGTTTCGCTGGTGGCGACGATCCAATCCAGCGCTTGCGTTTCGCAGGAGGCAGCGCGCAAGGCTTCCTGCGCGGCGGTCGCGGCAAGCGTCAACTCGTTCTCGCCTTCGGCAACGTAGGCGAGCGATTCGATGCCTGCGCGGCTACGCAATTTGCCCACTGGCATTCCAAAAGCACGATCGATTTCCCCGGAAAGAATGATGCGAGATCCCGTAACAGCCGCTGAGGAAATGATCGAGACATTGGCGGTGTTCGACGGTTGCTGCTCTCGGTTTCCAGCAGGCCGTTGGGTCATCCCAGATTCTCGTTTTCCTCGAGGCCGCTCGATTGCTCAGTGCCCGTTCACTATCTTCGCACCAGACTCTGACGACTTTCTACTGAAACAAATCGGTTGAAACCAGATGGGGAAGCAGTCGGAATGCGGAAAGATTCCACAGACGTCTTGGACCGGTGTTGTTAGATTCCCCCGAATGAGGGAGGAGAGGCGCCGAGTGCGATGGAGTTCATGCTAACGTAAAACGACAATTTCTAAAGTGCATCAATGCGCGTTGGCTCGTGGCAAATGCAGAGCGCCAAGGTTTGTAGCTATCGACCGAATCGATCAACAGAGATGCTCGCGAGAAACACTATACGGACTATGGGAACCGTTGCGCTGGTGTTCTTGAGCGCGGTGGGCGCGAGGGCACAGCGCGTGCGCGGCGAACTGCGGATTGAGGTGTATGACCCGCATGGGACTGCGGTGTCGCCAGCGGGCGAGCTCGTCAGCGAAGCCAATGGGTTCCGGAGGACATTTGTGGCGGGGCCTGAGGGCCGCTACATTGCGCAAGATCTTCCGTTTGGAGTTTACCGGCTGAGTTTGCAGGCGGAAGGATTCGCGCCGTGGAGCGATTTGGTCGAAATACGCTCCGAGGTGCCGGTGCGCGTGGCCGTCACGCTGGGCGTTGCGCCGGTGACAACACAAGTGCAAGTGAACGATTCGGCGACCCTGGTGGACCCCTATTCGACGGGATCGCTGTACTCCATCGGCCGGCAGGCGATCGAGGAACATGACGCGGCGCAACCGGGGCGCGAACTGTTGGACCTGGTATCTGTACAGCCGGGTTGGTTGTATGAAGCCAATGGCGTGCTTCACCCGCGCGGTTCGGAATACGACGTGCAATTCGTGGTGGACGGACTGCCACTGACGCAGAATCGCTCGCCGGCGTTTGCGCCCTCCTTGGATGCGAGCGATGTTGAGTCCTTGCGCGTGTTGACGGCAAGTTTTCCAGCGGAATATGGGCGGAAACTGGGAGGCATCGTCGAAGTCACTACCAAGAAAGATGTCCCTGCGGGATGGCACGAGCGGCTCGACGCGGGCGGCAGAAGTTTCTCAACTCTGAACGGCGCGGCGGGAATTTTCTATGCACGGGGAGCACAGCGGTTTTCGGTGGGTGGCGAGGCATTTCACACTGACCGTTATCTGGATCCTCCGGTGCTGGGGAATTTCACGAACCGAGGAAATGCCGCCGGCTTCTCGGCTTCCTACGAAAGGGATTTTTCGACCAGCGACCGGCTGCGCGTGAGCCTGATGCACAATGTCGTCCGCTTCCTCGTGCCCAACGAGCTGGTGCAGCAGCAAGCCGGCCAGCGGCAGGATATCCAGAACATCGAGACGAACGGACAGATCTACTTCCAGCATACAATTTCGTCTGATTTGTTTCTGAGTTTTTCGGGAAGCGCGAGAGACTCGAACGCGACAATGACGTCAAACGCGCCCTCCACTCCCGTTTTCGTTTCGCAGGACCGCGGCTACCGCGAAGGGTACGCGCGAGCCGACCTTGCAGGGCACCGCGGACATCACGATTGGAAGACGGGTGTGGACGTCATTTTCGGTCCGGTGCACGAGGCCCTGCAATACACGATAACCGATCCGACTCAATTCGATCCCGGGACGCAGCTGACTTTTCGTTTTCCTTATCAACGGAAATGGGACGTCGAGCCTTCGATTTATGCGCAGGACCAGCTGCGCCTGGGGCGCTGGAACGTCAGTGCGGGGCTGAGGTTCGATGATTACGGATTTGTGGTGCATGAGTCGGCGTGGAGTCCGAGAATCGCTGTATCGAGATTCGTGCCGGCATTCAACCTGTTGCTTCATACTTCCTATGATCGCGTTTTTCAAACGCCAGCTGTCGAGAATCTGCTTCTCGCGAGCTCGCCGCTACTGGATGCCATCGGCCCGTCGGTGTTGCGGTTGCCAGTGAGGCCGGGTCGCGGGAATTTTTACGAAGGCGGTGTGACCAAGGCATTCTTTGGCAAGCTGCGGCTGGATGCCAATATTTTCCGCCGGGATTTTCGCCAATATTCCGATGACGACGTCCTGCTGGATACGGGCGTGAGCTTTCCCATTGCGTTCAGGAAGGCCCAGATCTTCGGAGAGGAAATCCGCGTGGAAATCCCGCATTGGGGACGTTTCTCAGGCTACTTGAGCTATGCGAACCAGTCCGGCTACGGGCACGGACCGATCACCGGCGGCTTGTTCCTGGGAAGTGATGTGGCCAATGCGCTGACCGATACGAGCAGGTTTGCCGTGACGCAGGATCAACGGAATTCGCTACGCGCTCGTGTGCGTTTTCAGGCGCCCCGGCGCATCTGGCTGGCGATGGGCGCACAGTATGGCAGCGGGTTGCCAGCCGATATTGGCAACGCCAATGTCAGTAACCTGCTGGCGGCCTTCGGACAACAGATTCTGGATCGCGTGGATCTGGCTCGCAGGCGCGTACGGCCGAATCTTGCCCAGGACGTGGCGGCGGGCGCAGAAATCTATCACAAAGAATCGAGGAGCGCGGCCCTGCAGATTCAGGTGGCGAACCTGGCAAACCGGCTCAACGTGATTAATTTTGCGAGTTTGTTTTCCGGGACCGCGCTGGGAGAACCACGGAGCGTTTCGGCAAGCTTGCGGCTTACGTTTTAAATCGCGGTAGTGCCGTGTTTCAAAGCTAGGGTCAACGGTGCGGCGCGCCTACTTGGCAAGGTGTTCGAGTTCGGTCACGATGCGGTCGAGCTCGTCGATGAGGGGACCCGAACCTGCCTTGTGGAATACGTTGACCATCTCACGGTAGTACCAGAGCGTGCCGTCCTTGCGGCCGGTAAAGCGGTCGAAGACGGCATCGCCTTCCACGTGATAATCAGAGAGAATTTCGCGAGCGTTGGCCAGTTTGTCCGCGGCGGAGACGAGCCGGACATCATCGGGCTCATGCGCAACCTTCTCGATGTAGGCGCGTTTTCTTTCGCCCCAGTCCCGTTTTTCGCCGGAGACTTCATAAGAATCGGTGCAGCCATCGACGATGCGCGCGACGCGGACGCCGAATTTCTCGCGGATTTCGTCGAGGCGCGGAAGGCCGCCCTGATCCTCGACGGCATCATGCAGCAGCGCGGCGATGACTTCGTCTTCACCGCCGCCATGCTGAATGACGATGGCCGCAACGCCGAGCAAGTGGCCGACGTAGGGCTGGCCTTTGCCCTTGCGGCGCTGGTGCAGGTGCAGCTCCGCCGCGTAACCAAGCGCTTCGACAAAACGGTTTGTGAGCACCGGCTTTCCGATGATGGATTGCCCGCAGTCAATTGTTTCGCTTATCTGCGGCGCGCCTTGCCGAGCAAGCGGAGGATTTCCAGATAGAGCCAGATGAGCGTGACCCTCAGGCCGAACGCGCCGTACCACTCCATATACTTCGGGGCCCCACCCTGGACGCCACTCTCGATCATGTCGAAATCGAGAACCAGATTTAGCGCCGCAACGATGACCACAAAGAGACTGAAACCGATTCCCACGGCCCCACTGCCGTTGATTGCCGGGACCTGAATGTGGAAGAAACCGCCAAGAACCATCTCCACGATATAGAGAAGCGCAACCCCGCCGGTGGCGGCGATCACGCCGAGCTTGAATCCTTGCGTGGCACGAATCATGCCGGTTTTGTAGGCGAGCAACATCGCGAAAAGCGTGCCGAATGTGAGCCCGACGGCTTGCATCGCGACGCCCGGGTACGTGCGTTCAAGTATGGCGGAGATGCCCCCCAGCGCTAGGCCTTCAAGGAGCGCGTAGATCGGGGCTGTGAGCGGGGCCCAATTTTGTTTAAAGATCGTAACCAGGGCGACGATGAAGCCGCCGAAAATGCCTCCAATCATCCACGGAACAGCCGCTTCCGGCGCTGGCGAGTGTGACAGGCCCCAGGTCCACGCGGCCGTGGTCGCGACACAGAGCAGGAGAAAACCCGTCTTGTTGACAGTGCCTTGCAGCGTCATCGCTTCGCCGAAAGTGACTTGGCCTTTGAAGGCCTTTTCATTGAGCGCTGGGTTGGAACTGCGCATTAGGGTGGCCATGGCTGACGCTCTCCTATCGAGGAGTTTCCGATCTGGCGACATTCTGTAACATCTAAATTCTACTCCCCGGTTTCGATTATTTCCATCACGCTGCGCAAGACGACAATCGCTCAGAAGCGTTTTGGTTCTCCGGCGATCTGGCGCTGGACTTGTTCTCTGAATTCCAAGGGCCTGGCAATCTGCGAAAAAACCTCGGGCGTCCCACCAGTGCCTCGCACGATGACCGTTCCGTAGCCCAGGAGCCTTCCCAGCGCAGGCTCCTCGACGGCGATACTTTCGATTCTTGGCAAGAGAAGTTCGATGGTCCGCCGATTTGCGAGCCCCGACTTTACGATGACTCTCTTATTGGTGACGGCCATCTCCGTGGCATTGCGCTTTAGAAGTCCAATGCAAAAAAATATCGCTCCCAGCATCAAGCATATGAGAGCAGCCCAATACATGACGCCGCGCGGGGGTGCAACTTTGGCTCCTTGCCAACTTGAGGGCGAAGCAACCAAAAATGCTATTGCAATGAACGCGAGGACTGCGGCGATCAGAGCGTGTCCCAACATCACTATCCAGTGCAGCCGGGTCTCGTACTGGACGGTTTCGCCCGCGATAAGATGCTTTTCGGCGTAGCTCAAAAAAGCCCCTTGAAAAAAAGCGTCAAGAAAATTTGCCGCTGGGGAACCTGCGACGGATGATCGCCGGAGGTTGTGGCTGGCCAACTGTCATCCGGCGCAAAGCAGAAAAATCGGATTCAAGTTGGTAGCCCCAACGGAATCGAACCCGTATTTGAGCCTTAAGAGGGTCACGGCAAATTCGAAAATGTTGGATGTATTGGCCTTTTTGCGAATTCCGAAACCGCGCGCCGGCTATAAATTGTCACCTGGGGCTTCACGGCCCGCGAAACTTGATGAAAGCCGTCAGCGCAAAAAATGCCCCTTCGCAGCACTAAGCCCTTTGTTTTCAAGTCAGCCGTAATCACAACCTCTGATTGTCACTTCGATGTAGGGATTCGGTTTTCTCACTTCCGCGGCGAGAAGAGAGATTTTGCGAATCTTGCGCTTCGCAACCTCCGCGCCCATCTCAGTGCGAAGGCAAGGGCGTTCAGATTCCCAAACGTTCACTTGTTGGCCGCCTTCGATTGGTAGCCCGGACGGGAATCGAACCCGTAATCTTCACCTTGAAAGGGTGACGAGTTAACCAGTTACTCTACCGGGCCACGAGTCCAGTGTAGCAAATAAGAAAATCCCCGACCACTCAGCGGCGGTCGGGGTGATGGATCGCTTCGGTTGGTTTACGCCTCCCTTCGGTTGGCCGACGAACCGTTGGCGCCCACCGATGAAGAAAAGCAGGTCGAGTGTGTCACTCACGGGAGCCGCTTCGCGCTGTGTCCGCTAAGCATCTGTCAGCCAACCCCGCGCAAGCGTAGTTGTCAAGAGAGAACGAAACCCACCAATGGCCGGATGCTTGGTGTGCTATCTGCGATGCCCTAGAATTGCCACTTTCAGCAGACGTACAACGCGCTTACCGGACGCGTCCAGCTATCCTCAGGCCTTGCTCAACAGCGACGATTTCGCATCTTGGGAACGGCAGTGTCTGGGCGCTCGATATCGTCGAGGGCAGACAACATTAGTAGGCCTCTCGTCCTGAGACCCACACGTAGGAATCAATTTCGTAGACGAAGAACGGGAACCGATCCACTCCGGTTGACTTCTCAACCAGCGGCGGCTTCCGCGGATGTCTCTGCCTCCGCCGACCCTGTCGTACCGACAAACTTGGCGGTAATATCTAGCCCATTCTTGTTCATGTCGAATCTTTGTTTCCTGTCCAAGCCTTGGACAAATTCACGTGCCGCCTTACCGACCGCCCCAGGAAGACTCGACGCCTCCACTTTGACCGTCGATTCCACCGTTTCTTCATTTCGGTCTCGATAGCGAATTTGCACCTCAAACGTTTTCATGCTTGTAACCTCCCTTTCCTGACGATGAAAACAGAAACCAGTTCGCTCACTCCAAACCACGTGCGGGCCCTAAAATTGCCGTGATCTTTAGCCCCGACGACGCTTTCGACCTGCAGCTTTCTTTCCGGAGCTCTTCGTCTTCAAGGCCTTAATCTCTGCTTTAAGCCTTTCGTTCTCTTTTGCCAACGTATCGCGGGCGGCTGTGATTGTTTCGAGATCGTTTCCCAATTGGCCGTTCTCTTTCTGAAGTCCCGCGACGTGGGTCTTCAATTGCTCGTTCTCTTCGAGAGTCTTGGTGTCCTTGCAGGCAGTCATGGGCAAACTCAGCACTACTGCCACAGCAAGTTTCGCCCAAGAGTGTTTACGCGTCATACGTCATCCTTCGTAGACAAGAATCTGAATTGCATTTTGAACAACCGATAGCGGGTGAGGAGGGAAGCCACCGCTGGCAACTGGGCCAGCGTAATGGAGTTTCTTAGATCGCGCAAGTCTGATATGCGGTTATCGGACATCTGGTTCTCAATGTCCAGTAACGCGGGTGGGAGTGAAGCAGTAAACACCACGGCGTTAGGCGGGATCGCCTCGAGGAAAGGTGCGCCAACTTTAGGTTCGGTCCACCGCATGTGAGGGAACGGCTTTATCGACGAGATGCGGCTCAGGTAGGATTCAATTGGAGGAACATGATGCTTACGCGACTCTTGATTACGGGAACGCTCACTGGAGGGCTCGTCCTGAGCGTCCTGAGCTGGGTTACAGCGGCGATCCTGCCTCCCCGCTACAAAGCAATTCAGGGATTCCCACGCCGTTGTGGAGGCGATTCGCTCAAATGTATCGGGAAACGACATCAACACCACCCCGCAGGGGCTCTTGGTATCCGTGTCGCTGCGCTCCCGACTCCAGAGCTTTGGGCCTCGTATCGCCGGCCAACTTGTTGTCGAGTTTGCGGTAGCCTTGGCTTGTCATTGCTGGTACTTCTAACACCACTTCGCTCGTCAACACGCCGCGGGTTTCTTGGGCTAGCCGTGGGCTAGCCGGGCTGATTGCTGGTGTGGAGACACATTTTCCGAACTGGAACTGGGCAGGTTTTCCAACCAGCTATCTACTGGCCGGGAGTGCGTACCCAGCCGGAAATTGGTTATCGCTGGGCTGGTGTTGGGCGCTGTCAGGCGAAAGCTTGGAGGGCGTCGCCAGATGACCTGCGGCCCGCGGGTGGACTCTAGAATAAGGAAGAATCGAGCAATACATAAGGTAAAGCCGGCCGTGCGCGGGACATTTCACCGGAGTCGCGCTGCCGCTGAAGTCTAAGACTTGCGGTCCTGAAATTCCTCGTTCCAGGCCATCTGAATGGCTTCGAGTTTGGTTTCGTTGGAGGCGGCGGGGTCGCCGGAGAAGCCGGGGAGTTCGGTGATCCATTTGTGCATGTCCGTGAACCGCACAGTGAGTGGATTGGTGTGCGGAAATTTGTCCGTCAGGCCGATGGCAATGTCTTCGAGATTGTCCCAACCGAAAGTCGGTGGCATATATGGCTCCTACTGTTATCGGTGGTCAGCTATCAGCTATATGTGCAAAGCACAAAGAGCTGACAGATTTCTGAATGAATACTGAGAACTAAGCACTGACGACCGAAAAACCTCAGTGATCCAGCTCCTTGGCGTAGTTCTTGTTCCAATCAGGAATCTCGACGACGATGTCCGTCGTTCCGTCGGGCACGGTTTGGCAACCGAGGCGCGACTTCGGGGTGATGCCGGGCGCCTCGTCCAGCTCATCGAGCTCTGCGTCAGTGGCTTCATTGCAGGATTCCAGGCCTTCTCGCACGATGACGTGACACGTCGAGCAGGCGCAGACGCCGCCGCAAGCATGGTCCAGACCGGCCTTGACGCCCTCGGAAATGTCGAGGATGCTGCCCGGAATGCCATTGTGGCCGTACGGAATTTTTTCCGGGTCGACCTCGATGCTTTTGCCACTCGGAAGAAAGGTCACCTTGTATTTCTTCGTCGCGGGTTTGTACTTGACTTCCTCGATGTATGGATTGCTGCCGCCCATTTTGTTCCCCCCTGATGCTCGCGGCTCTCACTACGCTCCAAGCAACGGCGCAGCGGTGCTGCCCCCCTACAAGGAAAACTCAGACCTCGGCTAGCTTGCGGCCTTCCAGGGCCGTTGAAACCGCCGAATTCATCAGCAGTTCCGCAAGGTGCTCGGTCGCTTGATTCAGCTGGTCGACGCGCTGGCGAATCAATTTGTAGTCGTTGTCGGCAACGGATTCCTTCAATGCGGCGACGCTCTCATCAATTTTGGCGCGTTCCTCGGCAGACAAGGCCGCGGCTTGCGGATTTGCCAGTGCTTTGACAGTCGCAGCCAGAATTGATTCTGATTCCGTGCGCGCTTCGATCACTTGGCGCTCGGCAAAATCCTGTTCGGCGTATTCGATGGATTCCTCGAGCATGCGCTCGATTTCGGAATCGTTGATGCCGTAGCTCGGCTGGACTTCGATGGAATGCTGCTCTCCGGTGCGAAGATCCTTTGCGCCCACCTGCAGTATTCCATTGGCATCGATCAGGAATTTCAATTCGATGCGCGGCAAGCCGGCGGGTGCGGGCGGCAGGCGCAAGGTGAAGCGCGCAAGCGAGCGGCAATCCTTAGCCAGTTCGCGCTCGCCCTGCAGGACGTGGATGTCGATGCCGGTCTGATTGTCGACGCCAGTGGTGTAAAGCTCCTGGGCGCTCGCGGGAATAGTGGAATTACGCGGAATAATTTTTGCAACCGCGCCGCCGTAGGTCTCGATGCCGAGTGAAAGCGGCGTAACGTCGAGCAGCAGCATGTTTTTTACGCCCTGATCGAGAATGTTGGCTTGTACCGCGGCCCCCAGCGCCACGACTTCGTCGGGATTCAGTTCGATGTGCGGTTTGCGATCGAAAAACTCTGCCACCGTGCGGCGGATCAGCGGCGTGCGGGTGGTGCCGCCAACGAGCACGACTTCGTCCATGTCCGCACGCTTGAGCTGGGCGTCCGCAAGCGCTTGTTTGAGGGGCCCCATGGTGCGGTCAACGACAGGGCGAATGAGGGCGTCCAGCGCACCGCGCGTGAATTCATGAACGAATACTTGGCCGTTCGGCAATACGAAACGAAGTGTGGCCGCCTCGGATTCCGAAAGCTGATGCTTCACGTCGATCAGCCCCTTGCGAAGCTCCTGCGCGAGTTCGCTGTGCGGCGAAAAGTCGATTGCATCATGCTTAAGAATCGATTCGTGAACAAAAGCCTGGAGCAGATTGTCAATGTCATCGCCGCCGAGATGGGTATCGCCGTTGGTCGAAAGGACCTGATAGATGTCGCCGTCGCTGGTGGAAATGAGTTTGAGGATCGAAATATCGAACGTGCCGCCGCCAAGGTCGTAGACGGCGACTTTGCCGCGCTGCTTTTCATGCAAGCCGTAGGCGAGTGCGGCGGCGGTTGGCTCGTTGACGAGACGCAGAACTTCGATGCCAGCTATCTTGCCGGCATCTTTGGTGGCCTGGCGCTGGGCATCATTGAAATACGCGGGGACGGTGATGACAGCGCGGTCGACCGTTTCGCCGAAATAGGTCTCGGCCCAGTTTTTCAGTTCGCGCAGGATGAAAGCGGAAATCTCCGGCGGCGTAAACCCTTTTTCGCCTAGCATCACGCGGATGACGTTCTTACTCGATGGATCGATGCGGAACGGAAACAGCTTTAGTTCATCTTGAACATCGGCAGGACCCCGGCCCATGAGGCGCTTCACGGAATAGATCGTGCGCTCGGGTTGCGTGAGTAGGCGCCGACGTGCCGGTTCACCAACGACAATGCCGCCATCGGGATCGCGGCTGACCACGGACGGGCAAAGCGTCTTGTCGTAGGGACCGGGAATGCACATGGGCTGACCAGTCCTTGGGTCAAGATACGCCACCAGGCTGTTGGTTGTCCCGAGATCAATTCCGACGATTCGTCCCATTTTAGGGTTCAGTTCCCAGCTTTCAGTTGTCCGTCAAAAACAAAAACTCTTAAACTTAACAGCTTGAGTTACAACAATTCCTTTTGAACGTTGGTCACCAGATTCCGGATATAAGAGCGGCGATTCAACAGCCCGTTTAGTTGCGCCATGATCTTTGTTCGCGTTGCGGCGTCACCTGATAGGGCACCGTCCCATTCGCGTGCGGCGACTTGAAGCTGCGCATCGACTTCGCCGAGCTTTCCCTGAAAATTCTTCTCGGCGGATTCCAGGCGCGATCTCAACGCGGCAAGATCGCTTCGCGAGGCCTTCGCCTCGCGAAGTTCATCGAGCGATTCGTTCAGTTCAAAGACTTCCTCGAGCAGCTCCGGTGGAGCCTGCTGCTTGTGTTCGCCTTCCTTGCGCGCCCCTTCGATTCTCAAAAGATATTCGACACGGCCCACGGGATCGCGGAGGGTGCGATAGGCATCGTTCAATTCCGAGCTGCGGTTGAGTGCGAGCTCGCGCTCCTGCTCGGTGGCATTCACAAAATTGTCGGGATGCAGCTTCCAACTGAGCTGTAGAAATTTCTGTTCCAGGCCGTCCATTTCGATCCAGAGCTTGCGCGACACTTCGAAAAGCGCGAAATAGTCGACTGCCTGCGGCCGCTGCAAGAGTTTGCCGCAGCTCGCGCAGAAGTGCGTGCCGCTCGTGCGCTCATGGCAGTTCCAGCAAACCAGTGGTGGATTCGTTTCCGTCAATGGAGCGGTCATAAGAGTTTAGTTGTGCTCCAGTTCCCAAGCTCCCGAAACAGCAAAAACGGTCGGTCCGGCAAACACTCCATCACGAAATCCAGCAGGAGTTAGAGAACAAATCCAAGAAGATCCAGCATGCTCTGCTCCCCGTGCTGGCACAAAAAAAGTGGCTGGCGGGTGCGGCTGCCAACCACTTGTCAGGCTCGCCTGTGCGCTTCCCCCGCTGGAACCGCGTCAGAGGCAAAGAGCACAGACTGAAGTCTGTGCTACTAGGCCGTAAAGGAGCCGCCGCAGCCGCAGTTACGCGCGGCGTTGGGATTCTGGAAAATGAATCCCTGGCGCATCAGGGTCTCTTCGTACTCGAGCTTCGGATCGACAAAGAGCCGCACGCCATGTTCTTCGAAGATCCTGTCGCGATCGCGCGCCTGCGTGTCGAGGCGCATGGCATACGAGAGACCGGAGCAGCCGCCACCCTGCACGCCAACGCGCAGGCCGCCGCGTTCAGGCGAAATGCCATCCTTCTCGAGCAGTTCGCGGATTTTCCGCGCGGCACGCTCGGTCAGGTAAATCCGCGCGATATTCGGACTGATTACGTCAGTTGCCATACCAATTCCTCATGAGCAGAGCAATGGCCGGCTAAGCCTAAACGCCGAGATCACGGCCGAGAGAAGGGCCACCATCCAAACTTAGTGCGATGGCTTTTCGGAAGCCGGCACATCGACGCCGTGCTTTTTCTTCCAGTCGCCGATAGCGGCCTTGATGGCGTCCTCCGCCAGCACGGAGCAATGGATCTTGACCGGTGGGAGCGAAAGTTCGCGCACGATGTCGGTGTTCTTGATCGAAAGCGCCTCCTCGACCGTCTTGCCCTTTACCCATTCGGTAGCGAGCGATGAGCTGGCGATGGCCGATCCGCAGCCAAAGGTCTTAAACTTGGCCTCTTCAATGACCTTAGTATCGGGATTGATCTTCATCTGCAGCTTCATCACGTCGCCACACTCCGGCGCTCCGACGAGACCCGTGCCGACGTTGGGGTCTTCCTTCGAGAGGCTGCCGACGTTGCGGGGATTGTTGTAGTGATCCACTACTTTTTCGCTGTATGCCATTAGCCGTTGCTCCTTGCCAGATTCACGAGATTCCCGAAACCAGCGCTCTTCACTGCCTTATCCGTGAGCGAAACGTTCGGTACGGAAGCCGAACGGCCCGCGGTCAGCTGACGCAGAGCGTCCTTGATGAACTCCGCGCCGAGCCCGAGCATTTTCAGAAAGGCGCGTACCTGCTGAAGCTCGTGGAAAGAGCGCTCGCCGGCGACGGCGGCCTCTTCCCCCTCCCCACCGTAGGGCACAAACGTCACGCGAAAAGCCGCGCCGGTGCCACCGATGGAGCGATGAATGCGAATTGTTCCTTCATTTGCCATGTTGTCTCTTCCAGTCCTTTAGGCGGTTTGCCATTTCATTTTCGAGATGTCGATTCCCTCTTTGGCCATTTCATAGAGCGGAGACAGTTCGCGCAACTTGGTGACCACCTGCACCATCTTGTCGATGACGTAGTCGACTTCCTCCTGGGTGTTGAAGCGCCCTAGGCCGAATCGAATCGAGGTGTGGGCGAGGTCTTCGCCGACACCTAATGCTTTGAGTACATAGCTGGGCTCAAGGGTTGCCGAAGTGCAGGCAGAACCGCTCGACACCGCGATGTCGTTGATGCCCATGAGCAGCGATTCGCCCTCGACATAGGCAAAGCTCATGTTCAGGTTGTTCGGCAGGCGGTGCTCCATCGAGCCGTTGATGAAAACCTCATCCAGCTTGGCTTCCAGACCCTTTCGAAGACGCTCGCGCAAGCCGAGCAAACGTGCCGCTTCTTCCGGCATCTCTTTCTGCGCGATTTCGCAGGCCTTGCCGAGGCCCACGATACCAGGCACGTTCAGCGTGCCGGAGCGCATGCCACGCTCGTGGCCGCCGCCGTCAATGATGGCGGAAAGCTGAACGCGCGGGTTGCGGCGGCGGACGTACAAAGCGCCAACTCCCTTTGGTCCGTAAATCTTGTGGCCGCTGATGGCCAGCATGTCGATGTTGTCCTTCTGAACGTCGACCGGAACCTTGCCCACAGCCTGCACGCCGTCCACGGCGAAGAAGATCCCGTGTTCCTTAGCGATAGTGCCGATTTCCGCGATCGGGTTGATCACCCCAATTTCGTTGTTGGCGTACATGATGGTGATCAGAATCGTGGTGGGCTTAATCGCCGCCTTCAGATCCTCAATGCTGACGCGCCCATCCCGTTGGACCGGCAGATAGGTCACTTCGAAACCATGCTTCTCCAGGTTCTTACAGGTGTCCAGCACGGCCTTGTGCTCGATGGCCTGGGTGATGATGTGATTACCCTTTTCGCGGAACATCTCGGCAATGCCCTTGATCATTAGGTTATCGGATTCGGTGGCCCCACTTGTAAAGATGATTTCTTTCGGGGTGGCGTTGATCAGCGAAGCAATCTGCTGGCGCGAGGTCTCCACGGCCTCTTCGCCCGCCCAGCCGAACGAATGGTTGCGGCTTGCGGCGTTGCCGAATTTCTCAGTGAAGTACGGCAGCATCGTTTCGACGACGCGCGGATCGACCGGCGTGGTCGCGTGATTATCCATGTAAATCGGTAGCTTAACGGCCATATTCCCTCTTCTCCTAAGTCCTCAGAGCAACGAGCGCGGGCTCGTGCAGCTCTTCGCTCATTTGAGAAATCGTTACAGTGCTCAACACATTCAAAATGCTTTCGTTCACGCGGCGCAGCGGCTCGCGGACCGAACACTTCTCTGTGGCGTCGCAGTTCCCGTGGCTGGTAACGCAGGAAGTAATCAGCACCGGACCATCGATGGCCGAAATCACATCGAGCGCGCTGATCTGCCCGGGCTCCTTAGCCAATTGATAGCCACCGCTAGAGCCATGCTTCGCGGCCACGAGCGAATGGTGCGCCAGTTTTTGCAACACCTTGGCCATAAGCGTCGCAGAGATGCCGTACTCCTCGGCAATTTCGTTGGCGCTGCAAGCATGCTGCTGGCGATGCATCGCCAGGTGGGCGCTGCAAGCATGCTGCTGGCGATGCATCGCCAGGTGTTTGACGGCAATCAGCCCGTAATCAGCTTTTTTGGAAAGCTTGAACATCGCTCGCCAGACTTCCTAGACGCTCACAATATGCGACTGAATCAGTCGCACATGAAGTATATCCCCCGAGTCGCCCTCAAGTCAACCCTAAACCTTTCTAATATTCAAAACAACCCCTTTATTTCGTTTAGCTTACAATGAGACCAAAATGGTCTCATTTTGCAGACAATTTCCCCAACCCTGGCCGGTTCCAAAGAATGAGGCAACTCCAGGTGAAATGCGGTTCCCGCGGCTTGCTTCCGCAGCGTGGTAGCCTAGACTCTCGATGGAGGAGCATGGATGCTCGGATATATGGGGAGACGTCACAAGTGGGGGGTCCGACTGCGGCGCGGGCTGTTCTTTCTAGTTCTCGGCGCTCCGACAGCGGTCTTGGCGCAAACACCATCGCGGCCGTCAACCGATAAGCCCAAACACGTCCAAGCACCAAAAAAGCGGCTGCCGGATCGAGCTTTTGTTCTCGTCGGTGCAGGCGACATCGCTAGTTGCAAGGATCCAGAAGGAGCGCAGGCGACAGCCAAGCTGATCGAGCAAATCCCCGGGACGGTCTTTGCCGCAGGCGATTTGGCCTATGAAAAGGGGAGCCCGGAAGAGTTCAAGAATTGCTATGACCCGGCCTGGGGTCGTTTCAAAGACCGGACCAAACCGGCTCTAGGGAATCATGAATATGTAGATAGTACGGCGTCAGGCTATTTCCAATACTGGGGAAGACAGGCAGGACCACCTGGCAAGGGCTACTATAGCTATGACCTCGGAGACTGGCACATCGTCGTGCTGAATACCAATTGCGACGCGAAGGACTTGGGCGGTTGTGCCGCGGGCTCACCGCAAGAGACGTGGCTGAAGGAAGATCTTGCGAAGCATCCCAACGCTTGCATTCTGGCGTATGGTCATCATGCGCTCTTCAGCAGCGGCGTTTTCAAGAGCCATGCCGTGCATCCCGAGCTGAAGCGGCTTTGGGAAGACTTATATGCCGCCCACGCCAGCTTGGTTCTTGCCGGTCACGAGCATTCCTACGAGCGATTTGCACCACAGGACCCTGAGGGCAAAGCTGATCCTACGAATGGAATCCGCGAGATTGTCGCTGGGACGGGAGGCCGCAGCCACGATCTCTTGGGCTTTGCCGCTCCGAACAGTGAAATACGAGACTGGGACACGTTCGGCGTGCTGAAGCTCACGCTTTCGCCTCGGAAATACACCTGGCAATTCATCCCCGAAGAAGGGAAGTCATTTCGTGATTCCGGCAGTGGCGACTGCCACACCGAATCGGACTAAGTGACCGCTACATTGCCCCAATTAAGACTAGGGCTTGGCGATGGAGCAGGCCCCACCTGCGGTGACGCCCTCGACCAATTTCTGGACTGCGGGCGCGGGAATCAGTAGCAACTGTGCCTTCGGCTTTTTGATCTGTTCTAGGATCGCGAGTTGTTGCGCTTTCCACGAATCAGGAGCTGGCTGCCCCTTGGCGATGGCGTCGAGTGCGGCCAGCCCCACCGTACCCAGAGCGGAGAGATCCTGAGAGTTGGCGGCAACTTCTTTGACCAGGAATGAGCGCTGTGCGAGCGGTTGAAGTATTGAGTCATTGTCGCGCCAAATCGTGAGTTGTGAGCGGAGTCGCGCCTCCGACGCCGGATCGTGGCATGCAGATGCCACGAACTGATCAAGTATTTCGGCAAAGCGCCGTCCCGCATCGCTCTCGAGGGGAACCGCATCCACGACGCGATTCATAGGCGTGGCGCTGGTGGGCTCCGCCGGAGCCGTCTGTTCGCGCGTGTAGTCCTTCACCGGCTCGATGACATCGGCAAGAGTGCGCAGCGCAGCGAATTCCGCCGGCGATGCCGAGCCGGCGAGACGCTGCAACATGTGCCGCGAAACGGTCCGGTGAGTGAGTCCCAGCCACTCCAGCCGGGCGCTCACAATATCCAGCCGCGCATACATAGAGGCGGGGTCGCGGACTTCCTGGGGAGACCACAGGCGCTCCGCAATCGCGGCATTCCTTGGCCAGATGCGCGAATCCACGTTTTCCGGATTCACGTACTCCGCCCACATGCACGATTCACCACCTAGAATTCGCTGTTTCTCCTCGGCCGAGAGATTGGCGGCATCTCCGCTCATTGGATCCACCGCATAATGCCGCGCCGCCGGCCAACCCAGATCCAAGTAATAGCCATTCGATAAAATCCCGCGGTACCCCTGTTTTGCCGCTCGCGCCAGCGAAGCTTGTCCGCGCCAGGACTGAATCACAACATCCCTTGGTACTCCCGCCACCAGCACTTCGTCCCAGCCAACCACACCTTTCCCGTGCTTGGTCACGAGCTTCTGGACGCGTCCGCTGAAATACGCTTGCAGCGCTTCGTTGTTCTTGAGCCCATGCACCTTCATGAACGCTTGAATCTTCGGGTTGGCGTCCCACTCTCTGCCGTTCACCTCGTCGCCGCCAATGTGAAAATAGTGGTCCGGAAAAACTTTGGCCATCTCGCCGATCAACTCATCGAGAAATTTGTAGACTTTCTCGTTCGTGGGATCCATCGCAGGATCGAAGATTCCCCACCTCCGCTCGATTTCGTAGGGTCCTTTGCCGCTGGCCAGCTCAGGATGCCCCACGAACCACGCCGTGCTGTGACCCGGCATGTCGAATTCCGGCACGACGCGAATTCCGCGGTCCCTCGCGTACGCGATCAGATCGCGGATCTCATCCTGGGTGTAGTAAAGGGCGTCGGAGCCGAACTCGTGAAGTTTCGGAAATTTCTTGCTCTCGACGCGGAAGCCCTGGTTCTCCGAGAGGTGCCAATGGAAAACGTTCATCTTCACGGCTTCCATGCCGTCGATATTTCGGCGGATGACGTCAAGCGGGAGGAAATGGCGGGCAGAGTCGATCATCAATCCGCGCCACTGGAAGCGCGGCCGGTCTTGAATCGTGACCACTGGGGCGGCAAATCCGCCGGGCGAAACATCCACCAGTTGAAGAAGGGTCTGGAGTCCATGCATCGTGCCGAGCGGTGTAGATGCTCGGAGCCTTGCGCTCGCGGTGCTGACATCAAGGATGTAGGATTCATCCTCGCCAACATCCTGAATTTCCTTGCTGGCGTGATCGGTCTGAATCACGAGCGTTGCTTTTGCCGTCCTGGAGGGCTTGAGGGATAGCGGGAGGCCAGTTTGATGCGCGAGTTGCCGCAAGAATCGTTCCGCGGCGCGCTCCAGCCGCGGCTCGGTATAGCCGGTGAACACCAGCGAAAGCGACGAGTCCACCGCCAGGCTACCCGTCCCGAACTGCGCGCTCTCGGGAAGCGGCATGAGATTCGATGCGGGCTGCTGAGCTGTAGTCATCGCCGGGTACAACAAAATGCAAAAAACAAGTAGGCCAAGGCCTTGCGACCGCACATTCTGAGCCATGGTCCGGAAAACCCTCCCACGCATGGTCGAACTCTCTCGAGGCTGCTATGTAGCACAGGCTTCCGCATACTGTCATATCTTCCGCGTCCTGCGAAGAAGATTCCTTGCGCGACCGTAAGAATCCACTTTGGCTTCTCACGCAGTTTGCGAGCTGCGGTTTTCCTCGCCTGAGTTAGAATAAACCGAGGCGTGCGGCGCCGATGATTCCACGATGAAGACCTCGATTGCCATTTACCCGGGCTCGTTTGACCCGGTCACCAACGGCCACCTCGACCTCATCGAACGCGGCGAAAAGATGTTCGACCTCTTGATCGTGGCCGTGTTGCGGAATACCGAGAAGCAACCGCTGTTCACGGTTCCCGAACGCATGGAAATGCTGCGCGAGGTCACTGGAAAATGGCCGGATGTAGAAGTGGACGTGTTCGAGGGTTTGCTTATCGACTATGCGCGCAGGCGCGGCGCGGGCGTGATTCTTCGCGGCATTCGAGCCGTCTCCGACTACGAATACGAATTGCAGATGGCGTTGATGAACCGCAAGCTCGAGCCACGGCTCGAGACGGTGTTCATGCTGCCGGGCGAGCCGTACAGCTATCTGAGCTCCAAGCTGGTGCGCGAGATTGCGCAGCACGGCGGTCCGATGAGCGGACTTGTCCCTGCTGCCGTGGAGCAGAGACTGCGCGCGAAATTTTCATAACTGTGATCTGCTGACTCATCCCAAGGAGCCAAAGTGCAATTGACAAACCGCATCAACCGCATCCAAATCTCGCCGACGGCCGCGGTAATCGCCGAAGCAGACAAGCTGAAGTCGCGCGGCGTGGACGTCGCGGACTTCGGCCCGGGCGAGCCCGACTTCCCCACCCCCGAGCACATCAAGAAAGCGGCGATCAAGGCTATCGAGGAGAACAAATCGAAATATACCCCGACGGGCGGGATCATGCCGCTACGCGAAGCCATCTGCGCATGGCACAAGCGCGAACTCGGCTCGTCGTACGAACCGAAAGAATGCGTCGTGAGCGTCGGCGGAAAGCACTCCATCTTCAACGTGATGAGCGTGCTGATTCAGCAAGGCGACGAGGTCATCATCCCCGCACCGTACTGGGTGAGCTTCCCGGATATCGTAAAGTATGCGGGCGGGACGCCGGTATTCGTGGAGACCAAGCAGGAAGATGGCTTCAGCGTGAAGGCAGCCTCCATCGAAAAAGCCATCACCCCGAAGACCCGTTTGCTGGTTCTGAATTCGCCGTGCAATCCCACTGGCGGTGTCGTACCGCCGGATGAGTTTGCGCGCATCCTAGCGGTCTGTAAGAAGCACAACGTCTGGCTGATGGGCGACGAGTGTTATTCGCACTTCACCTACGAGCCGCACCAGCCGTACTCGATCTCCAGCGCGGCGGGTTCGAGAGAAAACGTCATCATCATCGGCTCGGTTTCGAAAACGTTTGCGATGACCGGCTGGCGCATCGGCTACACGCTGGGGCCGGAAACTCTGATCCAGGCGCTGATCAAGCTGCAAAGCCAGTCCACCTCCAACGCCACGTCGATCGCGCAATACGCCGCGCTGGAAGCGATGCGCGGCGGCATGGAAACCGTGCCGGTCATGCTCGCCGAGTACGCTAAGCGCCGGAAACGCATCGTGGAAGGCCTGCGGGCGATTCCCGGCGTGACCTGTGAATGGCCGGGCGGCGCGTTTTATGCCTTCCCGAACATTTCTGCCCATCTTTCGAGCGGTTCCGGCAAACCAGCGCTGGCGAAGACATGCACGGAGATCTCAAAGATGCTGCTGGAAAAAGCGCGAGTGGCGGTCGTGCCGGGTGAAGCCTTTGGCGCGCCAGGCTACCTGCGGCTTTCCTACGCCACGTCCATCGAACGAATCGACGAAGGACTGCGCCGTCTCGAACGTTTTTTCTCTCGCGCCGAAGCCGCATCGTAAACCGTGAGGCCCACGCCGACACGCATCGAGCCCATCTTCAGCCCGCGCCTCTGGGGAGCGCACTCGCTCGCACCGCTGTTCCCCGAAAAATCCAATCTGCCGGAGCCTCTGGGCGAAGCGTGGCTCACGGGTGTGGATTGCCGCATCGCTTCCGGTCCATTCGTCGGAAGGACGCTCGGTGCGGCCTGGACGGAAATGCCCGTGGAGTGGCGCGGCGGCCAACTCGTCGCCAACGAGACCTTCCCTCTTCTCGTCAAATTCATTTTTCCAACCGAAAAACTATCGCTCCAGGTTCATCCGGACGACGCCTATGCATCGGTCCACGAAAGGGCCGCCGGCGGCCGTGGAAAAACGGAGATGTGGCACGCGGTGTCAACGACCGCCGGAGCGCAATTGTTGCTGGGGCTGAAACCGGGCGTAGACAAAGAGAAATTCCGCCAGGGATTGGCGTCACACAAATTGGAAGAGCTCTTCGAAACGCACGCGGTGCGAACTGGCGACACGTTTTTCGTCCCCGCGGGCACTCCTCACTCCATCGGTCCAAACATGGTGGTCTGCGAAGTACAGGAGTATTCCGACCTGACGTATCGCGTTTATGATTTCGCTCGCATCGATGCGCATGGAAAACCACGCGAATTGCACATCGAGAAGGCGCTGCAGGTCACAAACTTCGGGAAACCCGCAGGAGGGAGAGCGACATCGCTGCTTCTTCCTGCCGATGGAGCAACGAGATCGCTGCTCGCTGCTTGCCGCTACTTTGCGGCAGAACGCTGGGAGTGTTCCGCAAAATGCGGAATCCCGGTCGATCCCGGGAGGTTCGAACTCATCGTGATTTTGGAAGGCGCAGGCAGCTTTGCCTGGCCGGACAGCGCGGCGCGTTATCACCGCGGTGAATGCTGGTTGGTACCCGCATTGCAAGCGCGCATCGACGTTTTGCCGGAAACGGCTACGTCTCTGATCCGCACGTATGTGCCGGATATTCCAGTTCTCCGGACAGAATTACATCGACATGGAGTTTCAGCGGGAGCACTCGCGCAAGTTATTTTCGATTAAGGCTGCTTAACGATGGCCAAGGAAAAACTAACGGTTCACGCTGTGATCCTCGCAGGAGGCCGCGGCACTCGTTTCTGGCCGCGCAGCCGCACGCGAACGCCTAAGCAGCTTTTGAACATCGTCGACAAGGACACCATGCTCCAGCAGACCGTCGCGCGTCTGAAGCCGCTGATTCCCGCCGAACGCATCTGGACGGTCACGAATGCCGAACAGGCCGTTGCCGTACGCAAACAGGTTCCCGCAGCCGCGCGCAAACACGTGCTGATTGAGCCGCTGGGGCGGAACACCGCAGCGGCGATGGGGCTCGCGGCCGTTCACCTGCGTCATGTGGCACGTGGCGACGCGTTGATGGCAGTGCTTCCCGCTGATCACTACATCGAGCAACCGCAAA
>WNGP01003222.1_pt1 | contig 24869 bp, 20 predicted proteins | sample 5407671 | NCBI WGS metagenome assembly WNGP01 (sample SAMN13153381, study PRJNA577476) | soil metagenome | isolation source: 40 cm soil or saprolite under Garry oak tree replicate 2 | place: USA:California | collected 2016-06-15
CGACGAATTCCGCCCACGTGACGTTGCGCGATCCCGTGGGCTCAACGCGGATCACGGGCCGGTAGCGCGGCGGCCGCCCTTCCAGCCACCAGTGTAGCGTCGACGGGCGACCCGCAGCAGGCGCGCGGCGGCCGCCTCGGTGTACATCTCGCGTTCGAGGATGGTGACGCTCACGCGGCTAGTGTGACATGCCGCCGCGCCTCGTCCTACGATCCGCATCCCCGGCGGTGTCCGTTTTGCTCGCCGGCAGTCCCGGGCCTTGGCAGCGCGGGCCGTGCTGCAAGCGGTGTTTCCTCTGTAATTTAAGTGGTAGTTGGGGTGCGTGACCCTAGTGCCTCTCACATCAGGCCTGCCGGAGAGGTCTGGCGTTGTCACGGTGCCCGGCCCAGGCGGCGGTTCTGGTCCGGGCTCCGGTGCTGCTGATGTGCTGGTGGCCTGGGAGGAGCAAAGCCGCCGCCGGCCAGCAGAGCCGAGTAAAGAGGGTGTGCGGTTCGCGTTCTACGGCGGGTGTCGACCGAGGACTGGCAGGACCCGGTGACGTCGCTGGCGCGGCAACAGGAGCAGGCGGCCGCGCTGGTAGCCGGGCACGGGATGATCGTGGCGGAGTTCTTCGATGCGGGGGAGAGCCGGACGCTGCCGTGGACGCGGCGCCCGCAGGCCGCCGGCCTGGTGGCAGCACTGGCTGATCCGGACCGGGGATGGGCCGCGATCGTGATCGGGGAGTACGAGCGAGCGTTCTACGGCGGCCAGTACGCCTCGATGGCGCCGCTGTTCCAGCATTACGGCATCCAGCTGTGGATGCCGGAGGCCGACGGCCCTGTCGGCGGCGGAGAGGATCACGAGCAGCTGATGCTAGCCCTGGGCCTGCAATCAAAACGGGAGATCACCCGGACCCGGATACGGGTCCGGACCGCCATGGCCACCCAGACCCGCGAGCAGAGCCGCTACCTCGGCGGCCGCCCGCCCTACGGGTACCGGCTAGCCGATGCCGGGCCGCACCCGAACAAGGCCCACGCGGCGTGGGGCAGGCGGGCGCACCGGCTCGAGCCGGACCCGGCCACCGCGCCTGTCGTGGCGTGGATGTTCGCCCAGAGGCTGGCCGGGCACAGCGCCGCCCGGATCACCCGGGCCCTGAACGATGCCGGGATCCCGTGCCCGTCCGCCACCGACCCTGAGCGGAACCCGCACCGAACCGGGACAGCGTGGACGCTGCGGACGGTGGCGGCGATCCTGGCCAACCCACGGTATACCGGCCGGCAGGTATGGAACCGGCAGCGCACCGACCACGACCTGGTCGACCCGGCCAACACCGGGCTCGGGCATAAGCAGGTGCAGCGGTGGAACCTGCCCGACGGCTGGGTCATCTCCCGCAAGCCCGCGCATCCGGCACTTGTCAGCGAGGCCGACTTCATCACCGCTCAGGACGCCACCGCGCCCCGCGGCCCGGCAGGCTCAGCCACCCGGAAGTACCTGCTGGCCGGACTGCTGACCTGCGGCCGGTGCGGGCGGCGGCTGGAATCGGCATGGTCCAACGGCAAGCCCGCCTACCGGTGCAGGCACGGGCACACCAGCGCAGCCCGCTCCGATCCGGCCCGCCCGAAGAACACCTACATCCGCGAAGACCAGGCCCTGCCGCACCTGGCTGCTGTCGCCATCCTCCACGGCGATCACGCGCTGCCTAACGGCAGCATGCAGGTCGCCGCTCCGGGCGAGGTGGCGGCCCTGATCGACCAGCTGCGGACTGCGGACATCACCCTCACCTACGAGCCAGACACCCGAACCCTCCGTACCAGCAGCGACAGCAACAGCGCGACCGTCGCCGTGAACTGAAACCCGCGACACCGCAAGGGACAACACAGAAAGGAGGAGAGGAAGAGAACCAGCAAATCACCCGCCGCAGCCGAAGGCCGGACCAGGGTGACGTTCCCGTGTGCCCGGAAACAGGCACTTTTAGGTTTAACGTGTCCGAAACCAATTGCAAATCCGACTTCCTTCTCGACAGGGTTTTGCTCGACGCTGGTAATGCTCAATAGCAGTCGCAGATAACCCTGGCAAGCACCTGTTGTGACCTACCCACACGCTGCGGCCACGTGGTCGTCCTATCCGTCGCGGCTGCAAGTCACGGCCGCTTCCCCGCGCGGCTCAGGCCGAGACCAGCTCGGCTGGATCACGGAAAACTGTCGGCGGCCGATCTGGGGAATCCCCGGACTCTAGACGTCGGAAACAATAGGCAGCGTGTAAAACGGGACCATATGCCTGCGCGATGGCCGGACAGGGCATGGATATCCAAGCGCGCCGCCACGGGCCTTCGTCCGGAGGAGGCGTCCGGCCGTCTGTCCAACTGTTTTTCGCTAGGACATCTGCTCAGCGACCGTCCGAATTAGCTGTATCGACTTCACCTGGACGGCCATAGCCCTGTCTTTTCATCCGGGATTGGGGCCGGTGCAGCGTGCCTGACGTAAAAAGTGCTCCTGACCTGGGACAGTGAGGGTGTCTGAAGTCCTTGCTGTCTGTGGTTCGAGGAGCACTTTCTACGTGAGCAACATTACCGGGTGGTCGCGTGGCCTGGAGGTTTCTGGGGGCGGTCAGGGGGTCGTGTCGCATGCCGGGCTTGCGCTGCTGCGGCATCTGGCCGATAAGACCGGCCTGGCCGGCGGGCTGTCGCGGGCGCTGGCCTCGCAGCGGATGCTGGTCCATGACCGGGGCCGGGTACTGGCCGATCTGGCGTGCGCGGTCGCGGACGGCGCCCGGGTGATTAGTGATTTCCGGGTGATGTCTGACCAGCGGGAGCTGTTCGGCCTGGTGGCGTCGGTGCCGACGGCGTGGCGGACGCTGAAGGAGATCGCTGGTGGCGGGACGCGCGCTGACAAGCGGATCACCGCGGCGGTGAATACGGCCCGGCGGCACGCGTGGACGCAGGTCACAGCCCGGCACGGCGCGCTGCCCGGGGTGCGGCTGGCGGACAAGGTCCTGGACGGCGTGGTCTGCATCCGGCTCGATGCCACCGTCACCGCGGCGCACTCGGACAAGCAGCTCGCTGAGGGCAATTTCAAAGGCTACGGCCATCACCCGTTGATCGGGGTGTGTGATAACACCGGCGGGGAGCCGCTGGCCTGGATGCTGCGCCGCGGCTCGGCGGGCAGCAACACGGCCGCCGACCATACCGCCGTGACCGACGCGGCGATCGCTGCGCTGCCGCCGGGCTTGCGCCGCAAGCTGATGATCACCGTCGACGGGGCCGGGGCCAGCCACGAGCTGGTCAGGCACCTGGATAAGCTGGCCGCCCGCCCCGGTTACCAGGTGATCTACTCGGTCGGCTGGGCGCTGACCGAGCGGGAGAAGACCGCGCTGCGGCTGGTCCCGGAGCAGGCCTGGCAGATCGCCATCGATGGCCGCGGCGAGGTCCGCGAGCGCCGCGCCGATGACGCCTGCGGCAGCGAAGCGTGCGCGCACCGGGCCTGCTGGATCGAAGAAGCGCACGTCGCTGAGCTGACCGGGCTGCTGCGCGAAGGACCCGCCGGGGATCAGCTCAAGGGCTGGCCGGAGAAGATGCGGATCTTCGCCCGCCGCGAGCGGCCGCATCCCGGCGCGCAGCTCACGTTGTTCGAGGCTGAGGACGGCTGGCGGTACAGCCTGTGGGTGACGAACCGGCCCGCCGCCACGAAAGGGTGGCTGGGGCGGAACGCGTACATCGACGCCGCGCACCGGGTGCAGGCCCGGGTGGAGGACGCGATCCGCACGGGCAAAGACACCGGGCTGGGCCATTTCCCGTCCTTCGACTTCAAGGTCAATGCCGCGTGGCTGACCGCCGCCATGATCGCCTGCATCCTGCTGGCCTGGCTCAAGCTGCTGGCCCTGGACGGCGACCTGGCCAAAGCCGAGCCCAAGACGCTCCGCTACCGGATCCTGCACGCCGCGGCCCGGCTGGTACGCGGCGGCCGGCGCCGCCGCCTGAAAATCCAGGCCACCTGGCCCTGGGCCGCAGCGATCACCACCGCCTGGCAGCGCATCGACGCGCTCCCGCAAGCCCCCTGACCAGCACGAACCCGTCCCAGTGACCAGGAAGAGACAACCCGGGGCCCGTGGAACCCCCGGCCACCCGGCCCGCCAGCCCGGGCTATCGCCATACCCCAGCACTAAAATCCGGATCCAGAACGCGGCCCCGAGATCATCCAGCGCCAGCCATCAACCCCGATGAAAGATCAGGGATAGTGGCGCCGTCGAACCCCATCCCACCTTGCCCGGCAAGGACGTCCACGCCACCATCAGGACCGGCCGGGGATACATCGCAGACGAACCCTTCCGCCTTGAGCAGTTCGCTGACCAGTCGGGCGAGGGCGTGTCCCTTGAACCGTTCAGTGAGTCGCCGACGAATCTGATCGCGTCCGATCTCGCCAAGGTCGACCGTGGCATCAGCGATCTCCTCCGGCTCGATCACCGTCGTTGGATCTACGGGACGAGCGCTGTCCGGGCCTGCGGTCAGCGGGGCAGCTAGTAGCGCTTGTATCCGCCGCTCCGCGTCGTTTCGGCTGATCCGGCAGACGGTGAGAAAAGCGCCGAGTGAGTAGAGGAGATCCTGATCGATGGCATCACGGGGTACGCCGTCCGAGATCCACTCGACCGAGCGCTGATGGCGTGTCCATTCACGGGGTGCCGTGAATTGGTGTCAGCAGACGGCGGGCAGTGGCGGTAGCCAGGGTTTTCCGGTGAGTGCGTCGCGGATGGCGTCGAGTGCGGTGATGCCGTGGGCGGCGGCTGAGTCGAGGTAGCTCCTTATCCGGCACCAGCGGGCGAGGGTGGCGAGCGAATGCCAGTAGCCGGAGACGGCCTGGTGGCGCTTGGCGGCTTTGGCTCCGCGCTCGGCGACGTTGGTCGTCCAGTCCACGGCGAAGTCCCGGGTGAACAGGAAGACCTGCTCTTTGTAGTCGCGCAGCCAGCAGCCCAGCGAGTAGCCGGGGTGGTTCCCCTCGTGCCAGTCCCGCAGCCGGTTGTGGATGACGCCGAAGGCGGCGGCCTCGTCGTAGCGCTGGCGGAGCTCGTCCAGCAGGTCCGCGCCGGGCGCGGTGCTGCCACGGGCGCGGGCGTCCTGGACGGCCTGGTGCGCCTCGCGCAAGATGGCGATGATGTCGCCGGCCCAGGACTGCAGGCCGCCGGGGCCGAGTTTCATGACGGCCCGGCATCGCCTGATGATGTGCTGGCAGCATTGCTGGATGCCGGCCAGCCGGGCGAGAAGGTGCTGGTAGCCGGTGTAGCCGTCGGTCATCAGCAGCCCGGTGAACCCGGCCGGGATCCCCGCGGCGACATCGCCCTTGCGCCGCGAGGCCAGGGCCTGCAGCCAGGTCAGCCGGCCGTCCGGGGTCCGGACGATCAGCACGTGCGGCGCGCCCGCAGCCGCCTTCTCTTCGGGGTCCCGTTCTTCCCCTTCTTCCCGCCCGGCGGGCTGCGGGGCGCGGCTGTCCAGCACGTTCACCGGGGTCTCATCCGCGGCCAGCGCGTCCTGGCCGGCCAGCGCCGCGAGCATCGCAGCGTCGAACCCGGCTTTCCCCAGCTGCGCAGCCAGCCGGCCGCTGGCCTTGTCCACCCAGCCCGGCGAGACCGGCACCCTCAGCAGCATGGCCATGACCTGCGCGGCACGCTCGGGCGGCACGTTCCCGTACGCGGTCAGCACCACCGCGGCGGCGTTCAGCACCGGCCCGTAGGACACCGAGCCGGCGTGCGCGCCTGGCGGCGGCGCCGCGAACGTGACCGTCCCGCAGCACCGGCACTCCAGGCCCGGCAGCGCCCACTCGGTCGCCTTCCGGATAACCTCCACGTCGATGACCTGCGCCCACCGCGAGCCCGCGGCCGCCGCGCCGTCCAGGGCAGCCTCACACCGGCGGCACTGCGCCGGCGGCCCGGCGTCCTTGTTCTCATCCGGGTCCGGATCCCGCTGCAGGCCCTTGCCCTGGCGCCCGGGCTGCCCGCCTCGCCTGCGGTCCTTGCGCCGCTCCCGCTCGGACTGCTGCCGCGCCCGCCGCGCCTCCTTCGCCCCGGTCCGCTCCTTCGAGCTCGGCGTCCCCGAATCAGAGCTGTCCATCGACAGGCGCCGTTCCAGCTCCGCCAGCCGCAGCTCCAGCCGCCGCCTCAGCTCCCGCTCGGCATCCAGCTCGGCCCGCAGCACCGCGTTCTCCGCGTCCTTGGCCTCCACCACAGCCCGCAGCCGCGACAGCAGCTCACGCTGCCCCGCGATCTCCCCGGACGGGCCCGGCTCCTCCGGCACGAGCCCAAGCATGCTCAACCTGCACTAAAGGCTCAAACACCAGGCAACGTCGGCGTGTCGCTCAAAGACCCCGTGAATGGACACCTGATGGCGTATAGCACTGATGGCGTCAGCGACATACCTATAGCCACCGTTAAGCTTGCCGAAGGCGACAGCCGGTGCCGACTTTAGTGGTAGGGCCACCAGGTCGCCGACCTGCATTTGGAAGCGGAAGGCGCCGATCTGGCCGGCCCAGTTCGCGAGCGTGGACGGCTTGGCGTCAGGAAACGTCTCATTCAGCCGCGTGCGTATGTCTTCCGCAGAGGCGACCTGCGTGAGATTGCCGACTTCGGGCCACCCTATTCCGACGACACCCGCAGTCAGGGCATCGTTCTCGCCTTCGCCGTGGCGGCCTGCGCGAACCATCCAGAGAGTCACGAGCAACATCATCTCGTGAGAGCAGCGGCGCTGTCTGCTGGTACACGCATCGTGCCGTTGGGTCGACGCCCTTACCGAGATCGGTACAGTTGCGATCCTCGTCCGACCAGACCTGTTCGCGGAGCCCTCAGCTCGGGTCAGTTCTGATCGCTGGGATTGGCTACCTTACTGCGGCTTCAGCTGCCGTCGTTGCCAGAAATCCAGACCTCGTTTGAACGGTGCCGGGCTTCATTTGACCACTGGAACAATTGCGAGGCGTAATTCTGCAATAATTAAGGAAGGCTCGGTACCGGAAGATCTTGAAGGTTAAAGGATCGGCTCCAGTAACGGCTGATTGAACTGGTCAGGTAGTTCGGTTGTTTCTCGCCTTGCGAGGCTGGTTCCGTGTACCTGGCTCGTCAGGAAATGGGTGCCGCCAGCCGCACCGCTTACCATCTTGGTCCGCGACGCACAACCAGTACAGGCGCCGCTCGCCGCGGTCGCTGAATACTCGGGCATGCCTAACGGGCGCCCCGCACCGCGCGCATGCAGGCGGTTGCCTGAGTTGATTGGCACGCTCATGCTTCAGGAGCCGCTCGACGAGCATGGAACTCTCGAAGAGCGCCATCACCTCGAGCCTGCCGCCCGGCACATGAGCCAGCACGTTCATGCTTCCGATGAACGTCAAGTTGCGGTCGATGATGATGATCTTCTGATGCTCCTTCGCCAGATAGACCGTCCCCGCTATCTGCGCCGCGAGTTCTTCGTGCCGGGACTTCAAGTGCATGTTGACCTGGTCGCGCGGCAGGACCACGGGATGCACACGGACCCCGCGGTCCTGGGCTGCGCTCAGGTGCGGCAGCAACTGCTCTGACCGGCGGCCGACCCATGGACTCCACAGCCAGATGCGTTCCTGAGCTGCGTCGATCCGGCGGCACAGCTCGTCCGGTAGGTGATCCTCGTCGAACAGGTCGATCAGCGTCGTATGGCCGCGCAGGGCATGCCAGATCTCGCTGACAACCGGGTCCTCTTCGGGTGCCTCCAGCAATCCGAGGACCTCGGCGGCCCGCACCACCTGAATCTTGTCTGTGTCGAGTAGTCGCCGCACGGCGTGTAGCGGCCCTGATCGTGCTCGGTGGATCGTCGCCACGTTCGCGATGAGGTAGAGGCGTCGCCTGGCGCGGGTGATGCCGACGTTGAACAGCCGAAGCCCGTCGGCCTGCCACTTCGTTCCCTTAAGGTCGCCCTGCGCGATCCATCCTCTGCCGTCCTCCACCAAATCGAAGATCACCGTGTCAAATTCCCGACCCTGGAATCGGTGAGAAGTGCCAACCTCGATATGCGGACTGGCGCCCGACTCGTTCAAGATGTCCTGGACAAGCTGCTGCTGATCCCTGTAGGGCGCGAGGATGCCAGCCTTCATGCTGGCCGACTCGCCTTCCTCTTCAGCCTGGCGTACCCGGTGCTCCGCGAGGGCCCGCGCGAGCAGGACGCCAATAGGCCACCATCCGGCGACTCCGCCGGATGGCTTCCGGCGGATCGCGGCAAGCTCATCGCCGAGGCCATCGATGTCAACGATGACGATCTCCACGTCCTCCGCATGGTCGGAGCTGCCCCCGGCGGCGCGCAGAACCCCGCGGTAGGCGACGGCGTTGGCGAGCTCGTTTATGACTGGCCCGAAGCGGTACTGCTCAGTGAGCGCCGCGCAACCCTGGTTTTCCTGTGCGGAAGCCGGGTCCCGTATACCGAAGAGTCCGAAACAGTCTTGGCCGTACCAGCGAAGAACCATATCCTCGGCCGTATCCCGGAACTCATCAGGCATGATCGGCCCGTTCTGCAGGAAGTCGCCGAGCAGCGTCACTCCTTCGAGTGCACGGCTTGCCGCGTAGACGACTTCCGGCGGGCAGGCGGCGGAAACCTCGTCAACGATCACGAAATCGTAGTCACGTTCTCGTAGCTCCGGGCTCATTCGCAGCATGGCTAGCGTGGCAGCGACGACGCGGGCGTCGCGAACGATTTCCCTGCGAACCTGAGACGTCTCCCGTCGCATCCGGGAGACGACGCGCTCGTGTTCACCCTCCAGCCGATCAATGTCGCGCTGGATGCCCGCCGCTTGCGCTTCCAGGCCGGGACGTTCCGCGACCTTACGTAGTAGGTCGCGTGCCCTCGCATCCGAGACAAGCTCGCTGTCGGCGGCCGTCGGCTTGGGCTCTCGCCGTAGTTGGCCGATCTCGACCATCAGTTCCCGCGCCCGCTCAGCACGGAGTCCGCTCGCCGCCCTAGCGTCACGCACGCTGCCCTCTGCCACGGCGAGGAGCCGGTCGAGATCGGCCAGTGATTCGGGAGTGTGCGGTAGCGCTGCGCGAAGATCGGTCTCGATTCGCCTGGCCAGCTGCGGTGCCAGGTCCCTGAGGCGTTCAGTCCGCTCATTCTTGCGGGTGATCGCCTCATCCAGGTGCTGAGCATTCTCCTTAATGAGCGTCTTCAGATGATGGTGCCCAAACCGGCGCCGTTCCCGGGCTGCGGCAAGTTCCGCAGCAAGACGATCGCGTTCGTCCTCCAGCTTGGATATCGCGGTTTCAGCATTGCCCTTCGCGAGTTTGAGGTCGTCCTGTGTGCGCTGGCAGTCGGTGGCGCTAGCGATGTACTGTCGCGCGGTTGCCGCCGCCGTGTATTCTGCGTGCACCATGCGGAGTCGGTCGTCGAGATCCGCCAGGTCCAGGGCAGCGCCAGCTTCCTGATGCCGGAGTTCCGCAAGCTCGGCTTCGCATGAGGCCAGCGTCCCCGCCCTTGCCAGCCGGGCCTCGGCCGCCCGGTAGGCGTTTATGTCGAAACCTTCTAGCTCTGCGTCCACCCGGACGAGTCCGACGAGGGCGGGATCGGCGCTGAGCGCGCTGATCTGTTCCTCGAGTCCACGCCGTTCTTGTTCCAGTGCCGCCTGCCGCTCGTCGATCAGCTTCTGCAGGCAGATAGCAGGATTCTGGGCTATATCCGCCAGGTGCGGAGTGCCGGCGCGGATCATCACTCCGGGAGCGGGGCCGGTCGCGGCGGCTTTGGCCAGGGCATTGTCGACGGCGATGTTGGTCATCGAGACCAGGAGCACGCTCTTTCCCCTGGCGATCAGGTCTTGGAGAGATTGCGCGATGACCTTGGTCTTCCCCGTTCCCGGAGGACCCCAGACTAGGTGCAGGCCCGGCGAGCAGCAGGCCGTCCACGCGCGCTGCTGCCCAGCATTCAACCCTGGCCTGCTGCTGCCGTGCTGGCCTGTCGCTATCGCGTCGGCGAGGCCTGCAGCGAACCGGCTGACCAGAGTGAACCGGTCAATCGAGGTCAAGCCTTCCAGGAGCGACTTTTCGAGCAAGCCGGGCGGGCGAATGGGCATCCATAGGAACAGCCCCGTTGCTGGCGCATGCCTTGCGACCCTGACTTTGAGCACGTTCCCTATCTGGATAGTCTCGATAAGTTGGAACTTGTGTTTCCGCGCTCCTTCAGCCGGTGCCAGATAAGCGGCTTCGAGCTGATCGTTTTCGACAGGACTACTAGCAAGGCCTATCCAGAACCATCCTGAGCCGAGCTCCGCATCAGGGGAAACGCGGCCTAGATTCCGTGCCTTCCGTGGCGCGCCGTCCAGTTGATCTTTTTCTGACTCAGGGCACAACCGCCGGACGACACCGATCAATTCATCTAGCCAGGCCGGCTGCTGCGTGTTTGCCACGACTTCCCCAGTTCGGAAGGTCAGGATGACATGACAGCAGGTTAACTCATACAGTACCGATTCCAATTTAATCCTGTATATGGCAGGCGCAATTGGCTAATTCGACACTATATTCCAAGAGTTTCTAACGTCGCTTGTCCCTTGGAGGGGGCCAGCAACCGGGCGGGCGGACGATGACCAGGCTCGCGGCACCGCAGGTGCTGGTCGCCGAGGACGGTGGCCTGGCTTCACATGTACAGAATGGTTGCACTGCACGAGCAGGCCAGATGGGTCGCGTCGCTGACGCCGCTATGGATTGATGGGATGATCGGCCACGCCGCTCGCCGATGTGTGGGCTGGCCGACGCGGGGCGGCTAGGTTGCTGAATTATCGTTTGATGGCGCTTGCTGCACGCCGCTGTTCGGTTTCGAACGCTCCCGCCATGAGGTCGATCTCCCGGCGGGGAAGGCGTAGGTCTGCCGCTTCGCCGCGCCATCTGGATGTTGCCTCGCTTACGGCCGTAACCTCCGACCGTGCTTCGGGCAGGGTGAGCCGGAAGTAGCCGTTGACCGACAGGGCGGTCTCGATATCCGCCTTGGTGTCGTTGAGGTCGATGGCCGTGCTGAGTCTGTCCGGCCGGTGCGGGTTTGGGTTCAGGTCGTAGGCGGGGGATAGCGCCCATCCCCGCCGTTGGCGTAGGAACGCGTGATTGCGCAGGTGGTCATCTGTGTTGCCGGTGAGGATTGAGAAGATGATGCGACGGTATAGCTCCCGAAGATCAGAGGCCGGGGACGGGGAGTGACGTTCGATTACTTCGGCTATTTCCAGATAGCTGCGTTGCTCGCCGTCGGCTGCCTCCAGCATGGTGAGGGCGCTGACAAAACCGATGCGCTGGTCTGAGGTCCGGTCAAATCGGTTCACGATGAGGACGTGGCGTCCTGCCACCAGGCTGAGTCGGGAATCGCTTACTGTGATGCCGGAGCGGCGGGCCAGGCGGAGCTGGACTTCCTCCCAGCCGGCTACGTCCCATTCGTCACTGCCTGAACGGGGGAACTTGGCGATTGCCAGCCTCCCGGACCCGTCAAGGACCGCAGCTTTGGGGCGAGCTCCGCCAAGTGAGCTCCCGGCGTCGATCAGGTCCTTCAGGTCCCGGCTGTCCGCGCCGTCGTCGAGATGGTCAACCGCATGCAGCAGACGGGGTAGCTCGATCATGCGCGGTACGGCGTTTCGGTGCGTGGAGTAGTAGTCACGGGTACCGGGATGCCGGAACCGGACGGCTCCTTGCCTGGTGTCGTCCCGCACACCGAGGAGGAAGTCTCCGCTGCGGAGGCTGCGCGGTGCGCTGCTCGCAGCCGCGGCGCGCTCGCGCTCCTCACGACGCATGAGGTTCTGGCCCCACCGATCAGGAGCGCTGTCCGCGAACGCGCTGAAGAGCGGCTTGCCCGGCGGGGCCTGGAAGATGCCAGCCGATTTCGGCAGGACGGGGTCCAGATCGTAGCTGACCGAGCTGGCCAGGTAGGAGTCGGAGTAACGGAAGGTCGCGGTCTCGGTCCGCTGCTCGTGGATCCAGAGGGTACCGGCGGCGACTTCTTGTCCGGCGATCTCCACGGTGACTTCGACGGGCTCCCTGGCAGCCATTATTCACGCACCCGCTTCGGGAGAATCTCGTCAGCGCGAAGTCTGCCGACGTCGGTCTGGTACGGATCGGCGGCATCCAGCACGGAGTCCAGGATGCCGAGGATCCGCAGGACTCTGAGCAGGTTCTCGGTAGATGCCGTCCCCTTGCCCTGTTCGATGGCGCGCAGTGTGTCGCGGCTGATGCCCGCGCGCTCCGCCACCTGAGCAGCGGTAAGCCGTTGCAGCTTGCGCCAGGTGGTGACGCGCTCGCCAAGCACGCGCAGGCCTCGCCCAACAGCAAGCGGCATCGGTGGTTCTCTAGTGGCTGCCACAGTAGCCATAATAAAAGATAACGTCGTCTATAGCCGTCGTTGGAAGATCAAGCATCCAACTAGCCTCGCATACAGGCGTGGCGCAGACCAGCCAGCCACCCATCGTGGCGGGCTGCCCTGCTGGCAAGCGTCAAGGCCGTATGATGCCGTCCTCACATACCGCATCAGGCTAAAGAACTTCGGTTAGCCCATTCGGCTCGAGCATGATCAACGCAGTCGAAATCCGTACAGGACATAACGCCTGGCCAGGGGAGAGGCCCCCGCCGGTTGGCGGTCACCTAGGTATGTGCCTGGGTGCCTCTCCGATTGTGCAGCGTGACCCACCGAGACCTCAGGCCATTTGCCACCCATCCGAAGGTCCACCGTAACTTGGCCTCAGCGCGCGGACCGAGAAGCATTGGCATGCAGAGACGTTGTCTCGCCTGGGATTCCTACCACATCCTGGGGTTTGTGTCCAAGGGACTTGAACCCCCATGTGTCCGAGGGGGGACTTGGTCCCCGCTCATGGTGGTACATCCCTAAACGGGGGATCTATCACCAGTCCAAGCTAACACGACAAGGGCCGGACGGGCCCGCAATCCGCAGGCGGAAAGATGCGGCAGCACCGGCCCGTCCGACCGGTCCGGGCGCGTGAACTGCGGAAACGACGAGGGCGGTCAGCCGGAATGGGGCCGCGGGCCCGGGCCGGACCGCGGCAGCCGCCTCACCGCGCTTAATGATCAGGGAAGCGCGGTGACAGCCTCCCGCTGCTGCCCGGCATTTCCCGCGCCGCAGCCGCAGCCGCGCAAGCCGGCCCGGATGACCGTGCCGCCGAGTTGAACCCCCATGAGACCGAGTTGAACCCCCATGAGGCAGCCCCCGGCGGCTAGCCGCCAGAGCAGATCAGAAGCGGGCTTTCCGCGCGCGGGCCGTAGCCCGCCGGCACGGCAGCCGGCAAGGGCAGAGCCGGCGACCACGTCGCCTGCGATCCGCGGCGCCCATGATGCTCAGCTAACGGTGTCGAGGGCCCAGCCGGTCGGCGGCTACGACACGCGCTCATGCAGGCGAGCGGGCACCTCCTGGTCCAGCCACGGCACTGCCCATGGTCCTGCCCAGCAGAACCGATGAGTTCCGTGCAGGGGCCGAGTCGGTAGTCCCATGACTGCGACCTGCACCTTCGACGTCTTCGCCAGCCTCGATGGCAGCGCTTCCTACGGACCGCCCGGCGACTGGGGCGGCTACTGGGGCAAGCAGGGGCCGGAGTTCCTCGGCCGCCGGCTCGCGGCGTACGACGGCGAGCAGCGGATGGTCTTCGGCGCTACCACGTTCGGGTTGTTCGTGCAGATGCTGCCCGCGATCGGCGAGGAGCGCGACCCGTGGATGGACCGGATGCTCAGCTGCCCGGCCACCGTCGCCTGTCGCTGAACCGCGCGCTGATGGCCGCCGGCCTCGTCGACCGGATCCAGATCACCGTGTTCCCGGTGATCGCCGCCCAGACGGGGGACGAGCCGGTCTTCGCGGGTGCCGGCGACTTCGACCTCGACCTGCTGGAGACCCGCACCCTCGACGGCCGCACCCAGGAGCTGGTCTACCGGCCCACCCTCCGCACCTGGCCGGCCAGCTGACCAGACCGCCCGGCCATGCCGCCGGCAGGGTCTTCCCGGATTGCCGTGGCGCTGGCGTCCCCGTCCGTCGTGCACGCCGCACGGGGCCTGTCGCCCCTCACGGTAAGGATGATCGTGGGTCGCGGCGCAGGGGTGAGCGGGAGCTCCGGCCGTGACGCCCTGATGCTGCAGGAACTCCAGGACGGCTCCTGGGTGGCCGGCTGCCGGCCGGGTGCCTGGAGACCTGGGGTGATCCGGGGCAGGCGGAGGGGTGCCAGCCCGGGATCATCGAGCGGCCGGGCTTCGGCAGGCGGTCAGGCCCCGGAACGTCGCGGCGGAGCCCGCAAGTGCGTTCCCGGTCGCCGGGGCGCAGCAAGGTGCGGCTTCCCGGCATGTCCGCACCCTGTCCGCCGTCACGCTGAGTGACACGGGACGTCACGGAGAACGCGCACACTGCCGCCGATCTGTTCTGTTCACCATTACATAATCACTGTCGGCGTAAGACTCATAACGGTTTTTCTGGCGTTCATGAGCATTCGTTCAAGGACGACACTGGCGGGCGCGGGCGGGTCAGCTAGACCTGGGGCACGGTGCTGAGGCTCTTTGGGCGGCATGCGGCGAATCTGACACCGGTTTCTTGCGCCGGGACAAGTCGGGACTACCAGCCCCATGACGACGGGACAGGTCCCGGTGGATGTTGGATGTGCGGGCTGGCCGACCGTGCCGGCCTGCGGGAGGGAAAGAGATGTCTACTACTGTCCGCGACCGCCTTGGCGCCGTGACCGGCGCCGCCTTCGTCGTACTCATCCTGGTCGGGAACCAGATGGCCACGGCCGGCTCCGGTCAGTCTGCCCATCCGACGGGAGATCAGGTGCTCAGGGACGCCGCTCACCAGGTCTCCAGCGCAAGCGTCGCCGCGGGAGTGGCCTTGGAGGTGCTGGGCTTCGGCGCGTTTCTCGTCTTCCTGGGCTATCTCGCCGACGTCCTGCGCCGCACTGCCGGGGGCCGGCGTGGCAGCATCGCCGCGGGTACCGGTATCGTCTCGGGCGCGGTCATGGTCGCCGTCAAGCTCGGCTCGGCCGCCCCCATCATGGCGCTGTGGGCCGACCACAGTACTATCAGCCCGCAGCTCGCCCTGGTCCTTAACGACCTTGGCGGCGTGGCGTTCGTCATCAGCTGGCTGCCGTCCGCGATCTTCGTCGCGGCCGCCGCGGCCGCGCTGCACCGCGCCGGCCTTGTTGGCCGGCCCACTGCCTACTGCGGCTTCGTCCTCGGCGCCGCTGGCCTGGTCTTGACCATCATCGGCATCCATGATCCCTTCAGCGCCAACCCGCTGGCGTTCCTGCTTGGCCTGCTGTGGCTGCTCGCCGTGAGTGTCCGTCTGGCTATCAGGCCGGGTACTGGCGCCAGTGCCGGCAAGGCGAGCGGGAGGGCCGATGCCCGCGTCGCGGTCAGCGCCTAGCGCCGCACGCCGTGACATGACGCAACCGCCCAGGCCGTGTAACTATGCGATGGTGGGGATACCAGGCACTGCACCCGGTACCGGCCAGCGTCGTGCGGCCTGGGCGCGGGTCGCGGTCGCGGTCGCGGTCGCCGACACGATCGCGGTGGCCGCCGCCCTGGTGATCGCCGCCGAGGCCAGCATCTACCTGCCGATTGTCGAGACCGGAGCCTGGATCAACCTGGTCGCTGCCCCGGCGTTCCCGCTCCTGGCCGCGTTCATGCTGCGCAACCGGGGCCGCGACCCGGACCGCCCGCCGCGCCAGGACCGTCTGGCCTGGCTTTTCCTTGGCTTCGGCGCGCTGTGCGCCGCCACGATCGTGCTGCATGTCTTCGTCATGTACGGCTTGCGCCATCACGGCCCGGTCATCTTGGCCGTTGCCTGGGTCTACACCTGGCTGTGGGTCGGGGTTCCCACTGGCCTGCTGCTTGCCCTGCTGTGGTTCCCCACCGGCGATGTGCCCGGACCCCGGTGGCGCTGGGCCGTCGGCGGCGTTGCCGTCTCGCTCGCCGCGATCTGGCTCGCGATCGCTTTCTCGCCGGGCCCGATGCCCGCATTCTCCGTGCGCATCGCCAACCCGGTGGGCTGGACTGGTGCCGGACCGGCCTTGCGCGTCATCGGCTTCGCCGGCTTTTTCGCGCTCGCTGTCACCGCGGTGGCCACCCTGGCCTCGGTGGGCTGGCGGTTCTACCGCGGCGACGCGGCTGTCCGCGCCCAGCTGCGCTGGCTCCTTGCTGTGGTCGCGGTCATCGCGGTTACCATCGCGGTGCCCGGCCCGAAGGCGCTCGGCATTGTCATCGTGGCGCTCAACGTGATAGCCATGTTCTTGCTGCCGGTCACCCTGGGCGTCACCCTTGTCCGCCGTGACGGCATGGTGCTGCCGCGCCTGCTGGTCTACGGTTCGCTGTCGGCCCTGCTCCTTGCCGCCTATATCGCCGTTGTGGGCCTCGCGCTGGCGGTGCTGGGCAGCCGCGCCGACCGCGCTGCCATCTTCGTCGCTGCGGGGCTCATCGCTGTCCTGGCCGCGCCGCTGCGGGCCCGGCTGCAGCGCTCGGCCGACCGCCTGGTCTACGGCGCCAGGGGCGACCCCTACGCGGCGCTCGCCGATCTGGGCCGCCGCATCGCCGGCAGCCCCGGCGACCTCCTGCACCAGGTTGTGCGCGCTGTCGCCGACGCGCTACGCGCACCGTACGCCGCGGTCGTCCTGGCCGGCGAGCAGGCGCCGACAGCCTCCGCTGGCCATCGAGGTGGCCCCGAGATCGTGGTGCCCCTGACGCTGCGCGGCAGGCAAGCCGGGTCCCTTATCGTCGCGCAGCGGACCCCGAACGAGCACTACAGCCGGCGCGACCTCACGCTGCTTCACGACCTCGCGCAGCACATCGCCGTCGCCGCCCACGCCGCGACGCTCACCCGTGACCTGCAGCGCTCACGGGAATCGCTCGTGGCCGCGCGGGAGGAAGAGCGGCGCCGCATCCGCCGTGATCTGCACGACGGGCTCGGGCCCGCACTGGCAGGCATCATGTTCGGCCTCGACGCGGCCCGCAACACCCTGGCCAGCGACCCGCAAGCCACGGCCGTGATGCTGGCCGAACTCAAGACCGAAGTGCAGGCCTCGATCACTGATGTCCGCAGGCTCGTCTACGACCTGCGGCCGCCCGACCTGGATCAGCTCGGCTTGGTGCCGGCCGTGCAGGCCTACGCCGCGAGGCTCGGCGAACGCGGCGCACTTGACATCTGCGTGTCCGCGCCAGCCCTGCCCCCATTGCCGGCCGCCGTCGAGGTCGCCGCCTACCGCATCGCCGCCGAGGCGCTGACCAACGCGGCGCGGCACTCCCGAGCCCGGCACACCACGGTGGCATTCACCATCGACAACGCACAGCTGCGACTTGAGATCATCGACGACGGCGTCGGCATCGCCACCCGCCGCGATGACCGCCGCACCGGCGTCGGCCTGGCCGCGATGGCCGAGCGCGCGGCCGAACTCGGCGGCGCCTGCTCAGCCGGCAGCCGAGACGGCGGCACCGCCGTCGTGGCCGTGCTACCCCTGCGAGTGACATCGTGACCACCCGGGTCCTCATCGCCGACGACCATCCGACATTCCGCCGAGGGCTCAAGGCGCTGTTCGACTCGCTGCCAGACATCGAGCTGGCCGGCGAGGCCGCGGACGGCGAGGCCGCAATCGAGCAGGCGGCAAAGCTGCTTCCCGATGTGGTCGTGATGGACCTCAACATGCCCGGCCTCAACGGCGTCGAGGCAACACGCAAGATTGTCGCCGCCAACCCCGCTATCGCCGTGCTCGTGCTGACCATGCTGGATGAGGATGAGCCGGTGTTCGCGGCGATGCGCGCCGGAGCCCGCGGCTACGTCGTGAAGGGCGCCGACACCGACGACCTGCTGCGGGCACTGGAATCGGTCGCGCGCGGCGACGTGGTCTTCGGGCCGGCAGTCGCCAGCCGCATCCTGTCCTACCTCACCCGGCCGCTGTCAGCGCGCGACCCGGTACTGTTCCCCGAACTGTCCGACCGCGAGCGGGAAGTACTCGAACTCCTCGCCCGCGGCATGCCCAACAGCCAGATCGCCCATAAACTCCTCTTGTCACCCAAAACCGTCCGCAACCACGTAAGCAACATATTCACCAAACTCCAGGTCAACGACCGCACCGAGGCAATGCAGCGGGCCCGCGCCGCCGGCCTGGGCGGTTGACCCGGCACACTCGCCCAGCACGACACGACCTCGGGGACACGGTCATTTCACGGAGGCCCACGCCCGCGGACACTCGGCATGGGGATTCGGCAGACCACGTTACTGACCTGCGATCTGGCCCGATCTCCTGGTCGCGGCGCTCTGCCGCCAGCACCTTCGACCAAAACCGGAAGCATCGCACGCAACACCACCCGCAGTAGAAGAACGACAGCACAGGAAACGCGCCAGAAACCGTGGTTCTGTGTCACTTGACCTCGAAGAACTCGTTATCGACCACCGTTGCATAGTCGGCGATCTGAAATGGTTCGAGCCGAAGACAATTTATCCGCTCATCGCGGTACGTGACCGCGAGGAACGCTAGCCGGGCCTGGTCTGGCCATGTGGATCGAGGTCGATGTGACCTGCCGGTTACAAGACGGCAGGTGCGCCTGAGACCATAGCGCCAGGAAGTCGTCGAGACGGGACAGCCCGCAGGCGTCGCGTAGCCGCCATTGCCGGGCAGGCAGGCCTATCTTGAGCCCTCTGATCCCCGGCTGCTCCGTCGCCGGGGATCAGGGGCCTTCCAGGTCCCCGGTTCGGGGCCCTGGAGGAAGCAGAGCGCACAGGCCAGGACCTAGTTCTCGACGTGCTGACGGTCAACCGCCGCGCACAAGCGCTCTACCGGCGGCTCGGCCTGACGGAAGTCGCCAGCGACGGCGAACGGGGCACCAAGGTCACCATGCGGGCCGCCCGGCACCGTAGGTAGCAGCTGGCGCGATCGCCGCGAAGGTGCGAGATCTGCCTCTGCGCCATTGCCGGACGCCTGGCCTCCTCAGCCGTGAAGGCAGAGGAGTTCGATCTGGCTCGCCATGATCGGTGTAGTCTGCAGCCCACACGCTCACTCTTGCCGGAAATAGCGTGTCGGCCGGGTGTATATCTATGTACGAAATGGAATACTCACTCACGCGCTCTCGGCCTTGCCGGCGATCGCCGTAGAGCCTTTTCTATCGTTCGGGTAGGAAATCAGATCGCCGATTACGAGCGCGAGGCAAACTCGCTGGGCTGCTGCGCTGGAGCGCGCAGATCACTCATTCTCGTGCTTCGCCGCCGTGGGGTCTGTCAACTTCGATGTAACTGATCTTGATGGTCTTACTTCCGTCCCGCGCTGAGGCGGCCGTCGAAGGTGATGTCGAAGGCGTTGAGGGCATATAGCGAAAGGTTGTTATGACCGGCAGGTAGACGGAGGACGCTGGCCACAGGACGTGCCGGGTCGGCGGTGTTGCCGGTGAGTGGGCGATATCGCGGAGTTCCGCGGCTGGGCGGATACGCGCGCTGCGCCGGCTGCCGTCATTGCCGTCACCGTTGCCGTCAGCTCGGCCAGTCATCCGGCAACCCCGGCCCGAACCGGCGCTGCGCAGGGCATCATCTTGTCCGCGCCGGGCTGCGCCTGTTTCACCGCTCATAGCCTCATCCAGCAGCAGACGCCTAACCTGAGGTAGTGGAGCAGAAGATCATGTTCTGTACCGCCGGGGATGGTGTCCGGCTGGCCTACGCAACACACGGCCGGGGTCCATCGATTGTCAAGGTCGCGAACTGGGTCACGCACCTGGAGTTCGACTGGCACAGCCCGCTGTGGCGGCACTGGTGGGAGCAGCTTGCGCGTGGTCATCAGGTGGTGCGCTACGACAGCCGTGGTTGTGGCCTTGTTAGCGGCCTATGTATCTGCACATAGGACCATGATCAACGGCAGCGCTCTTTGCGCGTCTCTAGCTGTCACGGAACGTGACTGACCGAGTGGGCCTGTGGGGCAAAGGAGACCCGGTGTTTCGCCGTGTATTCACCACGCGCTTCGTGCCCGGGGCTACTAGCGAGCAGATGGAGTGGTTCGACGAACTGATGCGGGTCTCGACCTCCCCGCGGATGGCCGGGCGGCTGCGCACCGCGTGGGGCCAGATCGACATCACCGGTGTGCTCGGCCAGGTCACCGTTCCAACCTTGGTCGCACACGCACGCGACGAGGTGGTCGTGCCTTTCGAAGAGGGGCGGTTCCTCGCGACGCGTATTCCTGGCGCGCGGCTGCTCCCCCTCGACAGCCGCAATCACCTGCTGCACGCCACTGAGCCCGCCTGGCCTGTTTTCGTGTCGGAGATGAACGATTTTCTCGGCACACCGCCTGCCGGACCTGTCGCCCCAGCTGAGCCGGTCACTGCCCGGGAGTCGCAGGTACTGCGGCTCGTGGCGGCGGGCCTCGCCAACGAGCAGATCGCCAGCCGGCTCTTCTTGAGCACCCGGACCGTGGAGCGGCATCTGTCGAACATCTACGCCAAGCTGGGCGTCTCCGGCAAGTCCGCACGCGCCGCGGCCGCTGCCTACCTGTCGCGGATGGAGGGACCCCGCGAACCGCCCGGTGGCTGAGTCCAGCACGAGCTCTGCGTGTATCCCGTCATCCGTGGTCCCTTTATTGGGTGACTTCCCCGATGTGTGGCGCACGGGTCCGTACCTAGCGTGGGTGCCGCGCGGCGGAGATCGCCGAGCCGACACCGGCCCGCCGCGAAGGAGCCAGCGAAGGGGGCTGTCACCATGTCCAGCCTCGCCCAAGCCGCTGACCAGGCGGTGAGAACGAGCGCGGCCACCCGGCCGCCCCGGATCTTCCCGCTCATCCTGGCGACCGGGGCGTCGCAGGCGCTCCTGGTGGTGCTGGCACCGACGTTGGTGCAGATCGGGCGTGAACTTGGGGCGTCGGCAGGCGCGGCAGGCCAGGCACGCTCGGTCACCGCCTGCGTCGCGCTCGTGGCTTCCCTGGCGCTGACCGGCCGGGCGGGCGCCCTGAACGTGCCACGGCTGCTCCAGGTCGGTGCCGCGCTGGCCGTCGTGGCCTGCGCCGGAGTGGCCGCGGCGCAGTCCCTCACGCTGTTCCTGGCCGCACACGTGCTCATCGGGCTGGCGTTTGCCTGTCTTCTCTCGGCCAGTTTCGCCGGCGTCGCCGCCTTCCCGCCGCACCGGCGGGCCTGGGCGATGGGTGGAGTCGCGAGCGCCAATGCGGCGGCATGGATCGTTGTCAACCCGCTCGCCGGCATGCTGACCGGCTGGCTGTCCTGGCGGGCAGCCGAGGCTGTCCCCGCCGCCTTTGCGCTGGGGGCGCTGCTGACCGCGCATACCGCGGTCCAGGCGCCCAGCGGCCGGGGGGCGTTGCCTCTCCGTGCCCTGCTCACGGACGTATCGGCGCGGCGCTGGCTAGGCGCTGAGCTGATCGCCTACGGTGCGTGGACGGCTTTCCTCAGCTTCAGCGGGGCGTTCTTCGTCGAGATTCTCGGAGTGCACGAGGCAGAGGCGGGGTGGCTGCTCGCCGTCGGGCCTGCCGGCTACATCGTGGCATCGATGGGTACAGGCCGGCTGACCAGGTTTGTCTCCCGACGGCACCTGATCGCGGCAGCGGCCCTGGTGATAGCCGTCCTGTTGCCGGCACTCCTCACCCTGACAAGGCCGGTGACCGCCGCCCTGTGCTGCCTCATCGGGTTCGCGGCTGGCATCCGCACCCCGGTCTCCGGCGGCCTTGGCATGGACCAGGTGCCCGGTCACCCAGGATCAATGATGATCGCACGCACAGCGGTGATACAGGCGGGTTACCTGGTAGGCGCTGCCGCAGGCGGCGCGGTGATCTCCAGGCCAGGTTACGGCGTGCTGGGCCTGGTGCTCGCCGCAGCGCTGACCGCATCCTCCCTGTTGGTGCTCCGGGTCGATGACCAGAACTACCGCGCTGGTCACGAGGCCGGGGGACCTCTACTACGACCAGGTCTCGCTGCTGACGCAGTTGGGCCTGATGCCGCTGCCGTCCGGCGCGTAGGCGGCTTCACGACCGCAAGGGAGCGACACCGCTCCGTATCAAAGGAGGAACCAGATGTCCACGACGACCGATCCCACGTTCTACCGCACGGCGCGTGAGGCCATCGCCGCGCCGCCCGAGAAGCTCGCCTATGTGGCGGCCTACGACCCGGCGGGCCGGTCCAAGGATGCCATGGCGGTGATCGACTGCGACCCGTCCTCGTCCACCTATGGGGAGGTCATCGGCTGGTCGGAGCTGCCGACCGCCGGCAACGAGTTGCACCACTTCGGCTGGAACGCCTGCTCCAGCGCGCTGTGCCACCAGGGCCACGGCGACCACGGCGCGCCGCTCGAGCGGCGCTATCTGATCGTCCCCGGCATCCGCTCCTCGCGCATCTACGTGCTGGACACCAAGCCCGACCCCCGGGCCCCCCGGGTGGTCCGCGAGATCACGGCCGAGGAGCTGGCCAGCAAGGCCGGCTACTCCCGGCCGCACACCGTCCACTGCGGGCCCGGCGGCATCTTCCTGTTCTCCCTCGGCGGCGCCAACGGCAACGACGGCCCCGGCGGGGCCGCCCTGCTCGACCACGACAGCTTCGACGTCATCGGCGCCTGGGAGGCCGACCGCGGCGACCAGTACTTCGGCTACGACGGCTGGTGGCATCTGGGCCACGACACGGTGATCACTTCGGAGTGGGCCACCCCGTCCATGGTCGAGAACGGCCTGGACCCCGAGGACCTGCTCGGCCGCAGGTTCGGCCACCACCTCAACTTCTGGTCCATGTCGGAGCGCAGGCTGACCCAGCGGATCGATCTGGGCGACGAGCACCAGATGGTGTTCGAGGTGCGGCCCGCCCACGACCCGGCCCAGACGTGGGGCTTTGTCGGCGTGGTCATCAGCGTCGAGGACCTGTCCGGCTCGGTGTGGCTGTGGCACCGCGACGGCGACCGCTGGGCGGTCCGCAAGGTCGTCACCATCCCGGCCGAGCCGGCCGACCCCGATGACCTGCCGCCGGCGCTCAAGCCCTTCGGCGCCGTGCCGCCGCTGATCTCCGACATCGACCTGTCGGTGGACGACCGCTGGCTGTACGTGTCCTGCTGGGGCACCGGCGAGCTCAAGCAGTACGACGTCGCCGACCCGTTCCACCCGCGTGAGACCGGCTCGGTGCAGCTCGGCGGGATCGTACGGCGCCAGCCGCACCCGGCCGCGCCCGGCCAGCGGCTCGGCGGCGGGCCGCAGATGGTCGAGGTCAGCCGCGACGGCAGGCGCGTCTACGTCACCAACTCGCTGTACGGGTCGTGGGACCTCATCTTCTACCCCGGCGGGGTCGGGGCCTGGGCGGCCAAGCTCGACGCCGACCCGGACAGGGGCGGGCTCGTCGTCGACCCGCGGTTCTTCCCGAACGGGAACGACTTCCGCGGCCTGCGGGTTCACCAGACCCGGCTGCAGGGCGGGGACGCCTCCAGCGACTCGTACTGCTATACCGGGTAACGGCCGTGGCGCTACCGGATAGGCAGGCGATCGGTGATGAAGGGCCATGCGGTGGTCCACGCCATTGAGCCAGGCGCGGCGGCGCACGCCCCGGCCACGGTGTCAGGCCTGACGCTGGCCGGGGCCGGCCTGATCGCGGCCGCGACCGTGGCCGGGGCGTGGCTGGCCTTTCGCCGGCCCGGGCACCGGGAGATCTGGTTCGCGGCCGCCGCGGGCGCGCTGCTCATCATCGCCGGGGGCCACCTGCTGCCCGACGCATGGGCCGGCGCCCGCGCCGCGCGGATCTGGCCACCGCTGGTGCCGATAGCCGCGATTGGCGCGTTCACCGCTGCCGGCCTTGCCGCCCGCGCCGGATGCGGCTGCCAGGAACACACCGAGCATGCCAGCGGCGCGGGCGCGGCGGCGGCGCTGGCGGTCCACCGCTTCCTGGAAGGCTCCGCCGTCGTGCTGGCCGGGCCGGCGGTCGCGGTAGCGCTGGCCGTGCACGCGTTCGCTGAAGGCCTGGCCACCGGGGCGTTGCTCGGCGCCCAGCCGCGCCGGGCGGCGCGCTGGCTGGCCGCCATGAGCCTCAGCCCCCTGGTCGGCGCCGCCGTCACCGGCGCATTCGCCGTCCCGGCCGCCGCCGAGCCGGTGCTGCTCGCCCTGGCGGCCGGCATCCTCACCCAGGCCGCCCGCATCAGCCTGCGCGCGGCCTTCCACGGCCTGCGCACCAGCCCACTCCCGCTCACCCACACCGCCGCGGTCACTACCACGGCCGCCATCATCACCGTACTCGCCGTGCACACAGCCGGCTGAGCCGGCAGGACCCGCCGCGGCGCACGGTGCCTACCCCGCCGGCATAGCCGCGGCGCACCAAGAAACGCCCCGCTCAGGCACGAGAATGAGCTTCGACCGCGCCCGGGAACGCTGAGCCAGACGCCGACACGCCCTGCGCGAGCCGCTGATCTCGCGGCGGCAGGAATGAGTGCCCAGAGCGACAGATTGTTCCTCCGGTGCGGCACGGGCGGCCGTTACGATTGCCCGCCATCCTGCCCATATATAGGCGGATCGGGTACTCAGGTCGCGCGACACCAGGTAACGGAGCGTGACGGACGTGATGGATCGGCTAGCTTGTTGAGCTCACCAGCCATGCCGTCCTTCCGCCTCGGCGAGGCGGCGGGCCAGCTCACTGATGTCACTGGAGCTGATTAGCTCGCGGACGGCCGGGTGACCGGGCGGCGGCATGGCCCAGTAATCGCCGGTGGCGCGGCCGCGCCAGATCCGCCACTGCGGGTACTGGCGCCTGAGCCGGTCAAGCTCGCCATCTTGGTCGTCCCTACGGTGGCCGGCGGTCATGGCGGGCGATGGCAGGCCGCGGCACTGCGGGCGGCGGGCCGGTGGGGCCTGGCCGCATGGGCCATACGCCTACCTCCCTCGCGGCGGGATTTGCTATAACGGCGGGCCCCGGTCCCGGCGGCCCGTCGCGGCAGGCAGCCCGCCCGGTCATCCCGC
>WNGP01002572.1_pt1 | contig 24851 bp, 23 predicted proteins | sample 5407671 | NCBI WGS metagenome assembly WNGP01 (sample SAMN13153381, study PRJNA577476) | soil metagenome | isolation source: 40 cm soil or saprolite under Garry oak tree replicate 2 | place: USA:California | collected 2016-06-15
GCGCAAATCCTGAGAGCGCTCTCCCGAGAAAAGCTTCCTCCTTCCGTGATTCCGGCCATCGTTCGCCATCACAAGTGGTCCATCACCTACAACGTCCGCCTGGCACTGGTCCGCCACCCTTCCGCGCCGCTCGCCACGATTCTTTCCTACCTTCCCGAGCTCACTGTTTCCGATCTGCGGGAATTGGCGGCCCCGGGCATTGTTCCGGAAAGCCTTCGCAAGTATCTGCAGGCGGAAGTGCAGCGCCGCATGCGCGCCAGCGAGAAAGCGGCAAAGGGGAGCGCTCCCGCCAAGAACCCTTCCGCGTCTAATCGGGAGTAAGCATCGGTTTTCCATGCGTAAAATTCGTATGTCAACTGCATGACTTTCTTGGCATGGAAAATCACGTTGCTGGGAACAAAACAGCCCTCTCCGGCGTCGTATGTGTTGTGGCGGAAGAAAAGGTATGCTTTCAAGAGAGAAGCGGCGATTTCGCCCGAGCGCCGTGGTACGTAATCCCTGGCAGGGGGTTGCACCCGATTCATGGGCAATGGGGATCATCCCGCCCGGCGCCTCGAACGCCGCTGGGCGCCGCGTTACTCGTTCCGCGCAGACGTCGAGATCGAATGGGGCTCCGCGGTCCTTCGGGGAAGCACGCGCGACATCAGCGCCAACGGAATGTTTATCGAAGCCGTCGATCCGCTCTGGGTGGGCGCCGGCTTCGCCGCGCGACTGACCCTCGATCGCCCCGTAAGACTCGACTGTTTCGTGAAACGGATCGAACCGGGGTGCGGCATGGGCATGTCCGTGGCCGTTTCCCGGTCCGAAAGCCAGAAACTTTTTCAGGATCTTCTTTCCGTACTCTCCGTCACTGGTTCTTGATCCCGTTTTATACTAAATGCGATGACACGCTGCCTTGATTGCGGCTCCGAGCGGACCGCGGATCAGTGTCCCTCCTGCGGACTAACTTCCGCTGCCGCTGAAGTCATGTTCCGCCGGCGGCTGTTGAAGCGCACCGCGATATTTCTCGCCGGGTCGCTGGGCTTTCCCTACATCAGCCAGATTTATCCGCCGCTGGATCTGGACCTCATGCTGGTGTTCTTCGGCGGGCTATTCTTTGTCGCGCTGGCCATCGCCGTGGTGCTCGACCGTCGCGCGCGAAATCGCCGGGAACTCGAAGTGCTCAAGCGCGTCTACTCGGGATTCATTCCGCTGCCGTGGATTCTAGCTGCCACCCTGCTCGTGAACGGGAAGCTGGACTCGCAAAAAAACGTGGCTTATCACCCCACTATCGTGGATAGCCGCTACAACATGCCGGGAATCGTCCGCGGCACGCGCCGACTGTTTGTTCATTCCTGGCGCGAGGGGCAGAAAATCGAGCGGTTAGCCGTAGATTTCGATGACTACGATCGCTTTCGCGCCGGCGATTCGGTCGTCGTGGGTGTGGAACCGGGCGCGCTCGGCATTCCGTGGTATTACGGCGTATATCGCCGCTGAAAAAAGTTTTCAGTTTTAAGTTATATGTTCAAAGTAGAGAAGAAGAAAATTCTGGGTATTGACTGGAACGCTCTTTACCCGCGCTCACGCGGGCATTCTTGGATTTATTGCTCGTCATTTAGCAAAGAGTTGAGGACTTTCCGCGCGGCCTACTTCGATTCGCAGCCTAGGAACGGATAACCAAAAACTAAAAACTTAAGACTAAAAACCTAATAATGCAGTTCAGTACGCCGGTTTGCCGTTGACCAGGAGAGGGAGCTGCATCTCCAGGAAGTGGCCATCCTTGCCGAGCCGAAATTTCACCATCTGCATGCTGCGGAGGTCTTTGGTTTTCCAATCGGGAGTTTCCAGCGGTTGATCGGGCTTGCCGGCAAGCGACCATTCCACGTCTTCGCCTTGCTGCTTCACCGTTTGCGGATCGATTTCGTACACCTCTTGCTCCTTCATATCCACGAGCAAATAGCGCTTCCAAAGGTGTACGAGCAGAAGCCCCTTTTTCTCCGTGTGATAAATATTCCAGGATTTCGGCGCTTCGTCATTGAACTTCACAATGGCAAATCCCACGGATTTCCAAAGCAGCTTCTTTTCGCTCGACTGTAATTGAGCTTGAAGAGGTGAAGCGCAGATCGCCGCAGAAAGAATGGCAAGCACGGCAGACAAACTTCTGATTCTCAATTCCTGACCTCGCTGAACGATTTGTCGAGGAGTTTGATGGCTTCGTCGACGTCGGGCTTGGTCGTATTCAGCATGGGGGCAAGACGGAGCGTGTTGCCATAGAGGCCGCCCTTGCCGATGAGCAGGCCGTTCTGGCGGGCGCGCTCCATTACCTGCGTGGTGGCTTCGGGAGCCGGCTCCTTCGTCTTGCGGTCTTTCACCAGTTCGAGCGCTTGCATGAGCCCCATGCCTCGCACGTCACCGATGAGCGAATACTTCGACTGCAATTCCTCCAGCTTACCGCGGAAGTAGTTGCCGACCACATCCGCGTTCTCCAGCAAATTCTCTTCTTCGATCAGCTCGATGGTGGCTCTGGCCGCCACGCTCGTCACCGGGTTGCCCCCAAACGTGGCGATGTTCATTCCCTGGAAGCCGCCGGCGATTTCCGGCGTGGTCACCGTCAAGCCGATCGGCACGCCATTGGCCATGCCTTTCGCGCTGGTGAGCATGTCCGGAATGACTTCCCACTGCTCGATGCCGAACCATTTCTTTCCGGTGCGGCCCCAGCCGGTTTGCACTTCGTCGGCGATGAACAACGCGCCATATTTCTTCACGATCTTGAAGACCATCTTGAAGTACTCCTTCGGCGGAGTGATGAATCCGCCGACGCCTTGAATTGGTTCGGCCATGAACGCAGCGATGTTTCCGCTGGTTCCGGTCTGAATGAGATTTTCCACGTCCTCGGCGCAAGCCACTTCGCAATCGGGATATTTCAGGTGCAGCGGGCAGCGATAGCAGTAGGGATTCACGGCATGCGAAATACCCACGCTGATGACTCCACCCTTGCGATAGGGCGCGTGCGCGGTGACGGCTTTGGCGAGCGCCGAGCCTCCGGAATAGGCGTGGCGCAACGCCACCACGTCGTAGCTGCCGGTGGACATGCGCGCAAGCAGAATAGCGGCTTCGTTGGCTTCCGTGCCGGAGTTGGTGAAGAAGCTCTGCTGCAGGTTGCCGGGCGTGATCTGCGCGATCTTCTCCGCGAGCGCCACGATGTGTTCGTTGGGGTAGAGCGTAGAAGTGTGCTGCAGCCGGTTGACCTGCGCGTTCACTTTGCTGGTGATCTTCGGGTTGCAGTGACCCACGGAGACGGTCAGGATACCACCGAAGAAATCGAGGTACTTGTTGCCTTCTAGGTCCCATAGGTGTTGCATCTCGCCGCGGTCGGCGACGAGCGGCTGCTGGAAGTAGTTGGTCACCGAGGGCCACAGATATTTCTTGTGCTTGGCGACGACTTCTTCGCTGCGCCCGCTACGGGCGAGCTGGGATGCCGGAACGAAATGTGCGGGCGTGGTCATGTATGAGTCCTCGCGTGATCGATAGGATATTTTGAGTGTACGATGTGGTGTTGAAGGCGGCAAGGGAGGGCGAGGAAACAGAGAAGTGAGGACGGAATGAGATAAGAATGTAATGACGCAATGCGGTAAGGCGAGACAAGAGTGGTTCCGGGGCGAGTAGAGACCGGGGAGGGCTCAAAATGCCGCTGTAACCAGATCAAGGTTCCTCGATCTTCTTTTTTCGATGAGCGTCCTGCTCCAACATTGTTGCCATCAGCTGGTGCGGAGATCGGAACGTCGTTTGGCGCAAGCGGTTGAAGACTTTCGGCAAATCGATCCATCCGCGGACCGCGGCTTGATCTAACACCGCGAGTGTACCGATCACTGCTATTCCCCGTGAGCGGGCAGCGGTCGTCCCGTCGCGTTCGTCCATCAAGAGGAGACTGTTTTGTTGTTCGGATGCTAGCGCGATGGCTTCTCGCTCGCCAGCATCGAGGTGCAAAAGGGAAGAATTGGCAGGCGTCCGCAGGGAGGCACTACGTACAGCCACGAGGGAGATTGAGCGATCCACCTGCTGACCATGATGGGGGTCTTTGGATCAGACAGTTCGGCCTTTACAGCTGGAGGAACTAGGACGCGTCCGTAGACTCTGGGAAGAATATCAACGGCTTCAATCAGCACAAGATAGTTCAGAGGAGTTGTATCGGCAACGATCGCCTGCATCTACAAACCAAGTTGGTTGTGGGTCTTGCGGTCGCGTTCAAGATCTTCCACGCCGTACTCCAATTCGACCCCATGCTCCTTAAGGAAGACATCAACTTCCATGCGCGTCTGAAAACCGAGCATGCGGCGCAACTGGGCAGCAGAAATCTTGCGAGTACGATAGGCCTCTAACGACAAGGCTTCAAGGGCAGTGCGAGATAATTCTTCGCCGGAAGCGGTGAGAGCTTCCAAGAGTTCGTCAGGAAGAGTGATAGTGACGTGCCGCATGGTGTCAGGATACCGGAAGTGAATCCCAAAAGCGCGAAATGAGTAAGGTAAGTCCAAATGGACTACGAGGCGTCCGCGGGACGCAACATTTCCACGGAAAATGGTAGTTCAGAGTGCGGGCGCGATGAGCTCCGCCGCTTCTTTCGAACGGCGCACCGGGACAAACTCAAAGTCGACGAGATCCCGCCAGCGGTCCGCCCACTGTTCCAGCAAGCGCACGTCGCCGCACTCCATCAACTGAAAGCAGCGATCGAAGTTTGTCTCTACCCAGCTCTCCACGTAGTCGAGGCCGTCCGGAGCCATGCGCCCCTTCTCGCGGAAGCGGCGATAAACCGCTTTCGCGTCCCGATTCTTGAATCGCTCGATGACCATGTAGAGCATCAGAGATCACCCGCCTCCCTTTGTTCATGCTGCGGGCCGCGAATCGCCCAGCATAGCAGCCCATGATGCCGGACAAGCTGGACAAGCTGAATTCTGTCGCGCTCCTCCAGCACTCGGCGGTAAAATCCACTTCATGGCTCCAGGTTTCGCACGATGATGCAAGCGAACATCCACCTGCGCCTCGCTGTTCCTGAAGATGTTCCCGTTCTGCGCGAACTGATCGACGCTTCGGTGCGCGGATTACAGACGCAGGACTACATGCCGGCGCAGATCGAAGGCGCGCTCAAAACCGTTTTTGGCGTCGATAGCCAGCTCATCGCCGACGGAACGTATATCGTGGCGCAGGCCGAGCCTACCGCTATCGAGCGCACCGGAGCACAGCATGCGCAACCCGAATTGATGATCGTCGGTTGCGGCGGCTGGAGCAAGCGCAAGACGCTCTACGGGAGCGACCATTGGACGGGACGCGAGGATGCACTGCTGGACCCTCTTCGCGATGCGGCAAAGATTCGCGCTTTCTTCATCCATCCCGCTTGGGCGCGCCACGGAGTTGGCGGCAAGATCCTCGAGGCTTGTGAAGATGCGGCGCGCGCCGCGGGGTTTACTCGCTACGAGATGGGGGCAACGCTGACCGGGGCAAAGCTCTTCGGCGTGAAGGGCTATGTCGCTGTCCAACGCATCTTGATTCCGCTGGTGAACGGCGAATCCCTCCCGGTGATCCACATGGAGAAGCAGGCTTAGCTTCTACTCGATTCGAATCAGCCGCCGGACGTGCAAGGCTTCAGACAGGCAAGGGCCGTCGCAGGTATAATGACCGGCTATGATTTCAGCGGCGGGGATCCTTCGGCGGGTGTACGGGATGTTTTCGCGGGTATTTCCACGATGCAGCGTGATTTCACAAGCGATTGCCTTCAATCTTTTCCTGGCGTTTTTCCCGACGCTGCTGATTGCCGTGGCGCTGGCGACCAGCCGGATTGGCGGCAGGACGAGTTTGTTTGACCTCATCGAGGATCTCACACAGTTTTTGCCGCCAGGAAGTCAAACGATCGTTTCGGAGTTTTTAGTGAAGCGTGGACCGGAAGCGTGGAAAATCGCGGCGCTGGGATGGACGGGAACGTTGCTCGCAGGCTCGCAGGTGATGAAGCTGGTGATGCAAGGAATTCACATCATTTATGAGGACACTGAAAAATTCGGGTTTCTGCACCGTCAGGTTCGCGGCCTGATGTTACTGCTGGTGACGATGGCTCCGCTGCTGGGGGCGGCCATCCTCGGCGTTCTGGGTAAGCCGTTGCGCCGATGGATTGTCCATGAAATCGGCAAGCACGCCATTTTGCAGGGATGGTGGAATTTCTTTTTTCCCGCCGCCGCGATGTTGCTGGCGATGCTGGCGCTGACGGTGATTTATCGCGTGGCGCGGCCGCAGGAGGACAGCATGCGCAACGTCCTGCCCGGAGCAATGGTCGCGACGCTCTTGTGGTGGCTGGTGGACGTGCTATTTGGAGTTTACGTTCGCCGCGTCCCATACGGCGTCGTGTATGGCGGCCTTGCAGCCGTGATCGGCTTGATCATTTGGATGCAGCTTTCCGCCGTAATTGTTTTCCTGGGCGCCGCCTGGAACGCGGAGCTGGCGGATAGCCGAAGGGGGGCGCGAGCCCATGCGTGAACAAATTGTCCGTGTGGATTGCTATTCCGGATTTAAGGCGGACGAGCGTCCCTTGAGACTGAATCTGAGGGACGGAGCGAGGGAAGTCGTGGCGGTGGAGGATCGCTGGTACTCGCCCGGGGCAACTTACTTTCGCGTGCTCGTGGACGACGGTGACCGTTACGTGCTTCGTCATGACGAAGCGCAGGATGTCTGGAGCCTGGCCGGATATCGAGCGGCTGCGTGATTGACACAAAAATCGTGGCGAGCGTATAGTCAAATCACTGATTGGCTGCATCGTATCCCCTGGGTCTCGTCCCCTCCAAGCCCACGGACACCTGAGGATGCGGGTTTCTGAAGGGCAGGGATGTTTCACTCACTGCTATTCCCCGGGTTCCGCCCCATCATTTTGGCAATTTTGGCTTGCTGCCTATCGATCTCCGGCAAGCAACTCTCCGCTCAGACACCGGTAGCAGCCGCACCGCCACAGGATGGACCCGCAAAGACAGATTCGACGGCGAAGTCCCCGCCAGCACCAGTAGGGGGCCCGAATGAGGAAGTCTCTAGCCGCGATACGCCGACTACGTTCAAAGTGCGCGTAAACCTGGTGCTGGTGCGTGTGGTAGTTCGCGACCAGCAGGGCAAGATCGTGTCCAAACTCAAGAAAGAAGACTTTCAGCTCTACGACAACCGAAAACTACAGACAATCTCTTCTTTTAGCGTGGAGACACCCGAGACACGCACGGCCTCGGCAGTAGCATCCAGTGCCGCAGAGGGTTCTTCGTCGAGTGCGGATGCAGCCGACGGCAAAGCCGTGGTTCTGCCGCAGCGATTTGTCTCCATGGTGTTCGACGACGTGCACCTCTCGATGGCCGACGCTGTGTCTGTCCGTGATTCGGCGACGCGCTTCTTCGGAGCTTTGGCGGCGAGCGATCGCGTTTCGCTGAACACGACCTCCGGGCAGTTGACGCAGGAATTCACGGATGATCATGACAAACTCACAAAAGCGCTGCTCGGAATCGTGCCGCATTCCGTGACGAGCCACAATTTTCATGATTGCCCTGACGTGAGTTATTACCAGGCCGACCTGATCGTCAACAAGTCTGACCAGCAGGCGCTCGGCGTCGCCACCGAAGAGGCGCTCCAGTGCGCTTTCAATGGGGACACCAGGATGATGGCGTCCGCACAGAACCTGGCGCGAACCGCGGCGGATCGCATGGTAGCGCAAGGCGACAACGAGACGCAGTATGCCTACAGGCATCTGGAAGACGTCGTAAGACGCCTGGCAAACATGCCTGGTCAGCGCGTGCTCGTTCTGGTATCGCCTGGCTTCATCACCACGACCCTGCAGTCCGAAGCTTCTGAAATGATCGATCGCGCGACCCGCGCCAATATCGTGATCAATACGATTGATGCCCGCGGCCTCTACGCCCCGGACGTAATGGGGGACATCGCTGATCCGTCGATCGACACGATCCGTACCGCTGGTTATAAAGCCTCCTATCGCGTGGCGGCACAATTCGCGCAAGAGGACGTTCTCGCGCAGTTAGCCGATGGCACGGGCGGCAAATTCTTTCACAACCGCAACGACGTGGATGAAGCCATGCGCGAAGCGGGCGCGGCGCCGGCGTTTTCCTATTTGCTCGGATTTTCTCCGCAGAACCTGAAAATTGATGGGCGGTTTCACACCCTGAAGGTCGCACTCACAAGCAAGGAAAAATTCGGCATCCAAGCGCGGCACGGCTACTTCGCGCCGAAGACGCTTGCCGACCCTGCCGAAGCGACAAAACTGGAGATGCAGGAAGCCTTGTTTTCTCAAGAGGAAATCCGCGACCTGCCGGTGGAGCTGCAAACGCAGTTTTTCAAGAAGGATGAGGCCCAGGCGCGCCTCGCAGTGTTGACGCGGTTTGACGTGAAAGGCATGCACTTCCGGAAAGTGCAGGGGCGCAACAACGATCAATTGACGATCGTCACGGGAATTTTCGACGAGAATGGAAATTTTGTAACCGGCCTTTCGAAGGTCGTGGAAATGAAATTACTCGACACGACCTACAGCCGGTTGAGCCGCTCGGGGTTCACGGTGAAAACCAGTTTTGACGTGAAGCCGGGCACCTACCTCGTGCGGCTGGTCGTGCGAGACGCCGAGGGTGCGCAGATGGCAGCACGCAACGGGGCAGTGGTCATTCCTTATTGAGCTTCGGTGATTGTGGTGGAGGGAAATATGAACACGCTGACAAACTTCAGGCGAACAAATCGATTGGCCGCGTGGCTGGCTGCCGGAGTGATGTGCGCGGTTCCTGCTCCTTCGCGGGGGCAGGGGCAACCCACGCCTCCACCGCCGCAGGCGGCCTCACCGGCGGAGCCGCAGCCCGTGGTGGTGATCAAGAAAGAATCAAAGCTGGTGCTGGTCGATTCGGTGGTGACGGACAAGAAGGGCAACTACGTCCGCGACCTGGCACAGAATGATTTCAAGGTTTTCGAAGATAACAAGGAACAGCCGGTTTCCACTTTTTCCACCGGCGCCGATGCAGCTACGCAGGCAAACGGGCAACGCCGGTATCTGATTTTGTTTTTCGACAATTCGACGATGGCGGCGCCGGACCAGATCCAGGCGCGAAGCGCCGCCACCAAGTTCATCGCGGCGAACGCCGGTCCCGATCGCTTGATGGCCGTCGTGGATTTCGGAGGCTCGCTGCGCATCGTGCAGAATTTCACGGCGAACGCGGACGTGCTCCGCGCGGCGGTATCGGGAGTGAAGAGTTCCTCGGTCGATCCAAACGCGCCCGGGCCGGACGTGCCCATCACCGTAGCGTCCACAGGTCTTTCGTCACTGGGCAATGCCGAGGCGGATTTTGGGGCGCGCAGCATGCTCCTGGCGGTGCGCAGCTTGGCGAAAAACCTCCGCACCATCCCCGGCCGAAAAATGGTGGTGCTGTTTTCTGGAGGGTTCCCGCTGACGCAGGAAAACCAATCGGAGCTAACGGCAACCATCGATGCTTGCAACAAGTCGAATGTGGCCGTCTACGCGCTGGATGCACGCGGTCTGGTGGCGACAGCTCCGGGCGGGAGCGCCAGCAAGAAAACGCCGGCTGGGAAGACCCATGCCGTTTCAGACCACCTTCCCGCACGGAAGATTTCACCACGTCCACGCATTCTCCTTGCGGCCTATCCGGCGATGGCCATGCCTGATCCGCAGCGGCCGGGCGGTGGAGGTGGCGGCGGTGGAGGTGGCGGTGGAGGTGGCGGCGGTGGAGGTGGTGAGGTGGCACGGGAGGCGGAGGAAGGGGCGGCTCCGGCGGTGGTGGCACGGGCGGTGGTGGTAAAGGCGGCTCCGGCGGAAGTGGTGGTACCGGAGGAGGCGGTAGAGGCGGCTCCGGCGGCGGTGGCACGGGGGGCGGCACTCGTGGTGGCGGAAACAATCCTAGGGCCAATAATTTTAACAATTCGCCCTACAATCAGCCGCGGACAATCGTGCCGCCATTCCCACCTTCGGCTTCGACCAACCAGCAGATCCTGGCTGCGCTGGCGGAAGGGACGGGCGGATTCACAATTTTCAACACTAACGACCTGCTGGGTGGACTCGAGCGCATCGGACGAGAACAAAACGAATTCTACATCCTGGGGTACGTGCCCGGCGACACCCCGGAAGGAAGCTGCCACACGCTGAAAGTGAAGTTGAATCGCGGCGGACTAAATGTGCGCGCGCGCAGCGGATACTGCAACACGCGATCCGCAAACGTGCTCGAAGGCAAGCCCCTGGAAAAACAGCTCGAATCTCACGCCATGGGCTCTCAGCCCGGTTCGATTCATGGCGTGTTGCAGGCGCCCTATTTCTACACCGCACCGGAAACGGCGCGGGTTAATCTGGCCATGGAGATTCCCGCGGATACATTTCAATTCAACAAAGAGAAAGGAAAGTATCACGCCAACTTGAACGTGCTGGGTATTGCCTATCGGGCGGACGGGACGATCGGAGCACGATTCAGCGACACCGTTAACATGGACTTGGAGAAGGATGAATGGAAAGAGTTCACCAAGTCGCCGTATCGTTACGAAAACCAGTTCGATGCCACGCCAGGCACTTACAAGCTTGCCGTGGTCCTGAGTGCGGGCGGCGATGCCTTCGGCAAATTCGAAGCGCCCCTCGCCATCGATCCCTATGACGGAAAACACTTCAGTCTCAGCGGACTGGCGCTGACGAATTCCGCGCAGAGGCTGAACGATATTCCGACCGGCCTGGATTCCGTGCTGCTCGAAGATCGTACCCCGCTGGTGGTCAAGGGCATGCAGATCGTTCCTTCCGGCAGCAATCGCTTTAGGCATACGGACAACGTAATACTGTACACGGAAATCTATGAGCCACTGCTGACCTCGGCGGCCCCGCCGGTTGTGGGCATGGCCTACCGCATTTTCGAGCGATCGACCAACAAGCAAGTATTTTTCACGGAAGTTGTTCGCGCCGATGATTTCATCCAAAAGGGAAATTCCGTGATCCCCGTGGGAATGAAAGTGAAAGTAGACGACCTAAAGCCCGGTTCCTACCGCTTGGTGATGCAGGCCGTCGACAGCGCGAAGAATCATGCGCCGGACCGGACTGTGGACTTTGACGTAACGGAGTGAAATGCCGGGAGTGACTCCGTCGCACATAAGCCTCAAAGAGCATGGCGAGCGCAGGGCTGTTTGCAAGAAGGGGCGCAGCATCTATCTGTCCTTCGATCTCAGGCGGTCTTTTTTGGTTGCGAGAAGTCACGCGGAACGCCAGCACGATATAAATAAGTCCTTTCTTACCTGTATGTTCGACCGTAGTAAGGATTCGGCACGGTCTCTGGACTTCTGCAACTTCTTCGCCGGGCAAGGGTTATTCTATTCGTGACCGGCAATTCGCCCGATATGCTGTCCGGCAGGAGAGTGCAATGAGGCCGCAAGAATGCCCCGCCGCTCCGTCTTTTCAACGTATCCCTGCGATTTCCGCGACGCCCAGGTCTCTGCTCGCGGCAATCCTCTCTTTGGCTTGCATTTTGTCGCTCAGCGTCGAGTTGCCGGCCAGCGCCGCGATTGCCGGGTCAGGGAAAGACAAGAAGCCCAAAACTGATGCTGCGCTAAAAGGGTTGCCGATTACAGAACTCAGTCCCGATGAAGCTATTCTTCATGCATTAAACCGTCTCGCCTATGGACCGCGTCCGGGCGACGTCGAGCACGTGCGCCAAATGGGACTCTCCAAGTGGATCGAACAGCAACTCAATCCCAATTCCGTCGATGACCAGGCCATGGAAGCGCGCCTCCAGGACTATCCGACGCTGCACATGTCCACCGCGAAATTGATAAATGAGTACCCGCAGCCCAAGCAAGCGGAAAAGCAAGCGGAGAAGCAGGCGCAGGCACGCGCGCAACAGGAGCAGCGCCGCTCCGATGTGGCCGCCACGGTCGTAGAGAAAGATATGCAGACAGCGCCAGGGCAGCCTGCCAATTCAGAAGCGCCGGCCGCCACTCCAGTTTCCGCGCCGCAATCCTGGTCAGAAAATCCCGACGCGCCGGCTCCGATGAAACAGCAAACGCCGTTGAAGGCGGCGGCGAATGCTGCCGGCAGGCGCGACGTTTTGGGTGGTGGCGACCCCAACAACGTTCCGCGGGCGATTGCCGAGGACAGCAAAAGGCCGCAGCGCGTGGTGGCGGAACTGAGCATGGCCAAGGTGACGCGCGCGATTTACAGCGAGCGGCAACTCCAGCAGGTGATGGACGATTTCTGGTTTAACCACTTCAACGTTTTCGCGGCCAAAGGCGAAGACCGCTACTACCTTACGTCTTACGAACGCGACGTCATCCAGCCGCACGCGCTGGGAAAATTCAAGGACCTGCTGACCGCGACGGCCAAGAGTCCGGCGATGCTTTTTTATTTGGACAATTTTCTGAGCGCGGATCCGCGGGCCACGCAGCGGCAGGCCGCCGAGCGGGCCATGCGCCAGCAGAGGCGCCGGGGAGGATTTGGCTGGCCTCCGCGTCCATCGGCAAACCCGCAGCAAGCGAAGAAAAATGAACGCGGGCTGAATGAGAATTACGGCCGCGAACTGATGGAGTTGCACACCCTCGGTGTGGACGGCGGTTATTCGCAGAAAGACGTCACGGAAGTGGCGCGCTGCTTCACGGGCTGGACGATTGACAAGCCGAGGCAGTACGCGGATTTCAAATTTGACGACAGGCTGCACGATCCCGATCCGAAATACGTGCTGGGGAAAAAGATCCACGCGGGCGGGATGAAGGACGGCGAGCAGGTGATCGACCTGCTTGTGCATCACCCGAATACGGCAAAATTTATTTCCACAAAACTGGCGCGCCGTTTTGTCTCCGATAATCCACCGCCGGCGCTGGTGGAGCGCATGGCACGGACGTTTCAATCGAGCGACGGCGACATCCGCGCAGTGCTGAAGACCATGATCTGGTCGCCGGAATTCTGGTCGCGAGAATCGTACCGCGCGAAGATCAAGACGCCGTTTGAACTGGTGGTTTCCGAGGTGCGCGCCCTGGGCACGGATGTGGACACGCCCCTGCCGCTGGTGCAGTGGGTGGGGCGAATCGGCGAGCCGCTGTATCAGTGCCAGCCCCCAACCGGGTATGCGGATAAGGCCGATGCGTGGGTGAACACCGGCGCGCTGTTGAACCGGCTGAACTATTCCCTGGCTCTTGCGGGAAACAAAATGCGGGGAGCACGCACCGATGTGCCTTCGCTGCTGGGCGTGGATTCCTCGGCGGACGCGAAGAGCGCGCTTGACCGCGCGGTGCAAGTATTCCTCGGCGGGCAGGCGGGACCCACCACGGTTGAGACACTCGAGAAACAACTCGATAACCCGCAAGTGTTGCAGGCCAAGCTCGATGATCCGCGCAAACAGGTAGATCTGGGCGTCGTCGCGGGCTTGGTGCTGGGCGCGCCGGAATTTCAAAGACGGTAGGACACCAGAGGTCGCGATGAGCTACAAATGCTGTGAAGGCGTGAGAGGCTTGAAATTTTCGAGGCGCTATTTCTTGAAGCAGGGGGGCGTAGCCATGGTCGGCCTGAGCGCGATGCCCGCGTTTTTGCAGCGCGCCGTGGCGGCCACGCCGATGCCGAACAAGAAGCAACTCGTGGTGTTGTTTCAGCGCGGCGCGGCCGATGGCTTGAATATCGTCGTGCCCTTCGGCGAATCGAATTACTATCGCATGCGTCCGACGATTGCTATTCCGCAGCCCAATCGCGGCGGCACGGATGCGGCGATCGACCTCGACGGATTTTTCGGTTTGCACCCGAGCCTCGCGCCCCTCGAGCCGCTCTTTCACAAGAATCACCTTGCGATCGTACACGCCGCCGGATCGCCCGATCCGACGCGCTCGCACTTCGACGCGCAGGACTTCATGGAATCGGGCACGCCGGGCCTGAAAGCGACCGAAGACGGCTGGCTGAATCGCGCTCTGGAAACCGTTCCAGAGGAGAACGCTTCGCCTTTCCGCGCTGTGGCGATGGGGCCGAACCTCCCGCGCATGCTGCACGGAAGAGCGCCGGCGATTGCACTGCCGGACCTGAAGCAGTTCAAAGTGATGGCGCAGGCGCCGGGAACGGGCCAGATGGTCGAAGGCGGCTTTGAAGCCATGTACTCGCAGACCGTGGATCACGCGCTGCATGGCACGGGCACGGAGACGTTTGAAGCGATCGATCTCTTGCGCAAGGCCGATCCCGCCAAGTATCAGCCGGAAAACGGCGCGCAGTATCCGGCCAGCCGGCTGGGCCAAAGTTTGCAGCAGATCGGGCAACTGCTCAAAGCGAACATCGGCGTGGAAGTTCTTTTCGTCGATTGCGGCGGGTGGGACAACCACGTCAACGAAGGCGGCGTGCAGGGCCAGCTCTCGAATTTGCTAAAGGACCTCGGCCAGGGACTTGCGGCGTTTCACCAGGACATGGGCGACCGCATGCAGGACATCGTCTTCGTGACCATGAGCGAGTTCGGGCGCACCGCGAAGGAAAACGGCAATCGTGGTACCGACCATGGCCACGCGAATTGTATGTTCATCATGGGCGGCGACGTGCATGGTGGCCAGGTCTACGGCAAATGGCCCGGCCTGAACGATCACCAACTCAACGAAGGCCGGGACCTTGCGCTCACGACCGATTTTCGCTCCGTCGTCGGCGAAATCTTGACCAAGCACACCGGCGTGAAGGAACTCAACGCCGTTTTCCCCGGCTTCGACAACAATCCCCGCAAATACGCAGGACTGATCCGCTCGTAAGAAGCAACAATGTGCCGCCGGCGTCCGCGCGCCATGCCGGCGCCGGAATCTCTATTTCAGCTCACGGATCCAAATGTTGCGATAGCGCACGGGATTGCCGTGATCCTGCAGCGCGAGCGGCAATTTGTCGGGCTGCGCCTTGTAGGGCGGGCGCTGGCCATGCGCGGTCGGTCCGCTTAGCTCTGCGTTGTCCTGCACAAGCACGCCATTGTGCAACACCGTCACGCGAGCGGGACGGAGCAGTTTTCCCTCGGGATCGAAACGCGGGCCGTGAAAAACGATGTCGTAGGTCTGCCATTGGCCGGGCGGACGTGAAGCGTTAACGAGCGGAGGATATTGACCGTAGACGGCGGACGCCTGGCCATCGGCGTAGGTCTTGTTTTCGTACGAATCGAGCACCTGAATTTCGTAAAGTCCCATCAGAAAGACGCCGCTGTTGCCGCGCTCCTGGCTTTCCCCTTTTGGCGGGACAGGTTCGGCAAATTCGACATGTAATTGGCAATCGCCGAAGGAATCGCGCGTGTTGATATAGCCGGTCTTCGCCAAGACTTCGGCATAGCCGTTTTCCACTTTCCATTTCGCCGCGCTGCCATCTTTGTGCACCCAGCGCGAGAGATCCTTGCCGTCAAAGAGCACAACGGCATCAGACGGCGCGCGTCCTGGTGACTCTTGCGTGCTAGCGGTCGCCGGCTCGATCACCGGCGGCAGCGGTCGATTGAGATCGTGAATCTTCCATGTAGTTTGGACTTGCCCGTAGCATGCGTGAGAAGAAGCGGCGAGGAGCAAGACGATCCGGACGATCAGAAAGTATTTCTTCATGGGCAACACCTCAAAGTGGCAGTGGGATGGATTCTACTTCCTAACTGCTTGCCATTGTACGATGAGTTTCAAGTAGTCTTGCCGGCGATCTCCACGCCCGCTGGCGGATGGCCAAGCAAGAAGGTCACACGATTTATTTATGACTGTCATCATGCCAGTGGAGCCAGGGTGCCATGGCTTCTTGTTCCAGGAAATATTCGAGGCCGCGCAGTGCTTCGGCGGTCGTGATGTTCCACGACGCCGGGTACTCATCGCGCTGGCCATTCGACAGGTAATACTCAATGATCGCTTTCTCCGGCCCGGCGTACTGTGGATTGCGAGTGGAGAACCCTGCATCGCCTTCATGGCGCACGTACATCAGCCACGCAGCTTCGCCATTGATTAGCGCACCGATTGCCGGCCAGCCCGCCGCGTGTTGCATCCAAACTTCCGAAAATTGGGTGCGGGGGATCTGTGCGAGGCGCACGCGAAGTTCGTCCGGGTCGGTGACTTCGTATAGAACCTTGTTGATTTTCAGTTCCATGAACTTTTCTCTGCGGATGGCGGCCGAGCCCGACGAAATCTTCGCACATCAGAGTTCATGCTTGAAGAAGAAACGGGGCGGCAACCAGCCGCCCCGCTTCTTATTTCCTTCTTTGACAAAAACTGACAACTAAATAGTAGCTACCGTTTTCAGTGGGCTGCGTCTTCGCGGATACGCATGCCGTAGAAGGAACGGTAGACGAAGAAGAAGGAGACGACGAAAAATGCCGCCGCGAGAATGTGCGTCAAGCCGCTGCCCTGTGTGGCGGTCAATTGCACGGCGAGTTCGACGGCCAGCAGGCCGAAGAGCGTCGTGAATTTGATGACCGGATTGAGGGCGACCGAAGACGTGTCTTTAAACGGATCGCCCACGGTGTCGCCAATGACCGTGGCATCGTGGAGGGGCGTGCCCTTCTGCTTGAGCTCGACTTCAACGATCTTCTTGGCGTTGTCCCAGGCGCCGCCGGCGTTGGCCATGAAGATGGCCTGGTACAAGCCGAAGATGGCGATGGAGAAAAGGTAGCCGATAAAGAAGAACGGCTCGACGAAGGCGAAGGCCAGCGTGGCGAAGAATACGGCGATGAAGATGTTCAGCATGCCCTTCTGCGCGTACTTGGTGCAAATCTCCACGACCTTCTTGCTATCGGCGATGCTGGCGGAAGCAGCTCCTTCGAGCTTGATGTTGGCCTTGATGAATTCGACCGCGCGGTACGCACCGGTGGTCACGGCCTGCGTGCTCGCGCCGGTGAACCAGTAAATCATGGCGCCACCTGTGACGAGACCGAGGACAAAAGGCGCATGGAGGAGCGAAAGATTGTTGACGTTTTCGGTTAAGCCTTTGGTGAGCGCCATGATGATCGAGAAGATCATGGTGGTCGCGCCGACGACGGCCGTACCGATGAGCACCGGCTTTGCGGTGGCCTTGAAGGTGTTGCCTGCGCCGTCGTTGGCTTCCAGCATTTCCTTGGCGCGCTCGAAGTTGACGTCGATGTTGTAGTCCTTCTTGAGTTCCTGCTTGATGTTGGGGACCTGTTCGATCAGCGAAAGCTCATATACGGATTGCGCGTTGTCCGTGACGGGACCGTAGGAGTCGACGGCGATGGTCACCGGGCCCATGCCGAGGAAGCCAAAGGCCACCAGGCCGAAGGCAAACACGGCCGGTGCGAGCATCTGTGTGCCGAGTCCCATGGTGCTGATCAAGTAGCCGACCGACATCAGGAGGACCATGGCCAGGCCGATGTAGTAAGCGGAAAAATTACCTGCGACGAAGCCGGAGAGTATGCCGAGCGATGCGCCGCCTTCTTCCGCCGACGTGACGACTTCCTTTACGTGGCGAGATTCCGTAGAGGTGAAGACCTTCACCAACTCAGGGATGATGGCGCCCGCGAGCGTGCCACAAGAGATGATCGTGGCAAGCTTCCACCACTGCGAGGTGCTGCCGCCAAGGTCGGGGATGATCAGCGCCGAGACGAGATACGTCAGGGCAATCGAAACGACGGAGGTAATCCACACTAGGGAAGTGAGCGGCGCTTCATAGTTCATTTCGTCGGCGTTTCCGTATTTTGCTTTGGCGATGAAAGCGTTGATGAAGTACGCGGCGGCGCTGGCGATGAGCATGACGATGCGCATGACGAAGATCCACACGAGCAACTGAACCTGCACGGTGGAATTTTTCACTGCAAGGAGAATAAAGGTGATGAGCGCGACGCCGGTTACACCGTAAGTCTCAAAGCCGTCGGCGCTTGGTCCCACCGAATCGCCGGCGTTGTCGCCCGTGCAATCAGCGATGACGCCGGGGTTGCGCGCGTCGTCTTCCTTGATTTTGAAGACGATTTTCATGAGGTCGGAGCCGATGTCGGCAATTTTCGTAAAGATACCGCCGGCGATACGCAGCGCGGCCGCGCCGAGGGATTCGCCGATGGCGAAGCCGATGAAGCACGGCCCGGCGTAGTCGCCCGGAATGAACAGCAGGATGAACAGCATCATCAGCAGCTCGACGCTGATGAGCATCATGCCGATGCTCATGCCGGCTTGTAGTGGCGTGTTGTAAATCGGATAGGGCTTGCCGCGCAGGCTGGCAAAAGCGGTGCGGGAGTTCGCGAAGGTGTTCACGCGGATGCCAAACCAGGCGACGCCGTAACTACCTGCAATCCCCACGAGACTGAAGATCAGAATGATCGGCAGCGTGACCGCAGTGGGATGCACCGGAGCGAGCCAGCCGAAGTACATGACGATCACGACGGCGATAAACACCCACAAGATCATCAGGAACTTCCCCTGCGTAATGAGGTAGGTTTTACAGGTCTCGTAAATCAGCTCGGAGATTTCGCGCATCGATTTGTGAACGGACAAGTTTTTCAGACGCGAGTAGATCGCCAATCCGAAGCCCAAGCCGAAGATGCAGATGACGATGCCGAAGAGCAGAAGCTTGTGGCCGTCGATGCCGAGAAAGGTGACCTGGGATAGGTCGGGCAGCTTCAAACTGGCCTCGCCGCCGGCTTCGTCAGCGAGAGCCGATGCGGCCCCCAGCAATGTGAGCAAGGCAGCAGGCGCTCCAAACTTGATGAATTTGCAGCGTAGAGACCGGGCAGTTGCCAGCCAGGTAAGCATTCACAATCCTCCGTAGATCATTCGTTCACAGGGCAATGGCTTCCTGGGTAGTCGTTCCCGGCACACTTTTTCGACCGAGCGCTTTTTGCCGCGACCGCAGAGCGATTTGTTCTCATTCCACCAGGAAGAAGCCGCCGCGCGCCGGTCCGAGGCTGCTCCAAATAGGGCCGGCGAAGCGCCCTGACGACGGGGCACAAGGGCTGCACAAAACGTCGATTTATAACATTTTACCAATGGCCGGTCAAACCGACGCCTATGAGAAAAACTATGAGAAAGGAAAGCGCAACCCCGTATCGCTTGGAATATCGGCGCGACACGTTTTAGCCAACCGATGGTAACATGCCAGAATCGTTTGAAGACGATTGGCCCTATCCAGATGGGGGTTCATGAGTACCAAGCCAGTGTTAGAAGCGGCGCCAAGTGCCGCCGCAAAGAGCGACCTGCGTCACGAGGGGAATCGAGCCAAAGCCGAGGCATCTGACCGCGCGGCTGTGCTGGCGACGGTGGGCCGCGCATGAGGCATCATTTTTTCATTACGGGCACAGACGGCGGAGTCGGCAAGACCGTACTCTCAGCGCTGCTCTGCGCGGCACTCGACGCGGTTTATTGGAAGCCGATCCAGACAGGCACCCTTGAAGGCTCGGACCGCGTGACCGTTATGCGGCTTGCCGGGATTGGCACGGATCGAACGCTCGACGAGATGTACAAGTTCGTGCCGCCAGTTTCGCCAGACCTTGCGGCTCGCTGGGCGGGAGTGGAAATCGACCTCGGGCGGATCAACATGCCCAGCAGTTTGATCAACGACTGGTTGATTGTGGAAGGCGCGGGAGGCGTGCTGGTGCCTATCAACCAGAAACAGTTCATGCTCGACCTGATGGTGAAATTCAAATTACCGGTGATTGTGGCGTCGCGTAGTTCGCTGGGCACGGTCAATCACACGCTGCTGACGCTTGCCGCGCTACACGCAGCGGAACTGCCGGTGCATGGCGTGGTGCTGATCGGCGATCAGAACCGCGAGAACCGCGAAACCATCGAGCGATTTGGCCACGTCCGGGTGATCGGCGAAATTCCCAAGCTCCCGAATCTGCACCGCACCGCCCTCATGCAAGTCTTCATGAACCATTTCGATCGCGCCGCGTTTGCGCAATAGCTGCCGCCCGGCCAATTCCCGGTGTTTAGAAGAGTCGCGGCAATTTTTGGCTCGCTCGAATCGGCGAGCTCGGGGCGAGCATGGCAAGCTCCGTGCGCGGACATTAGAACATGGGTTAGTGGGAGGAGTGTAGAGTGCCGTCGAGTCTAAGCGGATGGAAGCAGAAAGTGATGGCGTTCGCTAGCGGGCTGGGCGCCCCGGGGCTTTTTCTTATTTCCTTCCTGGATTCTTCGGTGCTGACGTTTCCGATCATCAACGATTTGCTCCTGATTGAGTTGTCGATGGAGCATCCGGCGCGGATGCCGCTGTATGCGTTCATGGCCTCGTTGGGATCGGTGCTGGGGTGCGTGGTGCTGTATTTCATTGCGCGAAAGGGCGGGGAAGCGATTTTTCACAAGAAGGCGGGCAAACACGGGCATGCCATTCGCCACTGGGTGGAACGAAACGGTTTCGTGGGGATGTTGATTGCGGCGCTTCTGCCGCCACCGACTCCGTTCAAGTTTTTCGTGCTTGCGGCTGGCGTGTTTGAAGTGCCGCTGTTCAGCTACACATCGGCGATCACGATTGCGCGGTTATTTCGATACTTTGGCATTGGTTACCTGGCGATCCGGTATGGAGCGGACGCGCTGCCGTACTTGGTGCACCACAAGTTGCAAGTGGCAGTAATCGCGATTTCGGTGGTAATCGTCAGTTATGTTCTTTCCCGTCTGCTACTTAGGCATCGGCCGCAGCCGGGTGGTGCGAACCAACCTCCACGGGTACCCCCCTCCATCCCATGAATGATGGATGAATATCAAAAGAAAGGACTTGCGAGAAGAGCATTTTCTAAATGCTTGATTCTACAAAGCATGGGCTCCGGTATGACAGCTAATCCAGAAGAAAAGCGCAACAAGTTCAGCTGAAAATTAGGGTCTGCGGCCCCAGAGAGTTGCCGACCGCAGGCCATAACGATAGAACGGAGCTATCTATAACGATAAGTACAGCAGGAACTAACAGAAGGTCAGGGGCGAAATCCGGGCGGACTTGAGATTCTGGAGCTATTTCCGCCAGTATTCCTTGGAGAGGGGGTCCCAGGCGAGCTCCTGGGAGAGAACATTGCCGAAAGAATCGGTGTTGATGATGGCATGGACGGTTAGGCCAGAGATGGAATCACTGGAGTAGGGGAAGGCGCGCAGGATGATGTGAAAGCCATCGGGGGTTTTCTCGACGGTGGCTTTGGGGAAGCGGGCGACCTGGAGGAAGCGACGGGCAACGGCGGTGTCACGGGCGGCGTCGAGGGCGGGCGATGGCTCGGGCTTGTAGGAAGTGACGGCGGAGTCTGGGTCGAACGAGGCGGCGGGACCGACTTCCATTTCAAAGTCGTGCAGGGCGCTTTCCGTTTCGACGATGCCGTGCCAGCGGAAGGGGGAGGCTGATTCGGGAAACGCGGCAGCCTTGCGGGGCGATCCGCCGCGATAGGTGCGCGATTCCATGGCAGCCAAGGCGTTGCCGTGAAGAACGAAGCGCAGGACGATGTAAAGAATCATGGTGGCGAGCGCGAGGGATGCTCCCACTTTGCCTCGCGGGCCTTTTGATTTGGCACCGATCTCCTCGGTGACGAGCCTGCTGAGCATTGGTAGAAGAATTCCGGCTAGAAGAATTCCCAAAATCCAGAGATCGAGATGGGGCAGCCAGTCGAGAGCGAATCGGCGGGTGGAGAAGGGCCATAAGAGTTCGACGCCCGTGCTCTGGCAGAGATCCATGAGCAAATGGAGAACGGAGGCGGCGAGAGCAGCGATGAAAATGGGAAGCGGCGAAATTTGTTTCTCCGTTGGCCCGTTTCTGCGCAGGAGAAAGGGGAAAGTGACGAGCAGACTGAACAACAGAGCTGCAGGCAGCGAATGACAATAGGTGCGATAGAAGGTGAGAAAAGCGGAGGGGCCAGCAAATTTGCTGAGCGAGTCGATATCGGCGACTGTTCCCGCGACCAGCATGGCAATGGCGGCGGAGGGAGTGAGGAGGGGAAAAGCAGCACGCTTCAGGGTGTAGGAGGCCAAGGCATGGGCGAGGAGATCCATGTGTAAAGTTATCTCATGAAAAGAGTTTTTCGTGATTCGTTGTGAGTTGTCAGTCCAGATTTTTTCGGGCACCGCGATGTCTTGCGAGCTATTGGATAAGAGATTCACGAATTTCGCGGTGATTGCCGAGAAGGGGCGCAGCACGCTGCGCCCCTACAAAGGCGGCGGTTAGGCAGGATTGCCGGGGACCAGGAGTTTCAGGGCGCGGGGGACGATTTTGAATTCGACGGGGAGGCGGGCGAGCGGTTCGCCGTCGACTTGGGCGTAGAGAGGGTTTTTGTCGAGCGGCTCGCAGATGACGGTGTCGGACTTGTAGAAATGCACGCCCTCGGTGCCGCGGAGGTTGCCCATCCAAAGCGTGGGCAAGTAGCTCAAATAGCGGAAGCCACTTTGGGTCGTGAGGGCCATGGTTTCGAACTGATCTTCGAAGAGGTCCGCGCCCGTGGTGATTTTGAAGGGGCCACCATAATTCTTAGTGCGGCCGACAATGGCCAGAGAAGCGTTGAGTTTTTGATCGCCGATGACAATGCGGAAATGCTGGAAATTGTAACGAAAGACTTCGCGGGCGCCTTCCCACCAGTAGGCCAGCATGCCGATGCGGGCTTTCAGATCGAGGTCGAGGGAGTAGACGATCATGCCGTCGGGGCCGGCTCCGCCGACGCTGAGGAAATACTTTTTCTTTTCGAGTTGCTCGAGCGGGGTCGCCAGGCCGAGGGCGATTTCTTTTACGGTACCGCGAACGAGCTTCTCGGCAGCGCTGGGAATGTCCCAGGGCAAATCCAATTCTTTGGCGAGGATGTTGGCGGTGCCGCCGGGGAGCAGGGCGAGGGGGACGCGGTGGCCGTTTTGGTTGGCGGCCAGGCCGTTGATGACTTCGTTGAGAGTGCCGTCACCGCCGCAGGCGATGACCAGGCCGCGGCCTTCGGAGGCGGCACGCTGGGCGATTTCGGTGGCGTGGCCCGGGCCGGTGGTTTCCGCAAGTTCGGATTCGATGCCGCGGGCGGCGAAAATATGGCGGGCGGTGTCGAGCGTGCGACGGCGGCCTTTGCCGCCTCCGCCGGCGTTGGGGTTGTGAATCAGCAAAGCGTTTCTGAGATTTGTGGTCATCGTTGTTTCAGGGTCATGCCGTTCGTGTACCAAGACATTCATTCTATATAATACCAGCCGAATTCAAGCACTTCGTCTTGCAATTGAGTTCTAAGAGAGATTTCTTACTTCGCTCGAAAGACGGGCGAAGGAGGATGCCGAGGGTTCATGGCCAAAGCCGCGCCAGCTAGTGTCAAAAAAGAGATCGAGGAGCTTCGCGAGAAGCTGCGTTACCACGAATACCGGTATTACGTGCTCGATGATCCGGAGATCTCGGACGCAGCGTATGACCGGATGATGAACCGGTTGAAGGAGCTGGAAGCCGCCCATCCGGAACTGGTGACGCCGGATTCTCCGACGGTGCGGGTGGGCGGTGCGCCTCGGGACGGTTTTCAGAAGGTGCAGCATGCAAGGCCGATGCTGAGCCTGGATAATGCGTTTTCCTATGATGCGCTGCGCGATTGGGACCGGCGGGTGCGGGAAGGAAGCGGGCAAGAAAAAATCGAATACATCGCCGAGCATAAGTTCGATGGACTGAGCATCTCGCTGCAATACGAGGATGGTGTGCTGGTGCGCGGAGCGACCCGCGGCGATGGCACGACGGGAGAAGATGTCACGCCGAACGTGAAGACGATCCGGTCGACCCCGCTGCGCGTAGATGCCGGGGTGTTGAAGAAAATCAAGCTCCCGGCGAACTTCGAAGTGCGCGGCGAAGTGATGATGACCAGAAAATCGTTTGAAATGTTGAACCAGCAGCAGGAAAAGTCTGGCGGAAAGATCTTCATGAATCCGCGAAGCGCGGCGGCGGGGGCAGTGCGCGTGCTCGATTCGGCAATTACGGCGTCGCGGCGGCTGGACTTTTTCGCATACTACCTGCTCGTGGATGGAAAAGTACCGTTCGCGAAGCATTCCGAGTCCCTGCAGGCTTTGAAGCAATTACACTTCCGCGCTTCCGACGACTGGAAACTCTGCGCCGGCATCGAAGCGGTGATTGCTTATTGCGACGATTGGGATGAGAAACGCGAGAAGCTTGCGTACGAAATTGACGGCGTGGTGGTGAAAGTGAACTCCATTCCTATTCAAAATGAACTGGGTTACACGTCCAAGGCGCCGAGGTGGGCGATTGCGTACAAATATCCGGCGCGGCAGGAGACGACGGTGGTCAACGACATCATCGTGCAAGTGGGGCGCACGGGGACGCTGACGCCGGTGGCGGTGCTGGAGCCGGTGCAGGTGGGAGGCGTCACTGTCAGCCGTTCCACACTGCACAATATGGATGAAATCGAGAGGCTGGGATTGCAGATTGGCGACACGGTGCTGATCGAGCGGGCCGGCGAGGTGATTCCGCATGTGTTGAAGGTGGTTAAGCCCGGGAAGAATCGCAAACCGTTTCGCATGCCGAAGCATTGCCCGGAGTGCGGGAGCACGATTCATCATGCTGAAGGGGAAGTGGCGTACCGCTGCGTGAATGCGGCGTGCCCGGCGAAGAGGAGAGAATCGATACTTCATTTTGCGGGGCGGCACGCGATGAATATTGATGGGCTGGGCGACAAGATTGTGGATCAGCTGGTGGACAAGGGTTTGGTGAAAGACGTTGCCGATCTTTATGCGCTGAAAGAAGACGAGGTAGCCGGGCTGGAGCGCATGGCGGAAAAATCGGCGCAGAACCTGTTGGAGGAAATCGAGGCGAGCAAGAAAAACTCGCTAGCGCGGCTCATTTACGCGCTGGGCATTCAGTTTGTGGGCGAGCGGACGGGGCAGTTGCTGGCGGAGCATTTCTCTTCGCTGGAGGAACTGGCAGCGGCGAAAGAAGAACAGCTTGAAGAGGTGCCGGAGGTTGGGCCGAAGGTGGCGGCGAGCATTGTGGAATTTTTCTC
>WNGP01003447.1_pt1 | contig 24843 bp, 15 predicted proteins | sample 5407671 | NCBI WGS metagenome assembly WNGP01 (sample SAMN13153381, study PRJNA577476) | soil metagenome | isolation source: 40 cm soil or saprolite under Garry oak tree replicate 2 | place: USA:California | collected 2016-06-15
TGCAAAGGCTAGGAATGACGATTCTTCCGGAAGGAGTGGATGCTCAGGTAGCCGTCAGCCATGTGTATACAGCCATTCCCGATCCGCGAGATAGACAAGTGCTTCTCCTAATGTACAATGGAGAGCGTCGCACCAGCGCCTTCGCTGCAGTACTCGGTATTGAACACCTGCCTATTGAAATACAGCGTCAGCATGTCAAGCAGGCTAAAGATCGCCTTCGCCTACGAATAAAGCGATACGGAAGGAAAATCCATGAGCTCAAATAAACCGTCGAATGCAGTAGCACGTGCAGTGCAACGTGCAGTGTCACATGAATTTTTCCTCGCAGGTGTACTTCGTGAATATCAACAATCTAACCAACTCGATGATAACGCACTCGCCGAATTACTTGGATGCCAACTAAATGACCTTCTGCGCCTAGCTCTCTGTCGCCGCCCCGCAACGGGACGGAACGCATTTCTACAGGATATCGAGCATCTTGCGCAGCGTTTCCATCTGCATGGTAATCAATTGGCTATTGTCATCCGACAAGTCGACTCGTTGCGTGCTTTGCGGCAACAATTAACCTCTACTCGTAATGCTCAGCAAATGCCAGGAATACTTCGTGCTGCTCGTGATCGCGATCAAGAAAGTGCAGATTCATTGGAGGATTTCGATGATTGAGGGATGGTTAGCGCATATCACGGAGAATTTCTGGAGTGAAATAGGCAGTGAAATCATATATCCTCTTGACCTGAGCATCATTATCAGTCGCAGTTTTCCTTTGAGCGTTATTATGTTGCCCCTATTAAGGGTAAGCCGAGTTGAGTCTTGGTTTCAAAAGCAAGGGATCCCCTTTAATTTCCTCTGCCAGGATCGTTCTTTATGCGGATGCATCATTGCAGTGCGTGGCTTTGGCTTTATTTTTGCTGATTCTTCCGACACAGATAATGAGAGACGATACACCATCGCTCACGAAGTCGCTCATTTCCTGTTGGATTACTTATATCCACGTCAGAAAGTGCTTCACCTTTTTGGTGAATCAATACGCCCCATGCTGGATGGCGAGCGCACACCTACCAAGACTGAAACGCTCGATGCATTGCTCAGTAGTGTCAAACAAGGTACTTATACAGACTTGATGCCTCGCTCCAACAAAGGAGATATTGATCAGGCTTACATTCTACCAGCTGAAGAGAAAGCAGATCGTCTTGCACTAGAGCTGCTTGCTCCAGCTTATCGAGTCTTGTCCCAAGTCGCTCTCCAAGACCCAAAGACTATCTATGAGAGTAATCATATTACTGTACAGGTGCTTACTTCGGTATATGGTCTCCCTCCTACGGTAGCTAAGAAATATAGCGCATACCTGTTGCGAAATCATACTCAAAAGACCATGGTCGAATGGTTTGGCCTCTGATTACATAAGCGCAAATCTGGTCAAGTAAACAACGTCTCCTGCAAAAGGAGGTAACCACTATTAAAGATGCTTTCCGTTTATCGATTTGCAAGAAGACTTATGTAATCAAAGGGTTCCTGTCGCACTTTTATGGTAGTTTCGGAAATAGTAGCAAAGGCATGGACGTGTTGCAGGAGAAACCAGTTGGGAGAGTAAATTTCGATGGCAAACTCATTTATTCAGGACGATGAATTCTTCGTCGATCCGCAATCTTTTACTTCTGCTTATGGCGAATCAATTGATACTACGCTAAACATTGATTCTTGGCAGACGGGAGGCGATCTTGAGGGCCTTTATCAACGTTTGGAAGCCGAGGTGCAGAGCGCTGTAGAGTTCGAAAACGCGCAACGTGAAATCATCCGGCGTGATCTACTCAAGCGTATACGCTTACGGCCAGGGGCACCTCGCATTGCAGGATGCTATCGGGCAAGCAGCGATGACCTCAAACGCGTCCACCATTCCCTACTCTTTAACGGAGCCGTGGAAGCTTGTGATGGCACCAGTGTTGTGCATGATACTCTTCCTGTAACAATTACTCAGATTGGGGTGTGCCTTGTATCATACCAAGGGGATCAAGGTTCCTGGTCACAGCGGCTCTTTCGAAGGGATCTTCGCTCAAGTACAGGTAATGCACTTGATGACCTCACAGCATTTCTCGATAATCGCGGCCGGCGAGGTAGTACGGATGTTGATGAACGTGGCAAGATAAGTCAGCTTGCTCGACGTGGCATCATGGCCTATGCAGAACGTGCTATCCTCACTCGGAAATCTCAGGCTCCTTGGCGTCTGGGGCATGGGTCACCTATGCCTTATGAACTACTTACTGGTTCAGGCAGCATGGAGCTACTTCAGCATGGTATAGACTTGATGGAAGAGCTTATCTTGCAACATCGTAAAGTGATCTTCGTACCAAGCGCTCCATCAGATCGACATTGGTTGACTCTGGGGCAAGCTCTCAATCCTCTTGAATTTGTCATTCTCGAGACAATTGAGGAGCGCATGCTTAGAATCGTCGAAGATGGCCACTACAGCAAAGACTTTCAGAGAATGGCACGCAATTTTTGCAAGAAGGTGGGTTCGCAGATAGTACTGGGCATTTACCGTACTGCGTCTGCATCTCCTCCATACCTTTTTTTCAGCCATATCGATCATGCTTGTGAGGCAGCATTGATAGCAATGGCCGATAGCGTCCTACAGGGACATCGTGGCTTTCCTATGCTTATCGACTTGGCTGATATGATCTGCAGCACCACCTTTGGAAATGACATCTTCAATCATGCTGTACAAATGGCATATACTCATGCCGGCGAGCCATTCCGCTTTTTGAACGAGCGCCAAACACGCGCAAGGAGGTAAACAATGACCAACAAACATGATCATACCAATGAGGAAGGAATGCAACAGTTGTCTCTCACTGACGCTTCTTTCGCAAATGGAGCTGAGCTAACTCATACCATCGACGGGGAGGATGACTTCAGTGCTCTCCCACCCGAAGTGTTCACACGCATTGATGCTGATGCTGAAAAGGTCGGCGGTCGCTGGGACGAGCCTGTATTGTATGAGGGCTCTATTGGGCGTACTATGTTCGATACACCCTCTAGCGAAGATAGTAGTGTGACGGTATTACTCCCACGTGAGAGTATTGAACTCGTCCCGGCTCAATCGCTGGTACGAATCCACAGCTTGCCTGATGATCGCTTCTATCTAGGAGTGGTTGTACAAGGACCTTTCGCCGAGCCGGACGGTATCCGTGGTGACGCACCTATCGTCGTGACCACAACTGTCAAGGGAGGCATTTTCATGCCGAAGTTCCACGGGCGGGTACAGGTCGAGCTGCTGGGCGAGGAGGCTGGAACAACGCTCGTTCCACCGCGCTTCCGCCCTTTACCCAATAGTCCTGTGTTCGCACTCGGCTCGGATGAGACGGCCACGGTACTCCGCGTGCAGGGAGACATTCCGCTTGGCCTGGCAGTTGGCCATGAGAACCTGGAGGTGAGTATCCCCTCGAATCGCAAGTCGGTGTTATCCCGCCACGTCGGTGTGCTGGGAACGACCGGAGGCGGGAAATCTACCACAGTCTCAGGATTGGTGAACCGGCTCCAGCATGCGGGGACAGCGACGATCCTTATTGATACGGAGGGAGAATATACTACGATCAATGAGGAGACCACAGATCAGACGATGCGGGTGGCCTTGGAGCAACGAGGCCTCTTGCCAGCGGGCGTTAAGGATACGCAACTGTACCACCTGGTGGGCCGCGAGACGACCAATCCTCAACATCCTCGCCTTAGCAGTTTCTGTTTATCCTTTGAGAAACTCTCACCACATCTTGTAGCTGAACTGCTAGAATTGAATGAGCCACAGGAACAGCGCTATCTTAAAGCATATGATATTACGAAGCGTGTGCTGCAAGAACTGAAAATCTCTCCTCGGCCAAATGAGGACCAAGCCAGATTCTTCGAACTCGATGAGATGGAGGAAGGTTATCCGCGAATGCGTCTCACGCACATCTACGATATCATTCAGGCGTGTGCGCTGCTGGTTGACAAGTCTGAGGAAAGTATCGAATTCGCCGATCCCGACTTTCGGAGCCGTCCAAGTGAGGTAGTCGCCATTATGAAGAAATCCTCCAAAGAGTTACCTGGGGTTGTGTCGAGTTGGCGCGCGCTTCAGGGGAAACTGGGGCGCATCCGGCGGCTACGGATCTTCGACAATCCATCCTCGCAGCCGCTGAACTATACAACGTTACTCCAGCCCGGAAGGGTCACGATCATTGATCTGAGTGACACGGATTCTCCTAGGATCAATAACCTCGTAATCGCCGAACTGCTCCGCGGCGTGCAGAATCAGCAAGATGTGAACTACGTCGAGGCAGAAAAGTCGGGGAAGGCCCCCACACCCACAATGGTTATCATCGAGGAAGCACATGAATTTCTCTCGGTCGAGCGCATCCGACAGATGCCAGTTCTCTTTCAGCAGGTGGCACGGATCGCTCGCCGCGGACGCAAACGCTGGTTAGGGCTGATCTTTGTCACCCAGTTGCCGCAGCATCTCCCGGATGAGGTGTTAGGCTTGATCAATAACTTCATCCTGCATAAAATTGCTGATGCTGGCGTTATCAGTCGCTTGAAACGCAGTATTGGTGGAATCGATGAAGGGCTATGGTCCCGGCTACCTGGTCTGGCCCCCGGCCAGGCCATCGTTTCTATGGCAAGTATGGCCCGTCCATTGCTTGTCGCGATTGATCCTACGCCATGCAAACTACGTATGGTAGAATAACCGTTCAGGGTGGCTTCTATACAAGCCGAAGCCGCTAATTAATTAAAGATTAGCATTATGAACGACCTTGTCTTAAACTTGCGAACCTGGAACGAATGCCATGAGCAACTGATCTACGAGCATCATCTAGAGGCAGCTCCAGCTGACACACGCTTGGTATCGTATCAACTTCCATCTGGTTATAGTACATTGTATAGCCATCAAGCGGAGGCTGCACAAGCGGCGCTGAAGTGCAAGCATGTTGTGCTTGCAACCCCAACTGCCTCTGGCAAAACGCTCGCCACGACTCTTGCCTATCTAGAAATGCGTAAGGCCGAGCCGGAAGCGACGCTGCTATGCCTAGCTCCCACCCGCGCACTCGTTGAACAGTGGCACAAGACGCTTTCCTCCTGGAATCATGGCGCTTCAGTTGAATGGTTTACTGGGGATACACCGACCTTAGAACGAGCGGCACTCAGAAAGCGCGTGCAGATACTGGTGACGACGCCTGATATGCTGCACCGGTCCGTTCTTCCCTATCACTCTGGATGGCGCCGGCTTTTGCAACATCTGCGAACAGTAATCGTCGATGAGAGCCATACCTACCGTGGCATTTTTGGCTCGCATATGGCTCTGATCCTGCGACGACTAAAGCGAATTGCTTCCCTTTATCAGCATCGCCCTTTCCCATTCCTGCTCGCCACCGCAACCATAGGTAACGCAGAGGAGCATACAGCCAAGCTCATTGGACAAGATGTGACCGCGCTGACGCAGAGCGGTACACCGAGAGGTGAACGAACTATCATCTTGTGGCAACCTCTAGAAGGCCGTTCTCATAGTGATGAAGCCGCAGGACTCACAGCTTTTTTTGTCTCGCAAGGCGTCCGTACGCTGCTCTTTGGACAACAAAGACAATCGGTCGAGCGCATGGCTTTGCAGGTACTGGATCGACTTCCCGCCAACATGCGAAATACAGTCGCTGCATACCGAGCAGGCTTCTTGGACAGCAAACGAAAAGAAATCCAGCGGAAGCTCAGCTCAGGAGAGCTTGTAGGAGTTGTTTCAACCAATGCGCTCGAATTGGGCATCGATATCGGCGAACTGGATGTTGTCATTCTGGATGGATTTCCCGGCTCTGTTGCATCTTTTTGGCAACAAGCGGGGCGCGCAGGGCGTGGAACGCAGCCTTCTTTAGTTATCCTTGTTCTCCGACAAAATGCGCTCGACCAGTACTTTGCAGAACATCCATCTCATTTATTCGAGGCAAGTTCAGAGCAGGCTGTTATTGATCTGAGCAACCCTTATATTCTTCCCAATCATTTACGCTGTGCAGCTCATGAGCGACGACTAACAGCTCGCGAGCTGTCTTTGTTTAGCGATCAGGCGCAGGCAGTCGCCGACGTACTTGTCACTGAAGGGCAACTCAGCAAAGTAGGCGCTTTCTACATAAGCCAGGAGGAAGAAAACCCAGCATATACTATTCCTCTTCGAGATCGTTCACTGCAGCTACGCATGTATACCGAAACCCGAGAACAACTCGAAGAAATCGGCAGCGATCAGGCAGTCGCTGAATGCTACCCTGGAGCTGTTTATCTTTCTCAGGGCACAAGTTATCAGGTGACGAATCTTGATCTCACGCACATGCGCGTTGACTTGAGGAGATTTGAGGGCAACTACTACACGAAGCCAGTTGGATTCAAGGAACTCACTCTTTTAGACGAAGAGCCCTCCCAAAGAGAAGTGTCGCATGCAATGCTGTTTGCTGGACGTGTGCATATCATTGACCACATCACCGGTTACAACCACTTTCATAAACGCTTCCACACCAAACTGGAAGATAAAGAGCTGACCGCTACTTTGACCACGGAACTGGAAACCCAGGCGTTCTGGCTTACCATCGATCGTTGGCTGGAAAAGCGGCTGTTCGAGATCGGCGTTCATCCGATAGCGAGCCTCCATGCAGCTGAGCACGCGATGATCGCCCTGCTTCCGCTCTGTGTGCTCTGTGATCCTAGGGATATGGGAGGAATTTCGTTCAATATGCATCCGCAGACCGAAAGACCTTTGCTCTGTATCTACGACGGCTATCAGGGCGGTGTCGGCTATGCACGACAGGCGTACCAGCAGTTCTCTCGTCTCGCAGCGGCTACGCTAGATCACCTCAAGCGTTGTCAGTGTCTATCAGGCTGTCCAGCCTGCATCCAATCACCACGCTGCGGAAGTAGCAATGACGAACTGGATAAAAAGGGGGCTGTGATACTTTTGCAAGCTCTCCTAATAGGAGAAGGAGGCAAAGATGGATCAGACATTTCATTGTGACCTGTGCCTTCAAGAAATCCCATTTGTAGATCACTGCCGGGATGAAACAATATTTGAATCAGGCTGGACTATTTGTGCTTGTTGCGAACCAGCTCTCCGACAACGTCTTGCTCAAAGCGTAGCTAGGACCATGAGCCAGGCCCTCGAGAATGCTAATGAGCGTCGCATACGGTCTCGCTCTGTGCTGGAATACCCTGCATTAGCACAAGGTCTGGTTTCTAAGCAACAATATAGTGCTCCGTCTCTAGAAGAACAGGAAAAGAAATGCCTCGACCCGAATAAGAGTGCTTGGACTTTTCCCCACATTAAGGGAAGTGGTTATCAACCTATTAAAAAATATCAAGGTCTTATCGATACATATACCGCTTCCTATATGCGTTGGAAGAACAAAGCACATGTCTTGGCATGGCTTGACTCCTTCGATCATCCGCATGCGTTGCGGCCGGTCTTTCTCGATACTGAGACCACTGGCACGCAACGCTTTTCAGAGATCATCGAGGTATGCATTGTCGATGAGCATGGGCAGACACTCTTTCACTCCCTCGTTAATCCCACAACAGAGATTGAGCCCATGGCCTCAGCTGTGCATGGCTTGATACGTAGAGATGTCAAAGACGCCCCTCGCTATCCAGACATCCATGAAGCGTTAATAGCCTATATGCACGATCATGTGATCGTAGCTTACAACGCTTCTTTTGACATTCGCCTGTTGAAGCAGACGGTGGACTGCTATGAACTGGAATTTCCAGATTTGCATGTAGGATGCCTTATGTACGCCTATGCGAAATACCGTGAGGAATATGTAGAACAAAGCAATGGGCAAATAAGGTGCAAGACCCATCGCCTTGAGGAAGCTATCAGATTCGAATGTCTTGACCTTCCTCTGTTGCACCGAGCGGAACGAGACGCACACTGTGTTCACAAACTCTTCCAAACGATAAAAGCACACACTAAACAGAACCCATGAACAGCGAGCTTCCTGATCAAACCCGCTTTCAAATCCTCTCTGCGGCTGTGTTGAAAAAAGAAAGCTGATCTGGTATAGTCAGCGAAAAATGCAAAAGAGAAATAGTTTCATGAGAAAGCAAAGTCAGAATCCGTTCAAATGGTGCTACTTCCTATACGACATTATTCTGCTGCTGATCGCCAGAGTTTTCGTCGTGGCGGTCTAGATGAACCAGCCGAGCCTCTTCGTATCCATCTTCTTTTTCTCACGATTTTGCAACATATTTGGAGGAGAGAAGAGCAAAGATGAACGAGTTACTGGCAGAGGTGTCGCAAGAGTTGAGACAATAGAGGCGAAAAGATGGAATTGTTTGATGATTAAAGTAAGAAATTATCAGTATGATGATTCCTTACAAACTTTTTACAAACTTCTTACTACCTACTGCATCTTATTTGGTATGTGTAGTGTACCATTTGTACATATATGAGCAAGAAGTTGTAGTTTGACGAGTTGATTCACGTAAGATGAGCTGGGCCGCTATAAGATGTGAGTTTTCTGTGTGAAGTCTACGTTCCAATAATTAAGCATATTATCATACAAACTGGCATATCGACGAATATGATTATGAAATGGTCATTGGCAAGCAAAATGTGCACATCGTATTAATTATTATATGTTTCCTATTTCTGTTTTGTTGGTTGTACAATCTAAAGCATTTTCTGCATAACTCAGGAGGTGGAAGTGGCTCAGTTAAGAAGAGCTGTGAAGGATGGTCATCTCTTTATTTTAGCTGGTCAAAGTAAAGGTACCTGGCAAGTTGGAGAGCAAGGTGAACTGTGGCTGCGTCAGAATAACTATCTCATCCCAGCCGAGGATGAATATGTAGATCTTGAGGCTGGAATCTTTTCTTACTTGAAGGACAAAGGCTATCTTTACATTTATGGCATCCAATATGATCAGAACGGAAAAAATGCCGCGTTCAACATCCATCAAGAATTAGCACGGATTGCCAGAGGGCTCCCTTTGCTCTTACAGTTGAAAGAAGTGAAAGAACCTTCATGGGAAATATATCTAGACCTGTCAGAGCTAACTGAAGAGGTATGGGAGGAATTGCATAGTCATCATACTGATACCGTGACCGCTTCGAATGCCTTAGCTTCTATTTCACTGAAACAGATCATTTATACGCAAAGCCTGCTACGTGTGTATCCATTTCCCCATCCATACCAGATTTATAGTAGCCATAGCCTAAATAACAAACAAGTTTTACAACAGGCTCCTAAAACGCCTGGACTCATCGAAAACTGGCAAGGTAATGTGTTTATTAAGCGGGTGACCCAGACAGGTATCTGGCAACGCCGTTTACCTGGAAGCTACGTAACATTTTCAGGAGATCTGCTCTGGCTGGCAAGACCCGATTGTGAAGTTGATTGGCCAGGTCAGCCTACGAAAGTTGGACAAACCCATGTGGGTTGGCAGCTATGGCGTTTCACTGTCGACGAAAACGCTCCGGTTTCGTGGGAATCGATCGAGAACTGGTTTGCATATCGCTCCATCGATGTGGTTCCGCGAAGTCAGCGCCTTGAGATTGTCAGTCTCCCATCAGCAGTTACAGAGGATGGTCATTACATTATCGAATCAGATAAGTCCATATGGTTCGCGTGCTACCCGCCCAGAAGACAAATTCAAGGTGTTTTCGGAGAAATCGCCTTATCAACCGAACAGATATCCTCTACCGAGTACAATTCAAACTCTCCTTCTAAATCCATTTCGATCGCACTTCCTGCAGATCGCGTAAATTATTTCAGGTGGTCAGCCGTTCAACCAGGGGATTATCGTATTTGCGTCCAGGGCGATGCGAGTGGGGAACCAATGCTTGTCCAGGTGGACACACTCCCTATCTCTCGACCTCAATGGCTGCGTGGATTATCCTGTACGGCCATGTCATCTGAGCATCAACTTACGTTTCATGCTTTCAATAATTTTTTTGATTCCGGGGAAGAGTTATCATTGCTGAATCAGTTTACGAAACAAGAACTGACAGCCTTAACCTGGACATATGAACCAGAAGGACTGCCAGTTCGCGTTACCTGGGGATATATTCACTCTCATGGACTGCAGCAGCATGTTCGTAATTATCATATCCAATCAGGAGAAGAGCTTACACGGTTTTGGTGTGAACAGATTTGCCCTGCTCTTGATGACGGTATCCAGGCAAAATTGACATTGGATGGCGGTAGCTATGGCTGTATCGAGCTATCCATCGCGTTACGACAACAGCAGCCAGTTGAGACAGCTTGGTGGACTGACGAGCGGCTGGTCGCTCAGTTTACCTGGCTAAGCCAGATAATCAGAGGGAAGTATAGCCAGGAGCCGAAACCTATGCCTGGTTTGCTTCGTGAGGCTCTTCTCGAACTGTGTACACAGGCAAATGAATCGCCTTCGCTCTGCATTACATTGAAGCGATTGGCTTTAACAAATACTATTCCGGCATGGGTCCTTTTCCGGTTACAGACTTTGATAGCAGGAGTAGAAAACATAGGACAGAACCCCATTCAAGGTGGTTGAGGAATTAAAATGATGAATGTAGAAGATTATGAATGGATCGGTATTATTTATCCCGAGGATGTGAAAACGAGCGTAAACTTGATCACTCCGCTAGCATACTATATAGAGGGAATGTGGAAATCGCTCGCACTGGATACGCGCCGACAGTGGTTTCCAAGCAATGGGAAGGTAGCTCTATTTGAAAAGGATTTTCCGAGGGCTAATATTGGTCGGCTCTGGCTATTCCGTCCTCTACTAAATATGCAACTCAATATTCATATGCCTGGCTATTCCCGTTATTTTGTTTCTCACGAACTCGAAGCCGCACCTTTCGCGCAGGTACTCGATTGGACAGCCAGAGTGAACAACTCCGTTGATTTGCCTGATCTCCTCGTGCAAGGTATCGATAAGCAAGACTGCTATTGCCAGCGAATTTACATCTGTTGCCAGTCCCGTATATATGGACCAATCAGAATAGAGCTTGACGCTGACTTATACAAGCCGCGTGAATATCTCCAAAGTTCAAGCGCTGGGGGGCAGCCGCTGCTCATCTGGATGTACACGTTGCCGGAAGATGGAGTTCTCGAACTGACCGATGTCCATACACAGTTTACTCTCCTGGATGAAAGTATGCTGGATACGCCAACAGGAAAAGAAGACTGGTCGCTTCCCCAGGTTACGATCAAGCAAGTTCTTCTAGCAAGTAACCAGGCTTTAGCAGATACTGTTGATCATGTACACCTGGTTGATAAACGCATACGCGAAATAGCTCGGCTCAGCAGCCAGGAAGGGCCTCGCTCTTTACATCTTGATCCTGTCACCCTCAAACGAGCGCGATATATCATATCGAATCAAATTGGTCATCTGCAAGATTTTCGCGCGTTCACTGCATTTTTGACAGAACTATCGCCAGAGCATCCTCTTATGAAGGTTGCCCGCGACTGGGAGATCCAAGCGAGAAGTACAGAAATTGAGCAGGCAGCTGAAGTGCTTACACAGGATAAACAGGAACGGTTACAGCAATTGAAAATGATGATCGAAGAGACTGAATCAATGCTCGCCCAGTTACAAAACACTGCTCATGATGCTGAGAAGCGTCATGAGCAAGCGATCGAAGCGTTGAAAGCCTTTGAGGATGCTGTAGACGAGCGACTGGCTACATTGAGAGAAGAACCCTTACGTATCCTGGCAGAGCTTCAAATATCTGCATTGCTCTTTCCCATGCTTGAAGACGTGCGCAGACACTCAGCATATGAAATACTTCCATCATCCACTTCTTCGGTTCCTCAAGACTCTTCCGGTACCGAGCAAGTAGACACAATTTCCTCGAGTGGACTGGACTGGGGATTACAAGACAACTCAGAAAGCATCCAGGTAGAGCTGCATGACATATCGTTGAAGAGATGGAGCCAAATTGCTCAGCAAACAGGAGCGACTCCAAAGGATGTACGTATTTGCACCGCTGCATTTCTCGCAGGGCTTATCCCTACGATAGCTGGTGATGCTGCTATCCCAACACTGAGGGCAGTCGCCCAGGTCATCGCACATGGGAGAATGGCAATTGTGCCAGTTTCGTTGACAGCGCTTACGACACTCGATCTCTTCGGGGTAATTGATTCGCATCGACGGGCGTTCGTACCTACAAATGTCTTGGCCGATTGTATTCTCGAAGCTCAAGCACACCCTAACGAACTGGTCATTGTGATCCTGGAGGGGATTGATCGTGTTCCGGGTAGGTCTACCTATGTTCCTTTGATGCGCCAGTATATCGAGGATCGACAACATGAGTTCTGTATTGAGCACAAGACACCGGTGCATCTTTTCCATCCGAGAGCCGTCACCGAGATTGATCCTTATCTCAAACTGTCCAGGTTTACCTGGCCAAGCAATGTGTTACTCGCAACGATGCTTGATGATGACCTGCATAGCTTGGCTTTGCCGTCGATTTGCCATCGCTGGCTTGTTCATAGGGAAACTATCTTAAGTGAAGATGCTACTTCTTCCCATAATGCAGTTCCAGTGTACTCCAGGTTGACATTAGAACGATGGCGGACATGGAAAGAAGGGGTTCATACGAATGCAGCGAACAGTGCAGTCTTGCAGGGTTTCCTCGATCAGCGCCAGAAGTTATTTCACACAGCATTAACAAACCTCAATATTAAAGACCCGGATGCCGTTGTAGAGCGCACCTGGCCTGAGCAGTTCCAGCAAGATGAGGATGAGGCAAAGTGAAATTGGCTAGTAGTTCAACGTGGGAAGTAGGTATTTCTTCAGCATCAGTGGTCGCAAAACGCATTAAGCAGGATCTGGTAGGATCGCACGCGAGCCAGGCTTCGCTAGAAGCCCTTGCCGCTGAAGTAATTCGCGTAGCGCTCTGGGCGCACTGTACCTACGACCAAAAATCATCGTTTTCTGAGGCGAGCGTAACGACACGCAGGCTGCTGGAGCTGGCAAGGGCTATATGGGCGCCTCTATCAGATGCCGCTCAAGGAGACAATCCGGCGAAGAACATAACATATAGTAATGAGCCAGGTAGAAATGTAGAGATAGGGCGGGAACTGCTCGACACACTCGCCGAGCAGGGCGATATATTTGCCCTGAGTGGTGGGCACTGGTTGCCTGCTCCACTGCGCTTTGTTCCTGTTACGCCGATGCATCACTTGTTAGTGGGTGGGATGCCGACCCATCGTCTCCCACATGAGCTATTGAGTGCTCTTCGTTTGCATGGCAGTTTTCGGCACGTGGAAGGTAGCGCGATTTCATCACTGCTACGAACTACTCACCGTTGCTCACCAGAATGTTTCAGAGACATCGCTCGAAGCCTATGTAGCAAGCGATGATAAGCCGCAACTATTGCGCTGGCGAGCAATCAACCAGGTTGTAAACGGTCGTTACTTGCTTAAAACCAGTACCCCTTGGGGCGCATATCAATACAGCATCGGGCTTATCAGCAATCGTATGTTGACAAACCAGAGCGTGGGCTTGTGGCAAATCGATATTCGTCGGCTTTGCTACGCCTTGGATAAAAGAGCTGGGAAACCAACGAGTGTGAGATGGAACGAAGGGCATCGTGAACTTGTCTTGAGAAGCGAGCTTCCCGGACGCGAGCGAAAATTTCTCTCGTCGGTTGGCACATTGCAAGAGAATACAGATGGCAGCTATTATCCCAGGCGATGGATTATTGCAATGGATGTCTTGACTGTTTTAACGATGCTCCAGGATTTAGGTATTCAGATAGAAGAGACCTACTAAGGAAGGTGTGGGAATAGATGAAGAATGGACAAAGAAAGCTCAACACTAAAGGAACTGCTCATGCGCTTGATGTACCCGGTATGGCGCGTGAATTGCATATACAATTGGAGCGCTATATCGAAGCACAATATCCTATCCGCCATGCCAGCATTGTATCTGAGCGGCACGCACTGCTGGAAACGACGAAGGTTATCTCGCAAGAGCCATTTATCGAAAGCACGCCTGGATATGCCACGGGGCCACGCTATAGCAGTCTTGCTCTTCCTTCATCCATAAGCGGCGCATTAGAAGAGTTGGCTTCGTGGGAGCAACCTATCATTCCATCACGCCTTTACATGCATCAAGCTGAGGCATTAGAGGCATTTTTTGGTCATGATAAAGACCTCATAGTGGTAACTGGAACCGGATCTGGTAAAACAGAAACATTTTTGCTTCCAATTCTAGTACGTTCATTTGAAGAGGCCAGACTACGACCGCGTATGTTCGAGATGTCGGCTATGCGTGCGCTCATCCTCTATCCTATGAATGCCCTTGTGAATGACCAGCTAACACGCCTGAGAGCTCTTTTTGGCGATCCCCATCTGGCATCGTGGTTTGGTCAGCGCTACAAGACAAGACGCCCGGTGCGTTTTGGGATGTACACTTCCCGTACTCCCTATCCAGGGATGATGAGCGTAGACAAGAATAGCAAGCAATTGCTTCCGCTGCTCGATTACTATCTGACATTAGCACAGGAGCAGCCTGAACAGACACAAGAACTTAAAGCTCGTGGACGCTGGCCCGAACTCGACCTGGAAACCTTTCGAACGGCTATTCTTGCGGGCGAGACACATGTTAGCGAGAACGACTATGAACTCTACTCCCGGCACCAAATGCAACTATGTTGCCCAGATATTCTGATTACCAACTACTCGATGCTGGAATACATGTCGATGCGTCCCATCGAACGAACGATTTTCCAGCAAACGGCTGAATGGCTTAGGCAAGACGCGGCGAATACCCTGTTGATCGTGCTTGACGAGGCGCATCTGTATAACGGTGTTACGGGCGCTGAAATTGCTTTATTGTTACGCCGACTACAGGCCAGATTGAGTATTGACCGCGACCGTGTACGTTATATTCTGACAAGTGCAAGCCTGGATATAGGGGATGCAGGACAGCGCAGTATCCTTGAATTCGCCGACGCACTTGTCGGCACACGCACGCAGCGGGGTTCTGGCTTTGCTATTATCCAGGGCCAGCGTGTTGAGGCTCCTCTCTCTTCAGCTACACTCTACACTCCTGAGCAGGAAGGCACAGCTCTTGCCGAATTCGATCTACAAGCATTCACTCATCGTACAATCAATCCAACAGCCGGACGCGAAGCAGTCGCGATATTTGCAAAGGGTCTTGGTTGGCCATCTCCGCCTGCATACGAAGACTTACCTCTCTACCTTGGGCAGCAACTTCCACAACTGCAGGCATTTCGGCAGTTGTGGAAGATCACTACTAGTCACGCGCAGGCATTTCAGAATATCTCACACCACTTGTTCCCAATTTTAGATGAACAAGACCAAGGGCTTGCAACGAGCGCGTTACTCGCACTCGCTGCGGCTGCCACCACTACCGATGAGCGCCCACTTCTACCCGTTCGAGCACACCTGTTCTTCCGAGGTTTACCTCCTATCTACGCCTGCGTCAATCCACAGTGCAGCGCCAGGCGTGTCAACGATGCTTCTCCTGGGGAGTTGGGTGCCCTGTTGCTCAGCCCACGCCTCCACTGTATCTGCGGCGCACGCGTTTATGAACTGTATGGGCACCGCAATTGTGGCGCAATTTTTCTTCGCGCTTTTGCTTCCAATGAGCCTGCGGACTTCTACTGGCACGAACCGGGTGATATCGCACATTTAGGTGGGAATGACAAAAGAGAATCACTGCTCCTGATTGGACAACCGCATTCAAAAGCCTCCAATCTTGAGGCGGTTTACTTGCACACAATGACGGGACGCGTACAGCCACATAGAAATGGGCAGCCATTGCCGGATAGGGATTGGCTACGTGTCTATCGCCCTACACAGGCAACGTTGGTGCGGCGTAAAGACATATCGGAAGAGGATGCTAAAGACGAGCATAGCCTGAACTGGAAAACCTGTCCAGTCTGCCGCAAGCGACTCAATGAGACATCCATCTCGAGTTTATCGACGAAAGGTGAGCAACCCTTTGTTAACCTCACTCGCCGCCAATTTGAATTACAGCCACCTAGTGCGACAGAGCAGATAGATCTGGACTCAGCGCCGAATATGGGCCGGAAAGTCCTCCTCTTTTCCGATGGAAGGCAGCGTGCCGCCCGCCTCGCACGTGATTTACCAAGAGAGGTAGAACTGGATACCTTTCGGCAAGCTCTCCTGCTCGCAGTAGCTAGGCGATGCCGAAAGACGGGACAACCTTTCGTGCGCATGGATAATGCGCTCTTTCGTGAGTTTGTAGCTGTCTGTGCTGAATATCGCCTCTATTTCTTCGATGGAGAGTCGCAGGCGTCATTGCTTCGCTTTATCAATGAACTCCGCGATGAATACGAATTGGAAATAGAACTTGCTGCGAGCGAAGGCTGGGAACCACCGATCCCGCAAGGATATCGCTTGGCATTATTACGCCAGGTTGCTGACCGCTTCTATTCGATGCAGCGCGTGTGTGCTGCAGTGGTCGAGCCGACAGCTACCAGTCTGCGCTTACTCAAAAAGAAGCCACTATTTGCACGGCTGGAAGAGAACAATCTGCGTGCACTCATCATCAACTGGTTTGACGCGCTGTTTGAGGAGAGCGGTTTCGATTCTAGTATCTCTTCGTGGGATCGCAAAGAAACGGTGCCTGGAGATGGTTTGATAGTAGCTGGCGGCAATAAGGCAGAAAAGTGGAATGATGCTGAAAAAGCAGCAGAGACTTTGCTGGGTTATGCCAGGAGCGAACTGCAGCAACTACGTATGACATTGGTATATGAGTTCTGCGATGTCAAAGAAGGGGTGGCATTTCTCAAGCCGGAGAAGCTGGCGCTCCGACTCACCTTGGAGGATACTTGGCATCAATGTAGTGATTGCGGGCAGTTGATCTGGCTCCCGTTAGGAGGTAGATGCCCAAATTCACGTTGCGGCAGTACACTGCTCGTACAATTACCAGGCGATGATCCGGGTTTACGCGCTCGCACGGATTTCTATAGTGAACCAATACGCCAGGTGATTTCCGGACATCATTCGCCCATGCATTTGACTGCCGAGGAGCATACCGCTCAACTTTCGTACCGTGACTCGCAGCAGATTTCATCCACAACCGAGCAGTACGAACTGCGCTTCCAAGATATCGGCATCTCTCCTGAGCGGCCAGCCGTTGATATCCTGAGCTGTACCACAACCATGGAAGTCGGAGTCGATATTGGCTCCCTCCTAGGCATTGGCCTGCGCACCATGCCACCACGGCGTGCGAATTATCAGCAACGTGCCGGTCGTGCAGGCAGACGTAGCGCAGCTTTGTCAACAGTACTTTCTTATAGTGAGAATGGATCGCATGATGCCCACTATTTTGAACACCCCAATGAGATGATTTCAGGAGCTCTCCCCAGCCCAAGAATATCTCAAGTGAATAAGCGACTGGCCCGGCGGCATGTCCAGGCGGCTCTCATCCAGACATTTTTTCTTGACTACTTGCAAGACGTTGGCAAAATCAATTCCAAGCAATATGGCTATCTTAATGAAGCGCTTGGGACAGCAGGCTCATTTTTTAATTCCAACGAGCCGTACAGCCTTGCAGGATTTGAGCATTGGCTCAAACTAATGCTGGAGGGCACTATACCGCGCTTAATGCAGCAAATAATCGCTTGGCTTCCCGATACGCTCGGTAACGAACCGGTGAGCTTATCACTGAAGAGCGATTTTGTCCGCTCCGTTGCCCGCGACTTTGTGAACAATTTACGTCAAGTTGGAGAACTTCTCTTTCCCAAACATAACGGCAAGGATGAGGTAGAACAGGAGAAACAGTTCCATCAGAATTCTGATGAATCAATGCTGCTCGATCTCCTCTTCGACCACGGTTTTCTCCCAACCTATGCTTTTCCTCGCGATGTACGCAGTTTTGTCATTGAAGAAAATAAGCAGAGTAGTAAAGGAACTTGGCGCATTGGAATCAAGCAGCGTCCCCAGCAAAGTGTGGATATCGCGTTATCAGAGTATGTTCCGGGGCGCGAACTAATTGTAGATAAAGAAACCTATCGCGTCGGCGGTATCTATGTGGACCCTTTTCGTGGAGCAACTCTTGCAAATCGCGTCCCTTCCCTCTTCAAGCAGGAACCGAGTACTTTCGCCTTCTGCGCTAATTGTGGCTATACACAGCGTGAGCAGGCGCGCGTCAAGGCTACTTCACCGCATTCTTGTCCTTTATGCCAGGCACCCCTTGCCATTCAGGACATTCTGGATCCCCCCGGTTTTGCGCCATTCGGAGCGAAACGTCAAGAACCAGGGCAGCTTCAAATTGCTTCTCCCGCGCATAGTGGGACAATGACGCAGGTAAAGCTGGTGCTTCCACTGACGGATGAAGAAGATTTTGGGCATATCACAGCAGGTGGTCGTGTCGCGTGGAGTTATGCAGAACATCGCGAGCTCCTTATTGCCAACAGCGGCGTCGCTAGGGAAGGTTTTTCCGTCTGTCGCTCGTGTGGGGCCGCAGCCCCTGGAAATCCGGCATGGCTGGAGCAGTCGCATGATAGACCTTTCCTCGTGCCAGGCTGGATGACCGCTTCGCGCAAATGTTATGGTTCAGATGGTATCTGGCGTGGCTATCTAGGACACACATTTCACAGCGACCTACTATTACTGCGTTTCCGATGGCCGGATAAAGTCGCTTATCACGTCGGGCATCCTTGGATGCGGGACGCTCTCGACACGATTGCCCAGGCAATTCTCTTGGCTGCAACACGTTTGCTCGATATCGCTACGAGTGATTTACAGGTGGGATGGAGCTATACCGTCGCTGCACCGCGGGCCGATACAGCTCAACATGTGCCTCCACGCATGGCGGACCTTTTCGTATTTGACACACTTTCAGGAGGAGCTGGGTTCGCAACACAAGTCGGTCAGCACATCGAATCCTTGCTATCGCTTACCTACGACATTCTAACCAGTTGTCCCGAACAATGCGAGCGGTCTTGCTATCTTTGCCTGCGCACCTATACAAATCGCATTATACACTCTCATCTAGATCGCTACCTTGGAGGTATCCTCCTTCGATCCATTCTCGACGGGCAAGAACCCCCAACACTATCCCTTGCTCAGCAAGCTGCGCAATTGGATATGCTCCGGCAATTTCTGGAACTCGCTGGTGTACCATGCGAATGCGAAGGTATAGTTCACGGAATACAGGTGCCTCTTCTGGCAAAAGCTCTGCGCGGAACGTTTGCTGTCGGTACCTATCCCATCCAACAGGAGTTGCAAAAAGCGAAACATCCACTCGATGCGTTGCCAGAAAGACATGTACGGTTGTTCAGCGACTACGAACTGGCTCACAATCTCCCGAATGTTGCGAAGGTATTGTTAGACTAACTCAACAAATGCTCGCACTAACAGCACTCACTGGGGATGAAGGATTGGACATGAGTCATATCTTTTTACTTCTCCAGGGAGCGAGCCTTTTTCTGGATTACGCAAGTTGAGTGTGACACCAGGTATTTATTCAAAAAGACTCGATCACACCCTCACGGATACAAAGACTTCGCATATCACATTTTTTACATATAGCGGGAGGAGGAGGAACTGTTACATCAAAGTCTTTTGCCTGGATATGAGTAACTTTCGCTTCGAACTGCTCTACCGCCCTCTCTACTTTCTCTTGTTGAAAAAGAAAGACAACCAGGGCATCTTTCTTGAGTGGTTCTTCAGTCCAATAAAGGAGAAGTCGTTCAGGCCGTTTCCCATCACGTCGTTCCAGCGCATGAGCATACATATACAATTGTCTTTCGCACATTTCCAGGTAGTCAGAATTATCAGCCGGTCGCCTGGCTGTTTTAAAATCCAATATCTCCCGCGATCCATCATGTTCCAAGACTACATCTAAGACACCAGTAAGTATGTACTCTGTCTTATCAATTGAAATCCGCTCCTCCACTTGCTTTATTTGAAATATCTCTAATTGATTCTGACGAAAGTAGTTCATGATATGCTCAAAAGCTTTTTCCTTTTTGCTGGCATCTATTACACTCATATTGGTTTTGGAAAGAAAGGTGAACGTTTGGTCAAATAATTCCCTCAGTTTTGTCTCTGTCAGGACCGCAAGCTGACCATCAAGTACAATGCGGTGAATTGTCTCGAGTGTTTGATGCACCAGAAGACCGAAAAACGTGTCTGAGGGACGTGAAGGGGCAAACTTATAATGACGATAATATTGATACTGCCTGGGGCAGGTTTCGTACATCTTGATATGGCTCGTAAAACTATAGCGAGGTTTCGATACAGCCCACTCTCTACTTTTGAATGTCTTTATATTCAGCAAATAGCTTTGTACATCTGGCCACTTTGGTAATCCCCGTATTATTCCATGAAAGTGTGGCGAAATTCTTCTTTGTTGATTTCCTGTCAAGACAAGTAAGTTTATGGCTCGACTGAAGGCAACGTAGTACAATCGCATGAAATCGAACAGAGGGATTTTCTCCGCAGGTTCAGATTGCGGTCGCTGATAAAAACGCTGTAGCCTTTTATCGATTTCTTCTACAGCTGGGAATTGCCTATCGAGACTCCCAACCACTACAACTGGGAATTCCAACCCTTTAGCCTGGTGGATAGTCATCACCAAAACACGACCTTCTGGAAAGGGTCGCTCAGGATTCTCATATTGATCCATCCTATCTTCATTTTGAAATGTTTCCAACAGTTGTGAGAACATTACCAGATTTTGCGTTTTATTCTCATCTTTGAGAAAGAGCATGAATGGTTCTATCGCGAGAAGAGCATAGAAGTAATCGGCAAGACACTTATTCAGCTCCTCCCCTTCAGTAAGTTGAGTAATTTCAACTGTACATGCCGCCAATAGTGTTTCCAACGAGCTATGTATTTCACACTGATTACTAAGCATCGTGAAACAATCATTCAAATATTGATATAAGTACGTATCTCCTACGGCCTCTTGAAATATTCCGCCAGCAAAATTTAAAATGCGCCCAAAGCAACCGATCATCAACTGTACTTCTTCCTGATCGAAATAGGTTCCGGCACGCGGGCAAAATACTTCGATGCCTTTCTTCTGTAGTGCCTGCACATACACATCACTTCTGAATGTCTTGACACTATTCAAAAGCAAAGCTACTTGGTTGTAATCAGTGATTTTTCCTTTCTCCTTGAGAAAGGCAATCAATTCTGCGAACTGGTGTGCCTCATCATATGGATCTCTTCCATAGATAGCCAGGACTGCCGGATATTCCGCATATTCTTTCTCAGCATAAGAGTGAATCTTTTTCCTGGAGCGGTACCTTTCCCACTCAATCGAAGACATCCAACTGTCGTAGGCCTCTACAATTGAAGGATGAGATCGGTAGTTTGTTGTAAGGTGGATTACCTTTACTTTTTGGCCAGCATCAAAGTTTTGTGGAAAATTGCGCAAATTTTGAACTGTTGCCCCTCGAAACCTGTAAAGGGATTGATCTTCGTCACCAACCACGCAAATATTGTTGGTTTGAGAGGCCAACCTCATTAGTATCTGCTCCTGAATATAGTTTGTGTCCTGGTACTCATCGACAAGTACATAACGAATATCTTTCATAATATAGGCTGAGGTTCTAGAATCTTTCAAGAGCCAATACGCTATCTTTTGCAAGTGAGCAAAATCCACACAGTTGTTCTGAACCAGTAAATGTTGATACTCTCTATATGCATTTGCCAGGTTCGATGAGAGTAAATCTTGCTGGGAAAATAATTGTCTGACTGCAATCAGCTCTTCAGTAATCTTTTCAAAATACTTTTGCAGCTGTTTCACAATAGCCCGTCTCGATCCCCATCGATTCACGAAAAAATGGAAGTTTTTGCCACAGATAGCATCCAGATTTTCAAAAATGAACAGGCGTTGAGTTAACTGATCCAATGTCACATAATTGGTACCTATAGGTGCCATCTGATGGTCAGAAGGTGGTATACGGTGCAAGTTTTCTATAATAATGCGGTTACAAATACCATGAATAGTGCCAATACGCATTTGCGAAATGTCTTCGTGAAATCCTACTCTATGGGCAATCTCGGAAAGGCGATCCTGCATCTCGAAGGCCGCTTTTTCAGTATACGTACAGAGTACTAACTCCTGCGGCAAAGCTTTCTCAAGGAGTAACAGGTTGATAGCCCGCAACGTCAAACAACGAGTTTTACCAGAACCTGGGCCTGCAATGACCACCATTGGCCCGTTTTCATGGATTACAATTTTGCGCTGTTCTTCGTTCAGTTGTTGAAAATTATCCAACAGTTCTGGGGAGATCATGTCCGATAGAAGTTCTGAGTTAATGGTCATGACACCTCCACGTAAGCCCGAATTCCCGCGAAATGAATGATAAGGAATTCATTTCAAGTAGAAAAATAGAAGAAAGACGCAAGTATTATAAAGGTATACTTATATATGTTTCAATGATATTTGTTGTGATTTCTTTACAAATTGGTTAAGTTTTCTCAACCCATCTGATGCCAAAAGAAACCTATATTTCAAAGCTCCAGCCTCTAGGGTAAGGACTCTAACATGATCAACGAAACAGCGTCTACGTCTATGATCGAAGTGTCAGCAGGTCAACCAGCCCATGAGGCGTTTTTGCGACAGGCGATGTGCTTTAGCCGACGGGTCAAGCCGTTGCTGCTGCGTACTGAGGTAATCGGGGAAGTGGAACTTGCAGCATTATGCAACCATCTTGAGGAGGAACTGACGAATCAGGATTTCTGTGGGCTGTTCCAGCTCCTGCGAGCTTGGGCACCGTGTTTGTGATCCATCGCTGTTTTTCCCAAGCGGCAGAGAGCGTGTGAGTGATGAAGAATCGGTACTTTCTGGTGACGTTCTTCGCCAGCCATGTTTCGTATCATGATGCTGTAGGAGAAGGAAGAGAGGGAGAATGACGGAATTACGAGTACAGGAAAGAGCTTTTGACGCAACTCTCGTTTTCCGGGTTGTCTCGACCACATCGACGAACACCCTTGCGGGCCAACTCCCGCGCCGGGAACGCTGGATACTCCTGCTCCTCGACAGGAAGCGTTGTATCGCAGATCTGGGACACCTGACGCAGCGCAGCGAACTCGATGTTGCCTCTACGCTTACCAGATTTCTTCAACAGGGTTCTATCGAGCCTGTTGAGGAGAGCCTCTCCCAATAGATCAGAAGCACGTGACTCACCTTTCACTTTAGCGATCTCAGTAGTTAGCAGTGAAAGACGGATGGCGGAAATCAGACTGGGCGCTCGGTTTCTGTCCATTTGGATTGACACGCCAGCTGATTCACGCGCTCCGCGACGCGCGCAACGAAAGCGCTTAATCAAGCCGCTCGTGCAAGAACTGGGTGGTACGCTCCCAGGCAAGTCGAGCAGCCTCGGCGTCATACTCTGGGCGATTCTCCTCGAAGAACCAATGTTTGGTCCCTGGATACGTGTAGAAGGTGGCCTGCTTCCCCGCAGCCCGGAGCTCCTGCTCCATCTCCGCAACCGACTCAGCTGGCTCGAAGGGGTCATCCTCCGCAAAATGGCAGAGATATGCGGCGTTCGCACCGCTATAGTCGAGTCCTGGGTAGGAGGCATAAAAGGTCACGACGGCGCCGATCTCCTCGGCCAGGTTGATGGACATGTCGAGCGCGTAGGCACCACCCAGCGAGAAGCCGATGATGGCGAGTTTACCGTGACCGTCCGAAAGATGTGTCGCCTCGTGTTGGCGCAGGACCTGCACCGATCCCGCGATGTCGCCGCGCACCCGCTCCTCATGGTGATTCAGCGCCCCGACCAACGCTTCCGCTTCCTCGACGGAGGCGGTCGTCTTACCGTGGTAGAGGTCGGGGGCAAGCGCTACGAAGCCCGCTTGTGCTAGCTGGTCGCAGACCTGCTGGAATGGCTCCGTCAGTCCCCACCAGGCATGCAGGACCAGCACACCTGGTCCACTGCCATGTGGAGGCTCAGCCAGATAGCCATTGAATGTTTTTCCATCAACCTGAAATACTTTCATGTTACTCTCCTTCTGTTTTTGCTCAAATACTAGGTGACAATCCCACTTTCACCCATTCACATAAAACTATGCCAGTGATCGAAGCCAATCGCTCACAATGTGACCATACAATCTTGCCATGTCTCCTGTTTGATGGTACTGTTGGGGTAGAGAGGTGCCTGTTTCAATGAAAGAAGAGCGTCAAACAGAAGGAGGCTTGGAGCTTGTCTTCACAGAACACGAGGGTGTGACTCTTTTCCCGCAAGGTGGGAGCTTCGCTCTCCTCCCTCGTGTTCTGGAGGATGCTCGCACAGAAGGCAGGAGGGAAACGGATGGCACATCAGGAACATCTTGATACGCTTCTACGAGGAGTTGCTACGTGGAATGACTGGAAAAAACACCATCCGGCGCTATGTCTCTATCCTCACCTCAGCGACGTCAACCTTGGCAAAGCCAACCTCCTCGGTGCCTGGGCCGGGCACTCGTACGTGGTCTGCGCCGAGCCTGACGGCGAGTGCCGCTCTTGACGATCTTTCATTCATATGCTATCACTTTGAGATGTGCCGGACAATCGGCACCGTAGATGGCAGGAGGCATCCCGATGCACGCACCAGACGACAGCACCACGCCCTTGCAGTCCCTCATGAGACGCACGATGGTGCCATGGGAGTACCGCCACCTCCGGGCCGTTGCGAGCGTGCGCTTTGCTGCCGGCGGCTTTACGCTCGCCCTCGGCCTCGTTTTGCTCTCACTCGGTCGTCAGGCGGAAACTGGCCAAGATCGGCGCAAATGCTACGGGTTGGCAGCGTGGTTCCTGGTGGATGCGGCGTTGCAATTCTTTGGCGGCTCTATGGAGATGAAGATGGCCCGCTCCGCACCTCCCCGAACCTGAGCCTGCGCTGGTTCTTCTCTTCACATGT
>WNGP01002823.1_pt1 | contig 24789 bp, 24 predicted proteins | sample 5407671 | NCBI WGS metagenome assembly WNGP01 (sample SAMN13153381, study PRJNA577476) | soil metagenome | isolation source: 40 cm soil or saprolite under Garry oak tree replicate 2 | place: USA:California | collected 2016-06-15
AATGATGCTCATGGCCTCCGGCATAGACCTGATCGTGATGTTCCTCGGCCTGGAAACCATGGCCCTCAGTTTTTACGTGCTGACCGGTTTCTTGCGCCGCGATAAGCGTTCGAATGAGGCCGCTTTAAAATATGTCTTGCTCGGGGCGTTCAGCTCGGGGATCCTGGCCTACGGTTTCTCGATTTTGTACGGGCTCAGCGGTGATACGAAAATCGGCGCCATCACCGGCGCACTGGCGCAGCGCGACAAATTGGTGCAGGCCGTTGCGCTTAGCCATCTCCCTGGCGCGCAGGGCGAACAGATGCGGATGCTGTTAGAGAGGAATCTCCCCTTAGCGCTGAACTTCGATCCCTTCGTTCTGCAGCTTCTTCCGGTCCTCGCCTTCGTTCTGGTTGCGGTCGGGTTGTTTTTCAAAGTCGCGGCTGTGCCGTTTCATCAGTGGGCGCCGGACGTTTACGAAGGCGCGCCGACGCCGATTGCTGCTTATGTCAGTGTGGCATCCAAGACGGCGAGTTTTGCTCTGCTTCTGCGGCTATTCCTCTCCGTCTTTTCTCCTTCGCAAAAAGTTTCGCAGGAACAATGGATGTACCTCATCGCGGGCGTGGCCGTAGCGTCGCTTACCTGGGGCAATCTCGCCGCGCTGACGCAGACCAATGTGAAGCGCCTTCTGGCGTATTCCTCGATCTCGCACGTGGGCTACATCTTGCTCGGTCTCGTTGCCGGAAACGGGAACGCTTTGACCGGAATCTCATACTACTTGTTCGCATACGTGTTCATGACCGCGGGAGCGTTTGCGGTCATCATCATGCTTCGCCAGAAAGGGCTGATCGGCGAGGAACTTGAGGACCTGAACGGCTTGTACCAGCGCAGCCCCGCCGCGGCGTTACTGCTTCTGATCTTTATGCTTTCGCTTGCAGGGATCCCACCCACGGCCGGCTTCATGGGCAAGTATTTCATTTTCCTTTCGCTGATCGAGACGCACCATCCGGTGCTCGCCGTCTTCGCCGTGTTGTATATCGTCCCCGCGCTTTACTATTACTTCCGCATCGTCGTGCACGCTTGGCTCAAGCAGCCGGGCGAAGCGCCGCGTCCATCCATGACGAGCGCGCAGGCCGTGGCCCTCGGCGTCGCCGTGTTTGTCACGCTCGCCGCGGGGTTGTATCCTGAGCCGTTCACGCGGCTCGCGCAATATGCCTTCGGACAATAAACCCGAAAATTCCGATTCGCCCTCTCCTGGGGTGGAGAAAGTGAAGGACGTCTCCAACCAGGCTGCGATTGCCATGGAATTGCCCTTCGTGCTCGTCTCGGCCGTGGTCGTCGGCGGGCTTCTCGGCTATTTTCTCGACCACTGGCTCCACACCCAGCCGATTTTCCTGCTCGTGCTTGGCGGCATTGGTTTTTATGCCGGCGTGCGCGACGTTCTCCGGCGGCTTGCGGGAAGCGGCGATGGCATCAAGCGCGATTGAATCGCCGTCCGGCGCTGTGACCGAACGGCGCATCTCCTGGCTGACCTTGCTGATTGGCTTAGTCGCGGGTTTATTGGTCGCGCTGCTGAGCGACCGTTTGTGGGGCGCAGGCCTGGGAATCGGCGCCGCGCTGGCTTGGCTGAATTTTCGCTGGCTCAGGCGGGGCCTGGACGCTTTGGTGTCGGTTTCCACGGCGCAAGCCGGCAAGGAGAAACCCGTTGTCCCGATGGCCAGCTACTTCGGCATGCTCTTCCGCTACGGGTTGATAGCCCTGGCCGTCTATGTTATTTTTATTTATCTGAAAGTTCCCCTGGTAAGCATGGTCGTGGGTTTGTGTGCTTTAGGAGCCGCTACAATCGCAGCGAGTGTGTACGAAATCTTGCATCCTTCGGATTAGCAGATGACTGAACACGTTACCGGACTTACGCACTTCATGAATCACTACCTCGGGCCATTTGCCCAGGCGTTGCTCTCGTGGCTCCACATCAAGCCCGAGAACCCGGAGATGCCCATCCCGGAACACGTTGTGATGGGCTTCCTCGTATTGATCGTTGGCACGATACTGGCGCTATTGCTTCGGTCGCGGCTTTCCGTGGAGCGCCCCGGCGGCTTTCAACAAGTCGCGGAATTGTTGCTTACCAATCCGCTCGGATTCGGGATCAAGGATTTGCTGGAAGAAAACGTCGGGCACGAGGGCTTGAAATACGTACCCTGGGTCGGTTCGATTTCCGTATTCGTTCTGTTGGCCAATCTTCTTAGTGTTTTCCCGCTTTTCGCGGCGCCGACGGCAAACGTCAGTGTACCTCTGGCTTGCGCGATACTTACCTTTCTATATTTTAACTGGCAGGGAATTCGGCATCATGGCCATATTGCCTACCTTAGACATTTCGCCGGGCCTGTCCCGCTGCTCTCCCCGCTGATTTTTCCCGTCGAGATCATCAGTACCTGCGCCCGCGTGCTCTCGCTGACTGTGCGTCTGTGGGCCAATATTTTTGCCAGCGATCTTTTGTACTCGATCTTTTTGAGTCTCCTCCTGGCTCCCGTACTTTGGGGATGGAACAAGACACCGATTCTCGGAATAGCGCTGGCAGTTTTTCCCGCCCTTATTCCTCTTCTATTTATCGGCCTGCACATTTTTGTGGCTATCATTCAGACCTACATATTTACGGTGCTACCGTCCGTGTATCTGGGCATCGCCACGGGGGAGGAACACTAAACGAGTTCCTCACGTTTTTCTGGGCCAAGTCTGTTGCGCCGTTCCAGTGTGAGCCCGGCCGCACGGTGTCCGGGAACCACCTCCTGGCGGCGATTCATAAGGAGGAAGTGATGAAGAAGTTGACGATGGTGTTGGTGGCGCTCGCGGCGGTGATGTTGATTGCGCCGTCCGCGTTCGCGCAGGACGAAGCACGTGCGGTAAGTGGAGGAAGGGGCCTGATGGCAATTGCAGCGGGCTTCGGCATGGCTCTGGCAGCGTTTGGCGGAGCTCTGGGGCAGGGCCGAATTGCTTCGGCGGCTTGCGAAGGCATGGCCCGCAATCCCGGAGCAGCAGCGGCAATCCGCGCGGCGATGATTCTCGGTTTAGTGTTCGTCGAGACGCTCGCGCTCTTCACGCTGGTTATCATCTTCGTAAAAATCGGAAGCTAGCAAAAAGGATTTCCAAGCGGCCCGGCGGCGTAAGCCTCCGGGCCGTTTTCATTTCTGGATTGCGATATCAATGCCCGAGAAGCGTGGGTTGGAGAATGAAGTTCAGCACCTGGTTGGGAAACAGTCCGAAGTACAACGTGCCCGCCACCGTGAAGGCCAAGACAAAATTCACCCTAAGCGGAAATCCCACGGGAGCAGCCGACTTCGCTTCCGCGCTTGACTCGCGCATATACATCACCACGATGACCCGCAGGTAGTAGTAAGCGCCGATCACGCTGTTAATGGCCATCAGCACCGCGAGCCACAACAGGTGCGAATTCACCGCCGCCTTGAAGATGTAGAACTTCCCGAAAAATCCCGCCGTAACCGGCAGTCCAAGCAGCGAAAGCAGGTAGACGCTCAGCGCGGCCGCCACGAAAGGCTGCCGCTGGGAGAGTCCCGCGTAGTCGTCCAGCGAGAGATGCTTTTCGCCCGTGCCGCCCAGTTGCGAAACGATCGTGAAGGCCCCCAGCTTTACCAGCGCGTAGCTGAGTAAATAAAAAAGCACCGCGGCATAGGCGGGCGCTGCTTCCTCCGATCCACCACGCGCCATGGAAGTAACCGCCGCAAAAGCCACCAAAATATAGCCCGCATGCGCGATGGAGCTGTACGCCAGAAGCCGCTTGACGTTTGTCTGCACCAACGCGCCCAGATTACCGGCGAACATCGTAAGCGCCGCGAGCGCCCAGAAGGCCCAGAACCAGAAGTGCGTGGCGGCGGGAACCGTCGCAAAGATGCGCAGCAGCAAGGCAAAGGCCGCGGCCTTCGGTCCCGCGGAAAAGAGGGCAGTGACCGGCGTTGGCGCGCCTTCATACACGTCCGGCGTCCATACCTGGAACGGCGCCGCGGCCACCTTGAAGCCCAGCCCGATCAGGATCATGGCCAGCCCAAGCTCGAAAAGCGGGCTATGGAGAAGTTCCTCGGAGCCCATCCTGGTCAGCATCGTCGTTCCGCTCGAGCCGTATACCAGCGCGATCCCGTAGAGGAAAAACGCCGTCGCGAACGAGCCCAACAGGAAATACTTCATCGCCGATTCGGTCGACTTCAGCGAATCGCGCCGGTACCCCGCCAGGATGTAGCTGGAGATCGAACTCATCTCCAGGCCGATGAACGCTGTGAGCAGCTCCTGCGCCGAAGCAAGCACGCCCATTCCCGCCGTGGCAAAAAGCAGCAGCGCGTAAAATTCCGCAAAGGGAAGCCGTTCCCGCTCGAGGTATGGCCCCGCCGCGAGCACCACCAGAAACGCTACCGTGCCCACGAGCAGCCGGAAGAAGAAACTGAAGGAATCGGACTGCACCAGCCCGCCGAAGCCCGGCCCCGCATGCATTGCCGCAGTGACGGATGCAGCCGTCCCTGCCAGCGTGCCGATCAGCGCAAGAAACGTAAAAAAGTGGCGGCTGCGCACGAACGGCTGCATCAGCATCGCCAGCAGGCCGAAGCCGCACCACATCAGTTCCGGAAGCACGCGATAAATGTCTATGGTGCGGGGAAGCATTTAGCGGGTTCCCAGCCTTTCACTTGAGATGGCCTTCGCCGCGCTTGAGGAATCTCGCTTGGCCTGGGGCGTGGCCCCATTCGGCGCCGCGGCCTCATATGGCCGCTGTGGTTCAACTTGATCAATCACGTTTTGCGCGGCAGCGGCCGTCCGGGAGGTGATGAACGTCGCGCCAATGCCCATCCACAGCGTGACGACCGCCATGGTGACCAGAATCCACTTCTCGCGCGCTGAAGCATCGGGGAGCGTGCGGTTTTTCTCCCGGGTGATTTCGCCGAAGAACACCCGTTGATACGACCATAGCAGGTAGCAGGCGGAAAGAATCACGCCGAGTGCGGCCCATGAAGCCCATTGCCAGTGCCGCTGGTAGGTGCCGAGCAGGACCAGGAATTCACCGACGAAGCCATTAAGCATCGGCAGGCCCAGCGATGAGAGTGCGACAAACAGGAAGAACGCCGCCAGCTTCGGCATCGGCGTGGCCAAACCGCCATACTCGCTGATTTCAAACGTGTGCCGCCGGTCGTAGAGCATGCCCACGAGCAGGAAGAGCGCGCCCGTGGAGATACCGTGCGCCAGCATCTGGTAAACCGCGCCCTGCATAGAAATGTTATGAAACGCGAAAATGCCGAGCACCACGAAGCCCAAGTGGCTGACCGACGAATACGCGACCAGTTTCTTCAGGTTCGGCTGCACCATCGCTACCAGCGCGCCGTAAATGATGCCGATGATCGCCAGCGCGGCCACCCAGCCCGCGGCGCGGTGCGAGGCTCCGGGGAAGAGCGGCAGGCAGAAGCGAATCATGCCGTACGTGCCCATCTTCAGTAGCACGCCCGCCAGCATTACCGAACCAGCTGTCGGCGCTTCCACGTGTGCGTCCGGTAGCCAGGTGTGCAGCGGGAAAAGCGGCACCTTGATCGCAAACGCGACAAAGAATGCCAGGAAGAGGAGCATCTCGGTCGTTGACGAAAGCTCAAGGCCGCCTTGCGAGGCGGGAGTATGAAGCAGCACTCGGATCGCGGGCAGGTCGAATGTGCCCGTCGCGTTGTAGAGCCAGATGATGCCGATCAGCATGAAGATCGAGCCCGCCATGGTGTAGAGGATGAATTTGACTGCGGCGTAGACGCGGCGCTCGTGGCCCCAAATGCCGATCAGCAAGGCCATCGGAATCAGCATCACTTCCCAGAAGAGAAAGAAGAGGAAAAGATCCAGTGAGAGGAACACGCCCACGACGCCGACTTCCAGCATCAGCAGCATCACGAAAAATTCTTTGACGCGGTGCTCGATGCTTTTCCACGATGCCAGGACGGATATGGGCGTCAGGAACGTCGTCAATATCACGAGAAAGAGGCTGATTCCATCAACGCCTAGGTGGTAATTGATCGGCGGCTGGCTGATCCATTTGGCGAATTCTTCGAGGTGATATCCGGGGGCGCCGATCGGCACCTTCGGAATCACCAAGAGCGAGAAAAGAAATTCGGCCAGGGAAACGATCAGCGCGATAATCCGGATGAATTTGTGATCGTCGCCGCGCAGCAGCAAGAGCGCCAGCGCTCCCATGGCAGGGAAGAAGATCAGCACGGAAAGCAAATGTTCGCCGGGCAGCATCAGGGCAACATCCCGAGAACCGGTTTTCCGCCGCTCGGCCAGAAGAAGATGACCGCGATGACCACCATCGCTCCAATTACCACCCACACCGCGTAGCTGCGCGTGTTCCCGGATTGCGTGTGGCGCACGCCGTCGCCGATAGCCGTAGTTCCTGCTGCGATTCCATTCACCGCTCCGTCGATGCCGGTCACATCGGCCGCCTTCCAGAGCACATTTGTCGAAATCCAAAGCAGAGGCTTGACGATCATCGCTGCGTAGAATTCATCCAGGTAATATTTGTTCAGCAAAGTGGTGTAAGCAGGCTTTAAGGATTTGGCAAGACCGTCCGCTTTTTCCGGTCTCTTCAGGTACAGCCAGTACGCCACCGCAATACCGATGAGTACCGTGCACACGGCGATCGTCGCAAACACCCACTCCGTGTATTGTTCCTCGGGAGTGGATGTTGTCGCCAAGGTCGCTATTTGACTGGCTGCGCCAATCACAGGGTGATGCCCAGTTCCAAAGACCGGAAACAAGAAACGCGCAAAATAATCTGTGCCGCCCCAAAACGTCGGCGAAGCCAGCCACCCACCGATGAGGGAAAGCACCGCCAGGGTGATGAGCGGAACGAGCATGCTATTCGGAGATTCGTGCACATGGACCTTATGCTCGTCGAATCGTGGCTTTCCTTGAAAAGTCAAAAAGATGAGCCGGAACATATAGAACGACGTCAGGAGTGCCGTCAGTAGGCCGAATCCATAGAGCGCGTACCCCGTGGCGCGGCCACCGATTTCGCTTTCAAAAGCACTCAGCAGGATGGAGTCCTTACTGAAAAACCCTGCAAACGGTGGAATCCCCGCGATGGCCAGAGTGGCCGTCAGCATTGTCACGTAGGTCCACCGAATCTTTTTGCTGAGCCCGCCCATGCGGTTCATGTCCTGCTCGCCGCCCATGGCGTGAATCACGCTGCCCGCCGCGAGGAAGAGAAGCGCCTTGAAGAATGCATGCGTCATCAAATGAAAAATGCCAGCGGAGAACGCGCCAACGCCGCAAGCCAGCAACATGTAGCCGAGCTGGCTGACCGTCGAGTAGGCCAGAACTTTCTTGATGTCCGTCTGCACCAGGCCGATGGTTGCCGCAAAGAAAGCCGTCGCGCAACCCACAATCGCCACGACCAGCATCGCCGTCGGCGCATGCGTAAACAAAACGTGCGAACGCGCAACGACATAAACGCCCGCCGTCACCATCGTCGCCGCATGAATCAACGCGCTGACGGGCGTCGGACCTTCCATCGCATCAGGAAGCCAAACGTACAGGGGCAACTGCGCGGACTTACCGCACGCGCCCATGAAAAGCAGTAAGCACGCAAACGTCAAAGTGCCAAGATGGCCACTCAATTCAACAGGCCAGCCCTGCAGCGTAGAACTAGTGAAGATGGCTTGAAAATCCAACGTATGGAAGGCGCGGAACAGAAGAAACATGCCCAGCATGAATCCAAAGTCGCCGATGCGGTTGACGATGAACGCTTTCTTCCCCGCGTCCGAAGCCGATTTTTTCAGGAAGTAAAATCCGATGAGCAAATAACTCGCGAGCCCCACGCCTTCCCAACCGACGAAGAGCAGGACGTAATTCGCGGCCAGCACCAGGATCAGCATGAAAAACATGAACAGGTTGAGATACGAAAAGAACCTGTAATAGCCGCCCTCATGGGCCATGTATCCGGTCGCGTAAATGTGGATGAGCCAGCCCACTCCGGTCACCACCAGCACCATCACCACCGTGAGCTGGTCCATCTGCAGATCGAAGCCCGCGCGGAAATTCCCCGCCGCAATCCAAGTGAAGAATTCCTTGTGGAAGAGAACCTGGCCGGACTCGAAAAACTCGCGCACCGCTTCTAGCGTGCAGAGAAACGATAGTCCCGTCGAGCCGATCGCCACGCCGTTAACAATCTTATTCGGCCACTTCGCGCCAAAAAGTCCGTTCACCGCCGAGCCCAGCAGCGGCAGCAACGGAATGATCCACAGGTATTCGAGCATCGGGTCTGTCGGCATTAGAGTTTGAGCAGGTTCACGCGCTCGACGTTCAGCGTTTGCCGGCTGCGAGCAATCAAAATGATAATTCCCAGTCCCACGGCCGCTTCCGCCGCCGCCACCACAATCACGAACAACACAAAAACCTGCCCATCCAGTTTGCCCAGCGCCTGGCTGAACGCCACGAACGCCAGATTGACCGCATTCAGCATCAGCTCGATGGACATGAAAATCGTGATGATATTGCGCTTGAAAATAAATGCGAACACGCCCAGCCCGAACAGGATCGCACTCAGAATCACGTAATAGTTCGTCGGCACCATCTCAACTCTTCTCCCGCTGGGCCAGCACTGTGGCTCCCAGGACCGCCACGAGAATCAGGAACGACGTCAGCTCGAACGGATAGACGAAGTCCTTGAAGAGCATGTTTGAAATTCCGAGCGTCGATGCCAATTCTCCGGTTTGCGAAGTGGCTTGTATGTTCTCCGTCGACCGCGCAATCGTGGCCGCAACAAATCCCGCCAGCGCCACAACCAACAGCAAACCCGGCGCTCCCGCCATCTTTGAAATGCTGGTGTGCTCCTCGATGCCTGCATTCAAGAGCATGATCACGAACACGAACAGCACCATGATCGCGCCGCCATAAACAATGATCTGCACGGCCGCCACGAACTCCGCGCCCAGCAGCAGATACAGGCCCGCCAGCGAAATCATCACCACGATCAGCGATAGCGCGCTATGAATCGGATGCTTTTGCAGGATCAAGCTGACCGCGCCAGTGACCGCCATGGCCGCCAGCACCAAGAAAACAGCGAGTTGCGCCGTCATTTCGCACCCCACCACTGCATCTTCGCCAGGATCGCAAAGCTGGTGAGAATCACATTCACGATCGACAGCGGCAGGAGCAATTTCCATCCGAACGCCATCAGTTGGTCGTAGCGGAATCGCGGCAGCGTCCCGCGCATCCACACGTACACAAACAGAAAAGCAAATATCTTGGACAGCAGCCAGAACGGCGCCTGAATAAATGCGTTCACCTCGGGCAGCAAAACAAAAAGCGCGCCCAGCGCCGTAATTACCGTTCCCACGCCCGGCAGTACGATTCGGCCAAAAAGTGTTTCATAGCGGATCCCGTCCCAGATGACCCACAGTCCGAACGGAATCAGGATCGCCGACGGCAAATAATGCGCATAGGTCCACGAAGCAGGGAAGGGAGACAGCCATCCACCGAAAAACAGTATCGAGCACAGGCACGAAACGGTGATCATGCTGGTATACTCCGCGATGAAAAACATCGCGAACTTGAAGCTGGAGTATTCCGTATGGAAGCCCGCGACCAGCTCCGACTCGGCTTCGGGCAGATCGAACGGGACGCGGTTCGTTTCCGCCACCGCCGCAATGAAAAAACAAAAAAAGCCCAGAATCTGCGGCCAGACGTTCCAGCCAAAAAGTCCCCACTCCGGATGATGCGCCTGCGCCTCGATGATTTTTTTCAAATTAAAGCTGCCGGCCATCAGCAGCACGCCGACCGCGGACATCGTCAGCGCCAGCTCGTAACTGATCATCTGCGCCGAGCTGCGCAGCCCGCCGAGCAGCGGATACTTGCTGTTGGAAGACCATCCCGCGAGCGCCACGCCATAAACTCCGAGCGCCGTAACCGCAAATAGCGCCAGGATCCCGATATTCAGGTCGGGAGGCGTGATCCCCAGGTAGATGTCGCGCCCGAACAAGCGGATCGGATCGGGCCCAAACGGGATGAGCGCGATGGAGGTCAGCGCCAGCGCCAGCGCCAGCAGCGGCGCAAGATAATAAACAAATTTATCCACGCCGGCCGGAGTCGGGTCCTCTTTGAAAAGGAATTTCAAGCCGTCCGCCAGCGGCTGCAGCAATCCGTGCGGGCCCACGCGGTGCGGTCCCCAGCGCGACTGAATGTGCGCCACGACCTTCCGTTCGAACCACGTCAGATACGCATTCACCGTCAGAACGATGAACAGCAGCAACGCGATCTTGACGAGCGTGATCATCAGCTCCGCGTTCGTGCTTAAGAAGGAATTCACGGCTCGCTCTTGGCCTCCGGCAGGGATTCCATCATCGTGCAGAAGCGCCCCAGTGTCCCGCTGGTGAAGAGCGTGTCCTTCGCGGATCGAATCAACCCCACCGGCACCTCGTATGGCGCGTGGCCGTTTCCTGCAAACTGCACGCGCGTCGGCTCCGCGCCGCCAATCAGCAGCCCCGCCGGCTGCACGTTATAGCCACTCACCGCTTTGCGAATTTCTTCAAACACCGCGGCCGGCGTCTTGTAATGAAACGCCTTCCCCAACCCCAGCTTTTCCAGTTGATGCGACAGGATCCTCAGCAGATCGAAATCGCTCCGCGGCCCCATCACCTCCGCGCCCTTGTGCAGCATTTGAATTTCGCCCGAAGTATTCGTGACTGTGCCGTCCTTCTCGTACGCCGAAGCAGCGGGAAAAACGATGTCCGCCACCTTCGCCGTTTCCGTGAGGAACATCTCCTGCACGATCAGCAGATCGAGTGCGCCGCGGCCCAAACCAGGCGTTCCGAAATGCGCCAGCGGATTCGCGCCCACCACATATAGCGCCTTCAGCTTGCCGGCTTGCGCCGCTTCGACCATTTGCGGCGTGGTCAGCCCTGGTTTCGTCGGAATCGGCCCGCAGCCCCACAACCTCTCAAAAGACTCGTGCGCGTGCGGATTGCCTACGTACGCGTAACCCGGCAAGCGGTCCGGCAACACGCCCATATCCGCGGCCCCGCGTGAATTGGCGTAATCGCCCAGCACCATGTACTGGGTCTTACCCGGAAGTTTCGAACCAAAAGCCACGAGCTGGGCGATCGCTGCGCCGGAAACTTCCGCGCCAAATACAACCGCAACATCGCTCTCCGCCTCAAGCCCGGCCTTCAATTGCACCAGTTGTTCGACGAGTTCCGGAGAGAGTTGTCCTTCCTCGTGCGCCAGCCACCGCAGCGCGGCCGCCTCCTGGCCCGCTTCCACTTTCACAAACTGCGCGGCCTTGCGCTTCAGTTTGATCTCGTTCGCATTGATGATGAATAGCTTCGTGGCAAAGTGGCGGATGCCGCTGCGGATCTGCCATCCGGCCAGGGGATTCTGATTCGTCGGATCATTCCCCACCAGCAAGACCGCCTGCGATTGGTACAACTGTTCCATGGTGAGCAGGGAATCGGCTGCGCGCTCGCCCAGCGCGGTGATCAATCCCGTGTAATCCGCCGTGCGGTGATGATCGATGTTGTTCGTTCCAAACGTCGTCCGCGCCAGCTTCTGTAGCAAATAATTCTCTTCATTCGAAGTGCGATTCGAACCGATGAAGCCAATCGCATCCTTGCCGTTGGTGTCGTAGGCCGCTTTCAGCTTCGTCGCCGCGGCTTGCGCGGCCTCTTCCCACGACACGGGATAAAGCTTGCCGCCCTTGCGAACCATCGGTTGACGGATGCGCTCGGCGTGCTTCGTGAAGTCAAATCCAAACCGCCCCTTCACGCACAGAAAATCCTTGTTGATCCCGCTCAGGTCCCGGTTGTTCGAACGCAGAATCTCGTGATTGCGCACGCTCAGCGTGGTCTTGCATCCATTCGAACAGTGCGCGCACACCGTCGAAACATAATTCATCTCCCACGGCCGCGTTTTATATCGGTAAGTCCCGCTCGTCAGCGCTCCCACCGGGCAGATATCGATGCACATCCCGCACTCTTCGCACTCCAGGTGATCGCCGCGATTCGGAATGATCACGCTGTTCGCACCGCGCATCCCTACGCCCAGCGCTTTAACGTCCATGCCTTCATCGCACACGCGCACGCACCGGAAGCACAGGATGCAGCGCGGCGCATCGTAATAAACGAGCTCCGACCATTTTTCTTCTGGCCGGTGAATCTTTTCTTCGACGAAGCGGCTCGAATCCGCGCCGTAGCGGAATACCATATCCTGCAATTCGCACTCGCCGCCCTTGTCGCACACCGGACAATCCAGCGGGTGGTTCGTCAGCAGGAATTCCAGCATGTACTTCCGCGCCTGCCGTACCTGCTCGGTATCCGTTCGAACGATCATGCCTTCCGTCGCCACCAGCGTGCACGCGGTCTGCAGTTTCGGCGCTTTCTCCACTTCCACCATGCACATGCGGCATGCCGCCTGCAGCGAAAGCCCGGGGTAGTAACAGAAAGACGGAACTTCCGTCCCGATACGCCGGGTCGCCTCAATCACCAGCGTGCCCTGCGGCACCTGCACTTCGCGTTCGTTAATTTTCAGCTTGATCAGTTTCTGTTCGGCCATGGATTCCTATCGTGATCCAACCAGTGCTTCCGAGGATTTGGACGCGCAACGTCCCTTCAAATGTTCTTCAAACTCACCGCGCCACTTCTTCATGATGCTGATCGTCGGCATCGCCGCGGCGTCTCCCAGTGGGCAGAACGTGCGGCCCAGCATGTTTTTCGCCAGGTCCGCGATCAAGTCGATGTCTTCCGGACGGCCCATCCCGGCATGAAATCGCTCCAGCGTCTTGCGCAGCCAGGACGTTCCTTCCCGGCAGGGGATGCACCAGCCGCAGGATTCGTGCGCGTAAAAGTGCATGATCCGGCGTGCCATGTCCACCATGCAGGTGTCTTCGTCCATGATCACCATGCCGCCGGAACCCAGCATCGAGCCCGCTTTCGCCACCGATTCGTAGTCCATCGGAATATCGATCTCGTCGGCGGTCATCAGCGGGCAGGAACTCCCTCCGGGAATCACGGCCTTCAGCTTTTTTCCTCCCGGGATTCCGCCCGCCACTTCGTAGATAAACTTTTTCATGTTCATGCCCAGAGGCACTTCGTAGATCCCGGGCTTGTTGATGTGCCCCGCGATACACAGCATGCGCGTGCCGCCATTTTTCGGCGTGCCGCGATTCGCATACGCGTCGCCACCCTCCCTGATGATCGACGGCACCGCGCTCAGCGTTTCCACGTTATTGATGATGGTCGGGCATCCGTACAATCCCACCACGGCAGGGAAGGGCGGTTTGATCCGCGGGTAGCCGCGTTTGCCTTCCAGCGACTCCATCAGTGCGGACTCTTCGCCGCATTCATAAGCGCCTGCTCCGGTGTGCGCCAGCAAATCGAAATCAAATCCCGACGCGAAAATATTCTTCCCCAGGTAGCCGCGCGCATAAGCTTCGGCGATGGCCGCATCCACAATATCCAGTACGTACCGGTATTCACCGCGAATATAAATGAAGCCTTGGTGCGAGTGGATGGCGCGCCCCGCAATCACCATGCCTTCGATGAGTTGGTGCGGGTCCATCTCCATCAGCGGCCGGTCCTTGCAAGTGCCCGGTTCGGATTCATCCGCATTGCAAATCACATACTTCGGTTTCGGCGAATCCTTCGGCACGAACGACCATTTCATGCCCGTGGGGAAGCCCGCGCCACCGCGTCCGCGCAGATTCGACTTCTTCACTTCCTCGATGATTCCTTCGGGAGTCATCTCCTTCAGCGCTTTTTCCAGCGCTTGATAGCCGCCCTGCATCAGGTAAATGTCAATCTTGTGTGAGTCTTTCATGCCCCATCGACGGCTGATCAGCGGTGTTTCGGCCGGATGACGTTCGTGGAGCGCGCCGGAAATCACTGGCTCCGGCGTGGGGTGTCTGCCGGCATCCAGATCCTCGATGATGCGATCGAACTTGAGCAGCGTAAGCTTTTCGTAGAAGTCGTAGTTGACCTGCATGGCCGGCGCGCCCGTGCAGGCGCCGATGCATTCCACTTCTTCGAGGGAGAAAACGCCGTCCTTCGTCGTTTCTTTGTGGCCGATCTCCAGCCGCTTCTTTGCGCGGTCGAGCAGTGTGTACCCGCCCTTCAACATGCAGGCCACGTTCGTGCAAATCTGTACGTGGTGCTTGCCCATCGGTTTTCGGCGCAGCATCGAGTAATACGCCAGCGTCTCTTCGATCTGCACGTTGTTGAGGTCCAGCCGCCGGCCAAGCTCCGCGATCATCTCATCGCTGACGCAGCCGTACTCGTCCTGCGCGTACATCAGCATCGGAATCAGCGCGCTCCGCTTAACCGGGTAGCTGTTCTGTAACTTTTCAAACCTCGCTGAAAGAGTTGGGGAGAGTTCCATGATTACCTGTCGACTTCTCCGAGAACGATATCAATAGTTCCGATGCAAGCAATCACATCCGAAATTAACTGCCCTTCAATCAGCTTCGGCAGCGCCTGCAAATTGATGTAGGAAGGGCCACGGAAGTGAACGCGGAGGGGCTTCGGCGAACCGTCGCTGGCGATGAAACAGCCCAGCTCTCCTACTTCGCCCAAAGCAGGCGAAAATCCTTCCGTGAAAATCTTGAAGTGATAAATCAGCGCTTCCATCTCCGTCTTCATTTTTTCGCGTTGCGGCGGGATGATGCCCGGTGCTTCGGCCTTGATCGGCCCTTCATTCGAAATCTTTCCCAGCGCCTGGCGGATGATCTTCAGGCTTTCGCGCATCTCCGCTACGCGAACCAGGTACCGCGCGTAGCAGTCCGATTCCGTCCGCGTCGGCACGTCAAATTTGAATTCTTCGTAGCTGGAGTACGGAAAGACCTTGCGATTGTCGTACGCCACGCCAGCCGCGCGCAGCGTCGGCCCCGTCATGCTCAGTGCAACGGCGTCTTCCGCGGAAATGTACCCGACGCCTTTCGTGCGCCCGATCCAGATGCGGTTTTCCGTGAGCAGCGTTTCGTATTCGTCCACGCGGCTGGGCATCATCTTCAGGAAGCGTTCAACTGCCTGCCGCCATCGGGCGGGCGGATCCAGCGCGAGGCCCCCGATTCGAATGTAACTGGTCATCATCCGCTGGCCGGTGAACAATTCGAAAATCTTCAATATCTCTTCGCGCTCCCGGAAGCAGTAGAGAAAAACGGTCATGGCCCCCAGGTCGATAGCATGCGTCCCAAGCCACACCAGATGCGAAGAAATGCGCTGCAGCTCGACCATCATCACCCGGATGTATTGCGCCCGCTTCGGCACTTCCAGCCCCAGCAGCTTTTCCACCGCAAGGCAGTACACCAGGTTGTTCCCCAGCGGATTCAGATAGTCCATCCGGTCCGTCAGCGTGATGGCCTGCGAATAGGTCTTGTCCTCGCACGATTTTTCGATTCCGGTATGGAGATATCCCAGATCCGGGATCGCCTTCACCACTGTTTCACCGTCCAGCTCCAGCAAAATGCGCAGCACGCCGTGCGTTGACGGGTGCTGCGGTCCCATGTTGAGAACCATCGTTTTTGCTGTTCCGACTGCAGTTTCAACGGTTGTCAAGGTGTGCTGCTCTTCCTGAAAAGTTCTCCGGTGTTCGGTACGTCTCGGTAGCCCTCCACGGGATAATCTCTGCGCAAGGGGTGACCTTCCCAATCATCGGGAAGCAGAATGCGCCGCAGTTCGGGATGCCCCGTAAACCGAATCCCGAAGAGATCGAAAATTTCCCGCTCCAGCCAGTTCGCGCCCGGCCAGACCGGAACCAGCGAATCGACAACCGGATCGTTACCGCCCAGCCACACCCGTAATCGCACTTTTTCCCGTCGCGGTATGGAAACCAGGTGATAGTTCAATTCGAATCGCGGCTCAGCAGGGGTGCGGTCCACGCAAGTGGCGTCGGTCAGGAGGTTGTACTGCAGCTTCGCGTCCTTGCAACAGCGCTCTGCCGTGGCTCGGAGGAGTTCGCGAGGCACCACGATCGTGGTTTCGCCCCGGAATTCAATCACTTCCACGACCGCTTGCGGGTTCCACGAACGCAGGCATTCGGCTACAACATTAGCGTTTTGGCTGGAAGACTCCGTCACGATTTCGAATCCCAAATGCGCCGGCTATTTGTGCCAGTCCAGCGCGCCTTTTTTCCAGAGATACAGATAACCGACCAACAGGATGGCGATGTACATCATCATTTCCACAAAGCCATACCACCGCAAACTGCGGAAGATGTAGGCCCAGGGATAAAGGAAGATGGCTTCGACGTCGAATAGAATGAAAACCATCGCTACGAGGTAGAACTTGACCGAGAAGGGCTCGCGCGCGTCTCCGATGGGTTCCATGCCGCACTCATACGGCTGCTGCTTGGCCCGGCTCGGTCGCCGCCACCCTACCAGAACGGAAACAGCCGTCATCGCACCGGCAAGCGCCGCGGCGATCAGCAGGTGTAAGAGAAGCGGAGCGTAAGTATGTAAGCCAGAACCACTCATGGGCGACTTGCTATAATAACGATTCAGCAGCCAGTCGGTCAAATGCGGCCGAAAGCTTCCTGCGAAGCGAGCTTATTCCCACGCGCAGGTCAGGGCGAATAGACGAATGCTCTTCGGTCACAATTCGAACGTGAAAGCAGGCGACACGACGTATCACGTCCAAACGGAAGATCGCGGCGCCACCAACGCGCTCATCGATACCACCGTATATTTCCGTGGACGCGTACTGCACCGGCGAACGAATAATTACTTCGACCTGCTTCCGCTGAACGCGGAAAGTGAACAAGCGCTGAAACAACGTCTCGATGAGCAGCACCGTGCTGTCGTCGAGGAGCTTCGAACGGGCGCGCTCCATCTCGCGCTGCCACAAGACGAAAAGGATTCTGCGCTGACAGCAGCACCGGATTCCGCGGCCGCCCACAAGGTTCTCTTGCTGGAATTGATCAACGCCAAGACCTGGCTCTCCGGCAAACGCGCCTTGCTGCAGGTCACCGTTCGAAACCAGACCAACCAGGCTGTGGAAGGCGCTAGAGTTACCGCGCGGGTGGACGGCGCGGCGGAAATTTCAGAGTATGCGTCGGAGACCGGACCATTCGGACATGCCCAGTTCGAATTCGATATGCCGCAGCTGTCGGGTGCCGACCCGGCGCTGCTCATCGAAGCGTTGCATGGAAATGCCAGGGGGCATTTGCGTTTTCAGTTGCGCACCAAGCCGCGCGTGCCTTCGGCGAGTTAACGGATGCAGACAACAATTTCAATTGCGGTCAATGGAGAAGAGCGCGTGGCGAAGTCCGGGGCCACCGTGACGGACTTGCTTCGCGAGTTGGGACTGGATGCGGGGCGCGTGGCCATCGAACGCAACCTGGAAATTTTGCCACGGCCGAAATGGACCGAAACGGAAGTCGAAGCCGGAGACCGCTACGAGATCGTGCAATTCGTCGGCGGTGGTTAGAAACTTATCTTCCGGATTCAGACTCCTTTCAGCAGATGCCCCATTTTGCGCTTTTTCGTCTCGAGGTAGGCGCGAGAAATTCTTGAAATGCGCGGCTGGCATGGCACGCGCTCGACGACGCGAATGCCAGCGCTTTCCAGCTGGCGAACTTTTTCTGGATTGTTGGAAAGCAAACGAATTTTCGTGGCGCCGAGCTTTTTCAGAATTTGCGCGGAAAATTCGTAATCGCGCGCATCGACGGCGAAGCCCAGCGTCTCATTTGCCTCCACCGTGTCCATGCCGCCGTCCTGCAGTTCGTAGGCCCGCAGTTTGTTCATCAGGCCGATCCCGCGGCCTTCCTGAGGCAGATAGAGCAGAATTCCCGAGGATGCCTGGCCGATTTTTTTCAGAGACAATTCGAGCTGCGCGCGGCAGTCGCAACGAAGCGAAGCGAGAACGTCGCCCGTCAGGCACTGCGAGTGCACGCGTACCAGTGGAGCGATGTTTCCGTTGAGTTTGCCGCGAACCAGCGCGACGGCTTCCTCTTGTGGGCCGCGGCCCTTGAATCCATAAATGGTGAAGCGCCCGGAACGCGTTGGAAGCGCGGCATGCGCGATCATCCGCACGCCCGCGACTTTTCGATTCGATTTCTTGCCTTGATGTGATTTTGCATTCATTGGGAAACGAGAAGTATAGCAGGGACCGTGTTTCGCACCCTTCTTCGTCCGCGCTGCCAACTGTTGATTCCGTGACCGGACATTAGATGTACCGGCCACTGCCAGCGCTACTGGCTTTACTTCGAGCGGCGGATTGGCTAGCGTTAGCTTGAGACGCGCAGCCAAAAATGGATAGAGCGACATCCGTCGGCGACTTGCTTTTCACCCTGCTGCTCAAGGTGGGGGTGGCGTCGTCCATTGCCGCGTTGCTGGCGCGGTGGAACGCGTTTCGGCGTGTGCTCTTCACCGAGGAACGCGATCCCGACCAGAAACTGAAACTGATGTTGTTCATGACGCCGGCGCTGATCGTGGGCGTGATTCTGCGGCTGGTGGGCGGGCCTCCATACGCATTTGCGGATTTGTCGCTGGAAGGCGCTTTTCTGATGGGGCTGCTCGGCGGGCGCGTGGTGGGGCCGATCGGCGGCGCGATCGTCACGATTCCGGCGCTGATCTCGCACGAATGGCTGGCGATGCCCGCGGCGTCCACCGCGGGGTTGCTCGGCGGATTGATGCGGCAGGCGATTCCCAACAAAGAAGATCTCTGGAACTTCGGGCCATTCACGTTTCTGAATATTCCGAAAGCGACGGTGAAACTGTTGCGCAAAGCGGAATTGTCGTGGGAGATGGCGCCGCTTACGACGTGCATCGGCCTGGAGCTGGGGCGCGTGGCACTGGTCGAGGCTACCAAGCCGAATTGGCTCTTCGCGATTGACGCCCACTGGGACTGGTGGCTGGGGCTGACGGTCATTGCCACGCTGATGTCGGTGGCGGCGCCGCTCAAAATCTGGAACAACACGCGCATCGAAATGAACCTGGAGCGGCACCAGCAGTTGCTGTTGAAAGCGCGCATGGATGCGCTCTCCAGCCAGATCAATCCTCATTTTCTGTTTAACACACTGAATACCGTGTCGGCGCTGATCCGCCTTGATCCGGATTCGGCCCGCGGCGTGGTGCTGAAGCTGAGCAACATTCTGCGGCGGCTGTTGCGCAAGCATGAAACGTTTGTGCCGCTTCGCGAGGAGTTGCAATTCATCGACGACTACCTGGACATCGAGGTGGCGCGATTCGGAAAAGATAATCTGGACATCGTGAAGCACATTGACGACGCCGCGCTAGAAGCGTTTGTGCCCAGCATGCTGCTCCAGCCGATGGTCGAGAATTGCCTGAAGCACGGGCTGGCGCCGAAGCTGGGCGGAGGTAAAATCGAGTTGAGAACGACGAGCCGCGACGGGCGCCTGAGAATTGAGATCGAAGACAATGGCGTGGGCATCTCGGAAGAGAAGATGCCGCATGTGTATGTCGAGGGAATCGGGCTGAGCAACGTGCGCGAGCGGCTGCGCGTGCTCTACGGTACGGATTTCCATTTGGACATCCAGAGCCGCTCGGGAGAGGGAACGGTGATCCGCATCGAGATTCCCGAGCTAGTATCGACGATGCAGGAAGTGAGAGGAGACGAGGTAATGAGGTAATGGGCCTGCGCTTTCAAGAGGCAGCCTCATCCTAGAGCGGATTCGGCCGCTTGGCCGGACGGGGTTGTAGTTCCAGCAACAGAGGCGCAAACTAGGGGATAGATTCATCCCTCTCAAAAGCAGCGCTGGAAATCTGAGCCTCCCCCAGGGCGATGGTGCTTGAACATTCGCCTGTGCGGATGCGAAACTAAGAGGAACGGAATCCCCGGGGCGCAAGAAGGGCGCCAGGGTACACAATGAGCGAGGAACAGTGGCCAGTAAAAATTTACAAGACGCAAAACCGCTGATCGGTGTACGAGGCCGCCCAGCGGGAACTTCGCCTGAACTTGCACGAGAGGTGTGTACGTGCGGGCACCGTGCCGGCAGCCACGCTGCACTCAAGTATTCCTGCCAGGCCCCGGGCGACCGCAAAGGCTTCTGCCCGTGCATGCGCTTTATTTCGGTGAAGGAATGGCGGGCAAATAAAGCGCGCTCCACATAGCGAAACCCCAGGCCAAGGAAGTGCGGGGCTTTCGCCAACAACGAGCCGGCGACTCGGCAGGCGCACGGGCAGAGTGATGTTCCTGCATGTGCTCCACGGACATCAAGCAGCGGATCGAATCGCCGTTGTTCTATGCTATTGTGGACCTGGCGAGCGGCCGCGCGGTCTTGGATTCCCAATTCTTGCGTAACTCTTCGCGTTGTTTGAGCACGTAGGCCTTGGCCTCATCGAAGTTCGCATAAACGCGCGTGCCCTTGATGGTGTTACAGGGCGTGCAACAGGCTACGAGATTTCTCGGATCCTTCTTTCCTTTGCGAGCCCGCGGAACAACGAAATCTACGCGCATGACCAGGGCGTTCTCGAAACTGGCCCGGCCGTCCAGCCCGCAGTACTGACAGCGGTGATCGTCTCGTTCCAGAATCGTCAGGCCTTCTTGCAGGGTCACCGGCGAATCCACCAGAGATAAGGTCGTAAGGCTCAATGGCATGGGATCCCTCCAAAGCGGAAATCTTTGAGAGCAAGGTGGGAGCTTGCGACTTCCACTTTCCTTGCGCAAGACCATAGGGCAACGCGGGTTTGGTGTCAAGCCGCCGAGAGACAGCCGCCGAGAGACAACCGCCGAGAGACAATCTGCCGAGAGACAATCTGGGAACGGGTCAATTTCCGGCAACGCGACTCGGGAGTTTACCGACTCTGCGACAACCGTGGTCGGGGGCGCACGCTGTCTGAACCGCTGGCTCTAATAGTTATGCACACCTGTCTATCGAGTTGGCGATTCGCAGCCGATAACTGAACCAAGATAAATCAAGCCACTGTCGTCACTAAAAGCTGCTGTTCTGCACACCGCATTCTTGCCGTTCGGGTCGGCTGTCGGCTTCAGCGTAATCTGGTAGTGCATTCCATCTGGGCTCGTGGTGATAACCAGTTCGTACGGCTTCGGATTTTCAAGGTCAATGGGTGCCTTGCTTAAAATGTCTTTCGTTCGCAGAAAGCTAAGCATTTCCTGTGGTCGCGAATCGACCTCTTTCATGCTGATACCCATATTCCTGTGTATTTAAGAGTCGGAGAGCGTTCACGAGTTTTCCATTGGGGATTTCAGCTTGTCCACTCACCTGAGGAGGAATAACTACTCCCATCAACGGGATTCCAAGTAAACCGCAAAACAGCGAAAGATAGACGCTCTTCATATGGACCACCTAATATCGCCAATTGTACCCAGACCAGAATGAGAATGCCGATTTTAATAGTCGGAGAGTGGCTCACTGCTGGTAAACGCGCTATCGGAAACTGACCCACTCACCACAATCTCGACTCGCGGTTCGCACAAACGAAACAGGCAACTGGCTTCAGTTTCTCGATCAGGCGAAGTTTATTCGTCGCGCAGGGCGACCATGGGATCGACTTGGGTGGCGCGGCGCGCGGGGATGTAGCAGGCAAGTAACGCGGAGAGCAGGAGCACCGCGGTGACGGCGCTAATGGCTGCAGGATCGATCGCATTCACTTGATACAAAACGGTTTTCATCAATCGCCCGACAAAGTATGTGCCGGCCAGACCCACCCCCAAACCAATCAGCGCGAGCAGCATACCTTCCCCAATCACTAGGCGAAGCACCTGCCGTGGACCGGCGCCGAGAGCAATGCGCAATCCGATTTCGTGGGTGCGCTGGGCGACGGCAAACGACATCACACCGTAAATGCCGATGGCCGCGAGAAGGAGTGCGAGGCCGGCAAAACTGGCGAAGAGCACGGTTGAGAAGCGGTCACTGGCCAGCGATTCATGGACGAGTTGGTCCATGGTTTTTACCTGGTCGAGGGGAAGATCGGGATCCACGGTGCGGACAACGGCGGTGATGCTCTTGGTCATGCTGGCGGGATCGCCAAAGGTGCGCACCGCCAAGCCCGCTTGCGGCCAGGGGGATTGCCAGAAGGGAACGTCGATTTCCGGGAAGCCTTCGCGGCGGACGCCGCCGTTGTGAACGTCATGATAGACCCCGACAATCTGCCATTCGATGGGAGGGCCGAGTTTGGTGACACCCGGAATCAATTGCTCGACCACCACGCGCTGCGTGAGGGGATCCAGTTTGGATAGGTATTTTTTCACGAAGGTCTCATTCACGACGGCGACGGGCACGCCGCCCGCAACGTCTTGTTCGGTGAACGTGCGGCCAGTAATCATGCGAATGCCAAACGTGCGGAAATATTCGGGAGTGACCATATTGAAGCCGGCGCCAGGACGCGAGGAGGGGTCGTCAACGGCCTGTCCCGCGAGATGGAAAGGCATGCCGAAGTTTGTGCCAATGATGGGCATGCCGGTGGAAGCGGAGACCGCTGTGATTCCGGGAAGAGCGCCGATCTTATCGATGAGCTGGCGGTAAAAAGCGTTGTTCAGTTCGGGCTTGGCAAACCGGTCGTTGGTGACGGGCAGATAAAACGTGAGGATGTGGTCTTGCCGGAATCCGAGATCCACGCGGGACAGCTTCCAGAAACTGTGAATCACGAGGCCTGCGCCAGTAAGGAGCGTGAGGGCCAGTGCAAACTCGACGACGACCAAAGTTCGGCGCAGACCTTGTCGGCCGGCGGAACTGGACGAGGAGCGCCCGGATTCTTTCAAGGTGTCGCTCAAATTGAGCTGCGCGGTTTGCCACGCCGGCGCGCAGCCGAACAGCACTCCACAGACGATTGATGCGGCAAGGCTGAAGAAAAGCACCGGCAGGTTCAACCGAAAGTCGGCCTCGGACGGCAGCGTAAAGGGCGGAATCATGGCGACGATCACTTTGAGCAAGCCCCAAGCCAGACTTATGCCCAGAACGCCGCCAATCAAAGACAACGCGACACTTTCGGTCAGAAACTGGGCGAAGAGTTGCCAGCGTGTTGCGCCGAGTGCGGCGCGGACGGCAATTTCTCTTTGGCGTGCGGTGCCGCGGGCGAGGAGAAGATTGGCGACGTTCACGCAGGCGATCAACAGGATGAAGCCGACCGCGCCCATCAGCAGCCAGAGATTCTTGATGGTGTCTTTGCTGATGAAGTCATTCTGCAAGGGTTCGACGGTGGCGCCCCAGCCCTTGTTTGATTTTGGATAGACCTCGGCGATGTGGCGAGTGACGGAATCCATGTCAGCGTTGGCTTGCTGGAGAGTGACTCCCGATTTCAGGCGGCCCATCACCAGAACAAAATGAAAATCGTGGTTGATCTGTTCCGGTTTGAAGGCGAGTGGCACGAATAACTGCGACTCTAGGCGGTCGGGCTGCCCGACCGCCAACACGCCAACGACCGTGTAACGCTCGCCATTCAGGCGGATTGGCTTGCCGATGATGTCGCGGTCGCTTCCGAAGCGCTCTCGCCAGAGCCGGTGAGTCATGATGACGACACGGTCTCTGCCGACCTGGCCTTCCTCGGGCAGAAAATCCCGCCCAAGGAAGAAGGGAGTTCCCACCATGTCGTTGAATCCCGGCGTGACTAATCTGGTCTGGATTAATTCGGGATGATCGGAGGTGGAAAGACTGTAGTTGCCGCCGGTCCAGGCGCAAATCGACTGAAAGACAGTGCTCTGGCTCTTCCAATCGAGAAAATCGCCAGCCGAAACGCCGTTGCGGTTTCCATTAATTTTCGACCAGACCACGACCAGTTGGTCCGGATTCGGGTATGGCATCGGAGAAAGAAGAGTGGCGTAGACAACGCTGAAGATGGCGGTGTTTGCGCCGATTCCCAGGATGAGCGCCAACAGAGCAACGGACGTGAAGCCGAGATTCTTGCCTAGCAACCGCAAGCCAAAGCGAACGTTGCGCCCAAAATTTGCCATGCTGGTTCCCCCATGCTTGCCTGACGACCACCCGTTGGAGTGATTAGACGTTCGGCGGGCCGAGTCGTCACGGTCAGATGTGCAATTTTAGCGATTCTCGTCGAATTGGCGGGTCAATGACTGGGGGGCGGCCAGTCGCCAGGCGGCTTCGAGAGCACGGCGCAAGGTGGGTTTTCGCGCGGCATTCAGGCGGACGTTGGTGGCGCCGCGGCGTCCCCAAACACCCGTGCAGGGGTTGAAGACGGTGGGCTGGGCTTTGACGAACATCTCCTGTTCAATGGGTGTGAGTTTGACCATAGCCCAGCCATCCTCAGGATAGCCGAGGGTGGCGAAGATCTTTCCGGCGACGCGAAAATCCGGATGGTCCATGTGGGCGCGTTCCTCGGTTTCAGGGAAGCTCAGAGCCAGGTGGCGAAAATCGTTGGGGGTCATAGAGTGGCCTCCGCTGATGGCGACTCTACATGAAAGCACAGATGAAGCATTTGCAACCAGGGAGCCGATTAGAATTCTGTGTTATCGAGTAGGTGAGGAAGACGGCGGAGATTGGGGCGTGTGCCAGGAGATCGATTGGCGTTGCAGAAGAGCGATCGCGTAGCGAATGGGGACGGCGGCGCCTGGAATAGAAGGGGACAGAGAGGAGGACTTGGCGATGGAAACGGCGCTGGAGCGCAGCCAGCGGCCTTCGACCAGACCGACTACCGCGCGTGAGTCGAGGGCGAGGACCGGGGACCCACTCTGGCCGCGAGTTACGGAATGACTGAGGAGGAACACGTCAGCCGAAGGGGCGGATTTTTCGAGCTGAGTGGATTCGTAGGAGAGGACTTCGCCGGAAGAGCGGTCTTCTAGGGGAGCCTGGAATGTATGAGCATTTTGGAGCTTTGGAGGATGAAGCGAAAGGGCGATCACGGCTTGGCCGCGGATGGCT
>WNGP01001377.1_pt1 | contig 24781 bp, 24 predicted proteins | sample 5407671 | NCBI WGS metagenome assembly WNGP01 (sample SAMN13153381, study PRJNA577476) | soil metagenome | isolation source: 40 cm soil or saprolite under Garry oak tree replicate 2 | place: USA:California | collected 2016-06-15
TCCGGGCTCAGGCGACCAGACCCGCCTCGAGCGTAACGGGGGGATGCTCGGGCGGGCGGGGCACGTGTGCGGCGAGGCCCTTCTGCTCGAGCCACTCGCGATTGAAGAGGCGCGACTGGTACCTGGCCCCGCCGTCGCAGAGCACCGTCACGATGGTGTGCCCAGGCCCGAGCGAGCCGGCCACCTCGACCGCGGCGGCGACGTTGATCCCGCTGGTGCTGCCGAGGAACAGGCCCTCCTCGTACAGCAGCCGGTAGACGTGCCGCACCGTCTCGGCGTCCTCGATGTGCACGGCCTCATCGATCGGCGCGCCCTCGAGATTCTTCGTGACGCGACCGATGCCGATCCCCTCGGTGATCGAGCCGCTGCCGGTCGCCTTGGGGGTGCCGCTGCGCACGTACTCATAGAGACTGCTCCCCGGCGGGTCGGCGAGCACGCAGCGCACCGCGCGCCGCCGCGACTTCAGGTACTCCGCGACCCCTGCGAAGGTGCCGCCGGTGCCGGAGGCGGCGACGAAGGCATCGATGCGCCCGTTGGTCTGCTCCCAGATCTCGGGTCCCGTGGTGCGCGCGTGGGCGTCGCGGTTTGCGGTGTTGTCGAACTGGTTGGACCAGATGGCGTTGGGGAGCGAGGCGGCGAGCCGCTTCGCGACGTGCTGGTACTGGTTGGGATTGCTGTAGGGAACCACCGGTACCTGGTGGACCTCGGCACCGAGCATCGCGAGCAGCGCGTACTTCTCCGGCGACTGGTTGTCGGGCATGACGATGACGCAGCGGTAGCCGCGCGCATTGCAGACGTGAGCGAGGCCGATCCCGGTATTGCCCGCGGTGCCCTCGACCACCGTGCCTCCCGGTGGGAGCGCACCCTGCCGCTCGGCCTCCAGAACGATCGCGCTCGCGGCGCGGTCCTTGACCGAGCCGCCGGGATTCATGAACTCCGCCTTGCCGAGGATCTGACAGCCGGTCTCCTCGCTCACCCGCTTGAGCAGAATGAGGGGCGTGTTGCCGACCGCGCCGACGAAGCCGCTGACGGCGCCGCCGGCCGGAGCGCGCTGCGCGCTCACGCCGGGACTCCGGGCGCGCTCGCCCGGGGGAGCGGTGCGGCTCCCGCCTCGGTGGCGGCGAAGGCCGCCACGTCGCCGAGTATCAGAATCGAGGGCGGCTCGATCCGGTGCGCCTGCGCGAGCGCGACGATGTTCGAGAGCGTGCCGCGCAGGATCCGCTGCCCGGGCAGCGTCGCCCGCTCGATGATGGTTGCGGGATGCCCCGCGGCGGCTCCCGCGGCCTCGAGTCTCGCCACGATCTCCGGTAGCTGAGCCACACCCATGTAGACGACCACGGTGTGCTGCGGGTTCGCGAGAAAGCGCCAGTCGGGCAGGGCGCCGTCGCTCAAGCGCCCGGCGATGAGCGTGACACTGCTCGCCAGCCCGCGATGGGTGAGCGGCAGCTCCGCGGCGGCCGCCGCGCCGAGCGCCGCGGTGATCCCGGGCACCACGGTGCAGGGGATGCCGTGCCTCGCCAGCACCTCGATCTCCTCGCCGCCGCGTCCGAAGACGAGCGGGTCGCCGCCCTTCAAGCGCGCCACGCGCTTGCCCTCCCGGGCGAGGCGCAACAGCAGCTCGTGGATACGCTGCTGCGGATCCTCGCCCCCGGACTCCTTGCCGACGAAGATGCGCTCCGCGTCGCGCCGCGCACGCTCGAGCACCGCCTCGCTCACCAGCCGGTCGTAGAGAATCACATCGGCACGCTGCAGCAGCTGCAGAGCGCGCAGCGTGAGGAGGTCGGGATCGCCCGGGCCGGCGCCGATCAGGTATACCTCGCCCAGCCTTGCGACGGCGCCGACGGTGAGCTGCGCGGCGAGCAGCTCCCGCCCGAACGCCCGCTCCGCCTGCGCGGCGTCCCCGCGCAGCAGCTGCGTGGCGACGGAACCCGAGGCGACACGTTCCCAGAAGCCGCGACGGGCGAAGGCGCCGAGCGCGCGCTGCACGCTGCTGCGGCGCGCGCCCATGAAGCGCGCGAGCGCGCCGAGACGCCCGGGAAGCAGCGCCTCGATCTGCTCGCGCACGCGCCGCGCGAGCACCGGCGCATGTCCGCCCGAGCTCACCGCGACGACGATCGGCGAGCGATCGACGATCGCCGGAAAGATGAAGGTGGAGAGCTCGGCGTCATCGACGACGTTGACCGGCACGCCCCGCGCGCGCGCGCTGGCTGCGACGCTTGCGTTCGTGGCGCGATCCGCGGTGGCGGCGACGACGGCGACGGCGCCCGCGAGATGCTCGGGCGTGAACTCTTCGGCAATTTGCCGCAGCTCGCCACGCGCGGCCTGCTGCGCGAGCTCCGCGTGCACGCCCGGCGCTACGACGGTCACGCGGGCGCCCGCCCTGCGCAGCCACGCCGCCTTGCGCAGCGCAACCGTCCCGCCGCCCACCACCACGACGGGATGGCCATCGAGGCGCAGAAAGACCGGCAGGTAATCCATGGCGGCGGCCGCCGCGCTCAGGCGGGCAGGGCCGCGGGAGGCACCCTCGGATGCAGACCGCATTCACGCGTCTCCGGTTGCTCCCACCACCAGCGGCCGGCGCGGCGGCTCTCGCCCGGTTGAATCGCGCGCGTGCACGGCGCACAGCCGATGCTGGGGAACTGCCGATCGTGCAGCGGATTGTACGGCAGCCGCCGCGCGCGGATGTACTGCCACACCTCGGCCTCGCTCCACTCGAGCAGAGGGCTCACCTTGTACAGGCCGTGCTCGGCGTCCCACTCGACGGCCTCGGCCGCAGCGCGTGCGGCCGACTGCTCGCGCCGCAGGCCGGTGATCCAGCCGTCGTACCCGACGATCGCGCGCTTGAAGGGCTCGACCTTGCGGATGCGGCAGCATTCGAGGCGTGCCTCGAGGCTGTGATAGAAGCCGTTCACGCCCTGGAGCGCGACCAGCCGCTCGAGCGCCGCGGCGTCCGGGTAGACCACCCGGATCGCGCGCCGGTAGCGGCGCTGCAGCTTCTCGAGCAGCTCATGGGTCTCCTCGTACAGCCGCCCGGTATCGATGCTGAACATGTCGATCCCGGGCAGCTGCGTCGCGATGATGTCGGTGAGCACCATCGCCTCGGCGCCGAGGCTGTTCGAGTACACGAGGCGCCCGTGGCGGGCGAGGGCGGCCGCGAGCTGCGCGTGCACCGCCGCCGCCTTCCGTTCGAGCCCGAGCGCCGTCAGCTCCGCCATGGTGGGGCCGACTATAACGAGGCCGCGCCGCCTCCTTGAACGAATGATTGCTTCTTTAGGGCTGCGCGCCGGTTATGGAACGGTCACAGATAGGTGCCGGTTGAGTTAGTCTGAGCGCATGAAGCTCCACCAGTTGCGCTACCTCGCCGCCGTCGCCCAGAGCGGGCTCAATATCACGGCCGCAGCGCACAAACTCCACACCTCGCAGCCGGGGGTGAGCAAGCAGATCAAGCTCCTGGAGGACGAGTTGGGCTTTCAGGTCTTCGTGCGCGAGGGGCGCAATCTCACCCGCATCACCCCCGCCGGGCAGCAGGTGATCGAGCGGGCGCTGAAGATCCTGCAGGAGGCCCAGAGCATCCGCGACCTCTCGACGGAGCTGCGCGACGAGGGGAAGGGAAGCCTCTCGATCGGCACCACCCACACCCAGGCGCGCTACGTGTTGCCCAACGTGATCCGCCAGTTCCGCGAGCGCTATCCGCAGGTGCGCCTGAACCTCCACCAGGGCACCTCCGAGCAGATCGCGGAGATGGTGGCGGGCGATCGCATCGACTGCGCCATCGCGACGGGCTCCGAGGCGCTGTTTGCGGAGCTGACGCTGCTGCCCTGCTATCGCTGGTATCGCACCGTCATCGTGCCCCGGGGGCACGCGCTCGCCAACGGCGCGCGCTTGAGCTTCAAGGCGCTCGCCGCCTACCCGCTCATCACCTATACGTTCAGCTTCACCGGGCCCTCATCGCTTCACGAGGCGTTCGCCAAGGCGGCGCTGACCCCCAACATCGCGATCACCGCACGCGACGCGGACGTGATCCAGACCTACGTGCGGCTCGGTCTCGGTGTGGGCATCGTCGCGCACATGGCGGTCGATGAGGACGATCCGGACCTCGCGGGGGTCGACGCCTCGCACCTGTTCGCCGCGCACACGACCTGGATCGGCTTTCGCCGCGGCACACTGCTGCGCAAGTACATGTACGATTTCGCGCAGCTGCTCGCGCCCCACCTCGACCGGCGCCTCATCGAGCGCGCCCACCGTGCCGCCTCCGGCGATGAGGTCGCACAGCTCTTCGCCGATATCGCGCTGCCGCTGCGCTGAGGTCCCGTGGAGAGACGACCTGTCGGCCGGCCTTGACTAGTTCTGTACGGCTCTGTACAGTGTTGGCTCATCGAGGTTCATGATGAGCAAGATCCCCCGCAAGGGAGCCGAGGAGGCTCGCAATCAACTGCCGGACCTGCTCGAGGCGGCCGAGAAGGGGCGCTCCACGATCATCACCAGGCATGGACGGCCGGTGGCCGCGCTCGTTCCCCTGGATGACCACGCAGCGAGCGGTCGGCAGCGGCCGCTGTTGCCACTCAAGGGGTCTGGCCGAGGGCTGTGGGGAGAGGACAGCACCCGGTCGGTGCACGAGCTGCGTGATGAATGGAGCCGTTAGACGTCACCGGCCTGCCGGAGCAGGCACTGCTGCTGGTGGATTCCGCACCGATCATTTACTTCCTCGAAGGTCATCCCACCCTCGGGCCGCGCTTCAATGCGCTGTTCGAAGCCCACGCGGCCGGTCAGCTGCGCTTTGCCGTCACGACTCTAACGATCGCCGAGGTGCTCACGGGTCCGCTGCGATCCGGGGACGAGGCCCTCGCACGTCGTTACCGTGCCATCCTCGAGTCCTGGCAGCCCGTCGACCTCGACGTGGATATTGCCGAGAGCGCGGCGCGGCTGCGGTCGTCGCTCCCTTGCGCGTGATTTGCTGAGCGGCCGGCGTCTCGAGTGACCCGGCTGTTCGCCGACATCACCGAAGCCGCAGCGCTGCGGTCAGGCGAAGAAGCGCTGACTGCGAAGGGCCACTTCGGGTGAGCCGCCCTGGTAGGCGACGTCGTAGCGATCGAGCGCCCGGCGGGCCGCGTCGGGGTCCTCGTTCTGAGCGAGCTCGATCGCATCGAAGCCGCAGCGCGCGAGCAGGAACACCTGGTCCTGACGGACCCCGGCGCCGACCGCCCGCAGCTCGCCACGGAATCCCAGTCGCTCGCGCAGCAACCTTGCGGCCGAGTAGCCGCGACCGTCACTGGGGGTGGGGAATTCGACCGCGACGAGATCGAGGCGCGGCAGGTCGGCTGCGAGCTCCTCCACCGGATCCACCGAGCTCAAGCGCACGCCGAGGCGGCCGCGCCACCGGCGCCAGCGCTCGGGGTCCTTGCGCAGCTCGACGAGCGGCACGATGAGAGCGCTGCCTTCCTCGGCGCCCTCGCCGAGATGGCGCCAGTCGTCCGCGACGATCTCACGCCGCCGCAGGATGCGTCGCATAGGCGCCCTCCCGGAACGGCTCGAGACCTACGCGGCGCAGCGTATCGATGAAGCGCTCGCCGTCGGCGCGCAGCGTCCGATACGCCTCGACGATGCGCTCGATGGTCGAGGCGACCTCGCTCTTCGGCACCGACGGGCCGATGACCTCGCCGAGCGCGGTGAAGCCGTTCGCCGAGCCGCCGAGCGAGATCTGGTACCACTCCTCGCCGCGCTTGTCGACGCCGAGGATGCCGATGTGGCCGACGTGGTGATGGCCGCAGGCGTTCATGCAGCCGGACATCTTGATCTCGATGTCGCCGAGGTCGTAGAGATAGTCGAGATCGTCGAAGCGCTCCTGGATCTGCCGGGCGACGCCGAGCGTGCCGGCGTTCGCGAGCGAGCAGAAATCCAGCCCGGGGCAGGCGATCATGTCGGTGAGCGTGCCGATGTTGGGCATGGCGAGCCCGAGCCGCTCGAGCTCGAGCCATGCCTCATACAGATCCTTCTGCCGCACGTCCGCGAGCAGCAGGTTCTGGTTGTGGGTCGCGCGGATCAAGCCGAAGCTCACGCGCTCGGCGAGCGAGGCGACCGCATCCATCTGGTCCGAGCTCATGTCGCCCGGGTTGTGCCCGTGCGCCTTGAGCGCCACGAACACGGCGCGATAGCCGGGGACGCGGTGAGCGCGGGTGTTGTAGCGATACCAGGCTTTGAAGCGCGGCTCACGGCCGCTCGTGGCATCGAAGTCCTCGAGGGTCTCGTAGGGCTGCGGCCTGAAGAAGCCGCGCACCCGCTCGACTTCCGCGGCCGGGAGAAGCGGTGACGAGTCCTGCGAGAGCCGCCACTCCGCCTCGACCTGCTCGCGGAAGCGCTCGATGCCGAGCGACTTGACGAGGATCTTGATGCGCGCCTTGTTGAGGTTGTCGCGCCGGCCGTGACGGTTGTAGACGCGCAGGATCGCTTCGAGATACGAGAGCAGACCGGGAAGCGGCAGGAAGTCCCGGATCACCTGCCCGATGATGGGAGTCCGCCCGAGGCCCCCGCCCACCAGCACGGTGAAGCCGATGTCGCCCGCGGCGTCGCGCGTCAGGTGCAGCCCGATGTCGTGCACCTCGGAGGCGGCACGGTCCTCGGGCGAGCCGGTCACCGCGATCTTGAACTTGCGCGGCAGGTAGGTGAACTCGGGGTGGAGCGTGGCCCACTGGCGGATGATCTCGCAGTAGGGACGGGGATCGTCGACCTCGTCGGGGGCGATGCCGGCCAGGTGGTCGGCGGTGACGTTGCGCACGCAGTTGCCGCTCGTCTGGATCGCGTGCATCTGCACGGTGGCGAGCTCGGCGAGGATGTCGGGCACGTCGGCGAGCTTCGGCCAGTTGAGCTGCAGGTTCTGCCGCGTTGTAAAGTGGCCGAACCCACGGTCGTAGCGGCGCGCGATGTCGGCGAGCTTAGCTAACTGGCGCGCGGCGAGGAGTCCATAGGGGATCGCGATGCGCAGCATCGGAGCGTGGCGCTGAACGTACAGCCCGTTGCGCAGCCGCAGCGGGCGGAACTCGTCCTCCGAGAGCTCCCCGGCGAGATGGCGCCGCATCTGGTCGCGGAATTCCGCGACCCGCCGATCGACGAACGCCTGATCCAGCGCGTCGTACTGGTACATGCCGATCGACTATAGGCGCGCCCCTTCGGGCCTCTAAATACCGTGTGGTTGGGTGCACCTCTTTCTGGGGTTATGAGCCTATGCAACACTTGCCCCGGCGGCCCATGAGGGGCCTCGAGACTTTCGGGAGGCGCACGTGGCGGGACTGTATTTCGAGGAATTCGAGGTCGGACGGCGCTTCGAGCACCTGGTGCGGCGCACGGTGACCGAGACCGACAACCTGCTCTTCAGCGCGCTCACGATGAACCCGGCGGGCCTGCACCTGGACGCCGAGTATGCGAAGGGCACCCCCTTCGGTGAGCGCATCATGAACAGCGTATTCACGCTCGGGCTCCTGGTCGGCCTCTCGGTGTACGACACCACCTACGGCACGACGCTCGGGAACCTCGGTTGGGAAGAGGTGCGCTTCCCGAAGCCGGTCCTGATCGGCGACACGCTGCGTGCGGCGACCACGGTGGTCGGGAAGCGCGAGAGCCAGTCGCGCCAGGACTCGGGCGTCGTCGTCTTCGAGCATCGCGCCTTCAACCAGCGCGACGAGGAGGTCGCCTCCTGCCGCCGCGCGGCGCTGATGCTGAAGAGGCCGGCGGCTTGAGCGGCGCGGCTCAATCGGCGCCGCTCCGCTCGCTGCTGTTCGTTCCGGGGGACAGCGCGGCTAAGCAGGAGAAGGCGCTCGCGGGTGAGGCCGACGCGCTGATCCTCGATCTCGAGGACTCGGTCGATCCAGCGAATCTGCCGGCCGCACGCGCTCGCGTGGCAACGCTCCTCGCCGCAAGGCGAGCCGGGGACGCGCCGGAGCTGTGGGTGCGGGTGAATTCGCCCGCGAGCGGCCTCATGCTCCCGGATCTCGAGGCGGTGAGCGGCACACGCCTTCCCGCGGGGCTGGTGCTGCCGAAGATCTCCGCGGCCGAGGAGATCCTCGCCGCGGCGGCCCTCCTCACCGGGCTCGAGCGGCGGCTCGGTGTGGCCGAGGGCCGCACCCGGCTCCTCATCCTGGGTACCGAGACACCCCGGGGGCTTCTCGCCCTGCCGCACTATCCGGCGGTGCTCGAAGCTGCGCCCGCGACGCTCCGGCGACTCGCGGGACTGACCTGGGGCGCGGAGGACCTGAGCGCGGCGCTCGGCGCGCTCGGCAAGCGGGAGGAGGGCGGCGCACTGACCTTCACCTTCCAGCTGGCTCGCAGCACGTGCCTCCTGACCGCGGCGGCCCTCGGAGTGCAGGCGATCGACGGGGTGCACACTGACTTTCGCGACACCGGCAGTCTCGAGCGCGAGCTCGCGAGTGCCCGCCGGGACGGATTCACCGGCAAGCTCGCGATCCACCCGGGTCAGCTCGCCGCCATCAACGGCGCGTTCACGCCGAGCGAGGCGGAGTGCCAGCACGCGCGACGCGTCGTGGCGGCGTTCGCGGCTGCACCGGGCACGGGGGTCGCGAGCCTCGATGGCCAGATGATCGATCGGCCGCACCTCGTCCAGGCGCAGCGCATCCTCGCCGCCGCGCAGCGCAAGGGGCGCGCTTGAGAATCACTTCGGCGCCTCGAGCGCGAGCAGATCCTCCGGGGTGTCGATGTCGAGCGCCGCGCTCGGCATCGTCACGCGCACGAGGCGCTCGGTGCTGCGCCGCAGCAGCACCCGCGCACCCGCATCGCCGCGCAGCTCCGCGAGCTCGCGGAATACGCTACGCGGAAAGATGGCCGGCACGCCGGTGATCCCGGCATAGAGCGCGGCGGCGATGTACTGCGGCTGCTTGCGCCAGGTGCCGGCGAGGCGCCTCAGGTCTTCCGCCGTGACCGCCGCCTGATCCGCGAGCAGCAGCAGGACGCCGGTGCACGCGGGGGGGAGCCGCGCCACCCCCGCGCGGATCGAGCTGGCGAGGCCCTCGCGCCATTCGTGATTGATGACCACCGAGCCCGGTGAATGGCGAAGGAGCGGGGCGAGCTCCGCGGCGCCTGCGCCCAGCACCACGATGAGAGCGTGCCCCGTGACCTCCGCCGCGCGCGTCACCGCGGCGTGCAGGAGCGGGCGGCCGGCGACCCGAATGAGCTGCTTGGGCGATCCGAAGCGGGTCGAAGCACCCGCCGCCAGCAGCACGGCATAGAGACCCTCACCCGCGCGGCCGCCGCCCTGGGATGCGGGCACGGCTAGGAGTCCCGCGCCGGCGGCGGCCCGGCGAGTGAGGCGCCCGGGGGCAGCGTCGCACTCACGCGCTGGTAGCGCCGCCGTTCCTCGAGGATCGAGTCGGCGTCGATGCCGCCGACGAGCCGCCAGTCGCCGATGTACGCGTGCCGCGCGAGCAGCGCCTCGATCGCGTCGCGGCGCGCGCTCCACACGGTGTTGAAGAACTGCACGAACTCCTGCCAGCTCCTCTGCGCCCCGCGCGGCGGCGAAGCGGCGACCGGCTCCGCGAGCGCCGCTTCGAGCCTCGCGAGCGCCTCACGGCTGCGGCCGGGCCGCGAGAGCGCCTCGTCGACCGCAATCCGCGCGCTGTGCCCGCTCGGCAGCCGCGCATGCCACACCTCGGCGAGGCGCTGGTCGCGCTCCTCGAACCGGGCGAGGTCCCACACGAGGTAGTCGACGCAGGCCTGCCGGAACTGAACGAGCGGCGAGCCGCCGCCCAGAGCCTCGGGAGCCGCGCGCCCGAGCGCGCTCGCGCAGGCGTTGGCCACGGCGCTCGCGTGCTGGCGCTCCGTGGCGAGCTGTTCGCGAATGATCTCTGTCTCGTTCATGGGTCGGGCTCGAAGCAGGCTCACCCGGCCCGGGAGACGGCCACGGCCGGCGTGGCCGCGGCGGCGTCGACGGCGGCGGCGGGTCGATGCAGATGCGCATGCAGCTCGGCGACGATCGCGAGCGCAATCGACTCGGGTGAACGGCCGCCGAGCGGCAGACCGACCGGCGCACGGAGCCGTCCGCGCAGGGCGTGCGCCGCCGTCCCGAGATCGGACAGCAGCTTCTCGCGACGGGCGGCGGGGCCGAGGAGTCCGACATAGGGAATCCCGGTGGCTGCGAGCGCACGCAGGTAGGCGAGATCGGACGGCAGGTGATGGCTCATGACGACGGCGGCGGCGAACCCGGACAGGTCGAGCGCCGCGGGCAGCGCATCGGGGCGCGCCAGAATCACCCGCTCGGCGGCCGGGAAGTGCGAGGCGACCGCGTACGCCGGTCGGTGGTCGACCAGCGTCACTTTCCAGTCGAGGCGGGCGGCGAAATCCACCACCGGCACCGCGTCGGGTCCGGCCCCGAGCAGCAGGATCCGCGGCGGCAGGGAAAGCGGCACGACGAAGAGCTTCCACGACGGGTGCTGTCCATCCACCCAGGCGACCCGGCCCTCACCGACCGCGCGCTCGAGCGCCGCCCGCACGGCCGGCGTTTCGAGCCGAGGGTGCCTTGCCCCGTCCCGCCGGGCACCGTCGGCGGGCAACGTCAGGGTTCCGACCGGAAGGTCCGAGCCCGCCGACTCGATCACCACGCCGAACGCGGTCGCCACATGCTCCTCGAGCGCGCCGGCGAGATGGGTAAGCGGTTGCCAGTCGTTGTCCGGGCCCGCTCGGAGCAGCAGGATCTGCATTGCGCCCTCGCACCCGAGTCCCAGTCCCCACAGCGGGTCATCCCGCTCCCGGAGGTCGTACTGCACCGCGCGGGGCTCGCCGGTGCGGATCACGGCGCGCGCGTGCTCGCGCAGATCGGCCTCGAGACAGCCGCCGGAGAGGAGCCCGGCGTATTCGCCGTCGGCGGCGATCAGCATGAGGGCCCCCGCCTTGCGATAGGTCGAGCCGGCGGTATGCACGAGCATGCCGATGGTGAGCGCCCGGCGGGCGGCGCGCTCACGCCGGAACAGGGGCAATAGCGGTCCTAAGGATGTTTCCACGCGCGGCCCATTATGCCAGCGCACCCTGCACGCGCCGTGCGCGCACCCTCTGCCGCGGCGTGCTCTGGTATTTGCGTGGGGGACGCGTCGGCGCTTTAATTCTACTCATGATTAATAAAGTCGCAGCAAGCCTGGCCGCGCCGCCTCGGCCGGCCGCCTCCCCGCTGGAACGGGAGCCCGCCCCGAGCGCACCCCGCAGGCGGCGCGGACGCGGACGCCCGAAGGGCGGGAGCGCCGGCAACGTGCGGGAGCGGCTGCTCGCGGCCGCGCGCGAGCTCTTTCTGCGCTACGGCTACCGCGCCGTCTCGAGCCGCCAGATCGGCGCCGCCGCCGGCGTCAACTTCGCGCTGATCCGTTACTACTTCGGCGGCAAGCCGGGGCTCTACCGGGAGATCCTCCAGAGCGTGCTGCCGCCGGATGTGGGCGGAATGTTGGGCGCTCCGCAGGAGGGCGGCCGGGAGATGAGGCTCCCGGACATCCTCAGCCACATGACCCGGGTGTGGGCCGGCAACCCCTGGATCGCCGGCTTCGTGCTGCGCGAGGTGCTCACGCCCGGGGGGCCGATGCGCGCCATGTTTCTGCGTGAATTTCCCGAGCGCCTGGCTCCGCTCGCCGAGCGCGCGCTGCGCGCGGAGATGGCGCGCGGGGCGATCCGCTCCGACCTCGATCCGAGGCTGTTGGTATTGTCGGTGGTGAGCCTGGCGATCTTTCCCTTCCTCGCCTTTCCGCTGACCAGCCGGGTGTTCGGCGTGCGCAACGACGAGGAGTTCGTGACGCGCTTCCTGAGGCATACGCAGGCGCTGCTCTCCTCGGGCGTTGCCCCCGCCGCGCCTGCGGGCGTTGCGCGCGCGCAGGCGCGTCAGTAGAGTCGCAGGGCGATGCTCAACCCCGCTCCCTGGGTCGTGCACAAGTTCGGGGGCTCGAGCGTCGCAGACGCCGACTGCTTCCGTCGAGTCGCGGCCATTCTCGAATCCGCCCCGGCAGGGCGCCTCGGCGTGGTGCTGTCGGCGTGCCGCGGCGTGACCGATGCGCTGCTCGGCCTGGTGGCGCTGGCCGAGCGCCAGGACAAGGCCTTCCGCGAGGAGCTCACGCAGCTGCGCGTGCGCCACGCGGGGATCGCGACGGAGCTGCTGACACCTGGCGCCGCGCAGTCTTACCTTGCCGGCCTCGACCGCGACTGCCACGACCTGCTCGGGGTTTTGCACACGGTCAAGCTCACCCGCACGGCCGCCCACAGCGTCCGCGATCTGATCGCAGGCTACGGCGAGATCTGGTCGACGCGGCTGTTCCAGAGCTTCTTTGCGCAGCACGCTCGGCGCGCGGGCGCGGTCCAGTGGCTCGATGCACGGCGGGTGGTGGTCGCGCAGTGGGGCCCGCTCGGCCCGGGCGTCCAATGGGCCGAATCGCGCGCCAAGCTCGCCGCGCTGGTGCCGTCCGACTTCAACGGAACCCTCATCGTCACCGGCTTCATCGCCTCCAACACGAAGGGCGTGCAGACCACGCTCGGGCGTAACGGCAGCGATTTCTCCGCTTCCATCTTCGGGGCGCTGCTCGGCGCCTCCGAGATCCACATCTGGACCGATGTCGACGGCGTGCTCTCCGCCGACCCGCGCCGCGTGCCTGACGCGACGGTGATCGACTCACTCTCCTACAGCGAGGCGATGGAGCTCGCGTACTTCGGCGCCAAGGTGATCCACCCCCAGACCATGGCACCGGCGGTCAAGGACGGCATTCCCATCTGGATCCGCAACACCTTCGCGCCCGAGAAGATCGGCACGCTGATCTGCGCGCAGCCCGAATCAAGGCTGCCCGTCAAGGGCATCACCAGTATCGAGCGCGTCGCGCTCATCAACCTGGAAGGTACCGGCATGATCGGCGTGCCGGGTACCGCCCACCGCCTGTTCGGGGCGCTGCGCGAGGAGGGCATCTCCGTCATCCTCATCTCGCAAGGAAGCTCCGAGCACTCGATCTGCTGCGCGATCCCGCAGGAGCAGGCCGAGCGCGCAGCCAGCGTGGTGCGCCGCGCCTTCGAGCACGAGCTCACCGAGGGGCAGATCCAGCGTGTCGAGGTCGACTCTGACCTCGCCATCCTCGCCGTGGTCGGCGACGGCATGGCGGGCACCCCGGGCATCGCCGGCAAGGTGTTCGCCGCTCTCGGCACCGCCAGCGTCAACGTGCGCGCCATCGCCCAGGGCGCCTCCGAGCGCAACATCTCGGCGGTGGTCGAGGGCAAGAGTGCCACCCGGGCGTTGCGCGCCGTGCATGCGGGACTGTATCTCTCGCCGCACACCATCTCCATCGGCGTGATCGGGCCCGGCACGGTGGGCCGTGTGCTGCTCGATCAGCTCGCCTCGCAGAGCGAGCGGCTGCGACGGCAATGCAAGCTCGATCTGCGCGTGCGCGGCGTGCTCGCCTCGCGGCGCATGCTGCTCGCGGAACCGGGGGTGGCTCTCGGGAGCTGGCGCGCCGCCTACGAGGAGAGCGACACGCCGGCCGACCTGGCGCGCTTCGTCGAGCACGTGCGCGTCGATTATCTGCCGCACACGGTGCTCATCGACTGCACCGCGAGCGCCGCGATCGCCGCCGGCTACGCCGAGTGGCTCGCGGCCGGCGTTCACATCGTGACGCCGAACAAGAAGGCGAACAGCGCGGATCTCGCCTACTACCAGCGGCTGCACGAGGCGCGGCGCGCCGGTGCCGCGCATTACCTCTACGAGGCCACGGTGGGCGCGGGGCTTCCCGTGATACACACGCTGCGCGATCTGCGCGAGACCGGCGACGAGATCAGGCGCATCGACGGCATCTTCTCGGGTACGCTCGCGTATCTCTTCAACGTGTACGACGGCGCGACGAGCTTCTCGCAGATCGTGCGGGAGGCGCGCGCCCGCGGTTTCACCGAGCCCGATCCGCGCGACGATCTCTCGGGACAGGACGTGGCACGCAAGCTCATCATCCTCGGGCGCGAAATGGGACTCGAGCTCGAGCTCAAGGACGTGCGGGTCGAGAGCCTGGTGCCGGCGGAGCTCGCGCACGGCCCGATCGAGGAATTCATGATTGAGCTGCCGCGCTACGATGGCGCCATGGCCGAGCGCCTCGCGGCCGCACGCGAGCGCGGCAAGGTGCTGCGCTACACCGGCACGCTCACGGCGGCGGGCGAGGCCACCGTCGGCCTGCGCGAGCTCGAGGCGCAGCACCCGTTCGCCAACATCGCTCTCACCGATAACGTAGTCCGCTTTGCGACGCGCCGCTACTGCGACAATCCGCTCATCGTGCAGGGCCCGGGTGCGGGACCGGAGGTCACCGCGGGCGGGGTGTTCGCGGATCTGCTGCGGCTCGCGGCCTACCTGGGGGCGCAGCTGTGAGCGCCGCGCCGCCACGCACGCGCGCGAGCGCGTTCGCGCCCGCTTCGGTGGGCAACGTCGCGATCGGCTTCGACATCCTCGGATTTGCCGTCGAGGCGCTCGGGGATCGCGTCACCGTGACCTCGACCGCCGCCCCCGGCGTGACGATATCCGCGGTGCGGGGAATCGCCGGCGAGCTGCCGCAGAGAGCCGAGGACAACACCGCGGGAAGGGCGCTGCTCGCCATGCAGGAGGCCCTGCAACCCAGGTTCGGCTTCACTCTCGAGATCGACAAGGGCATTCCGCTCGGCTCGGGCCTCGGGGGCTCGGCGGCCTCCGCGGTGGCTGCGGTCGTGGCCGCGAATGCGCTGCTCGCTGAGCCCTGCGGGCGGCTCGAGCTGCTGAAGTTCGCGATGGCAGGCGAAGCGGTGGCGAGCGGCGGACGGCACGTCGACAACATCGCGGCCTCGCTCTACGGGGGGCTCGTGCTCACCGTCGGCATCGATCACCCGAGGGTGAAGCGCATCCCGGTACCCGCGAGTGTCCGCGCCGTCATCGTCCATCCCCACATGTACCTCGCCACGGCGAAGGCGCGCGCCATTCTCCGGCGCAGCGTCGAGCTGTCCGATTTCGTGTGGCAGACGGCGCATCTCGCCGGGTTCATCTCGGGGTGCTACACCGACGACCTCGACATGATCCGCGCATCCCTGGAGGACGTCGTGATCGAGCCGCAGCGCCAGGCGCTCATTCCCGGCTTCGCGGACGTGCGCCGCGGCGCCATGGCGGCCGGTGCGCTCGGGTGCTCGATCTCGGGGGCGGGCCCCTCGATGTTCGCCTGGGCGCTCGAGGCGACGGCGCCAAAGGTGCTGGCGGCGATGCGCGAGGCCTTCGCACGGCATTCGCTCGCGACCGATGAGTGGGTGGTGGAGCTGCGCTCGGACGGGGCGCGGGTGATCGGGTGAGGGCGGCGCGATGACCACGAGGGCCTTGTTCGCGAGCTCGCGCGGCGGGGCGCCCACCGTCAGCTTCGGCGCAGCGGTGCTCCAGGGGCTCGCACCCGACGGCGGCCTCTACGTGCCCCTCAGCTGGCCGCATCTGGCGCCTCCGGATTTCGATGGCGTGAGCGAGCTGCCTGCCATCGCCGGGCGGCTGCTCGCACCCTTCATGGAAGGCGATCCACTCGCGCGGGAGCTGGCGCCGCTCGCAGCCGAAGCGCTCGACTTTCCGGCGCCGCTCGTGCCGCTCGCGCCGGACGGCAGACTCTCGGTGCTCGAGCTGTTCCACGGCCCGACCGCCGCCTTCAAGGATTTCGGCGCGCGCTTCCTCGCGGGCTGCTTCGGCTGCCTTCGCCAAGGCGCCGAGCGGCCGCTCACCATTCTCGTCGCGACCTCGGGCGATACGGGGGGAGCGGTGGCGGCCGCTTTCCACCAGCGTCCCGGCGTCGAGGTCGCGGTGCTCTTTCCCAAGGGACTGGTGTCCCCCACCCAGGAGCGCCAGCTCACCTGCTGGGGCGGCAATGTCCGCTCGCTTTCCGTCCGCGGCACTTTCGACGACTGTCAGCGCCTCGTGAAGGAGGCGTTCCGTGACGCAGCGCTCGCGACTCGCGCGCAGCTCTCCTCGGCCAACAGCATCAACCTGGGCAGGCTCCTGCCGCAGATGGTCTACTACGCGGCGGCGAGCCTTGCCACCTGGCGCGCCCACCGCGAGCGCGCGTCCTTCATCGTACCGAGCGGCAACCTCGGCAATGCGCTCGCCTGCCTCTGGGCGCGGCGCATCGGATTGCCGATCGGAGAGGTGGTACTGGCGCACAATGCCAACCGCACGGTGCCGGACTTTCTCGCGAGCGGGGAATGGCGTCCGCGGCCGAGCGTCGCCACGCTGGCTTCGGCCATGGACGTCGGCGACCCGAGCAACATGGAGCGGCTGCGGGCGCTCCATGCGGGAATCGAGGAGCTGCGGGCCGCGGTCAGCGCCGTCTCGGTGAGCGACGATGAGATCCGCGCACGCATCGTGGCCGGCTACCGGCAATTCGGCCAGATCTGGTGCCCGCACACCGCGACGGCTGCCGAGGCCTGGGCGCGGCTGCCGCCCGAGGCACGCCGGCAGGGCCGCTGGGTGCTGGCGGCGACCGCCCACCCGGCCAAGTTCGGCGAGATCGTGGAGCCGCTCATCGGGCGCACGGTCCCGGTGCCGGAGACGCTCGCGAAGCTGTTCGCGCGTCCCGCGCAGTGTGTTGAAATCGACGCGGACGGAGGCGCGCTGCGCGCGCTCCTCGAGCAGGGGAAATGACGTGGATCAGCTGAGCCAGTTGCCGCCGATCGTCTGGGTGCTGATCGCAGCCGCGGTCGCGTTCGGCTTCCTGCTGTCGCTCGCATGGCGCTGGTACCGCAGGTATCGCGCCCGCAAGGCGCTGCATAACGCGGTCATCGCCGGGACGATGGACCACCTGGTCGATGCCCTGGTGCCGGACGGCATGGGGGGCGGCTACCATGTCGACTATCTGCTGCTGACGCAGCGCGGCGTGGTCGTGATCGATCTGCGCGACGTGCGCGGCAACATCTTCGGTGCGGACCAGATGGCGGAGTGGACCGTCATGGATGGTCCACACCGCTTCACTTTCACGAACCCGCAGGGCGCGCTCTACGACCGCATTGCCGCCGTCAAAGCGGCCGCCGGCGAGGTGGCGGTCGAGGGACGCATCGTGTTCACCCGCCAGGCTCGCTTTCCCAAGGGCCTGCCCAAGTGGACGCTGATGCTCGATGGGTTGAGGGCGGAGTTTCCGAGCGGCGATGTCGCCGCAAGCTATCGCGACGCCTGGCAGCGGCTGAAGGCCGCGGTCAAGCCCAGCTACATGGCCGACATGAGCCACACCATGAAGCTGCGTAAATTACGCTTGCCGTGAAACCCACCCCGGTCAAGAAGAAAGAGTCTGAGCGTGGTCGGCGAGTACGAGTGACACGCACGCGGTGAGCCGCTTTGTGTACTCGATGTGCAGGAACTCGTTCGGGCCGTGCGCATTGGCATGCGGGCCGAGGACGCCGGTGATGAAGAACTGGGTGCGCGGGAAGCGCTCACCCAGCATGCCCATGAAGGGAATCGTCCCGCCGCAGCCGATGTGCACCGCATCCCGCTCGTAGACCGCGCGTGAGGCGCGGTTGATGGCCTCCTCGAGCCACGGCGCGAAAGCCGGCGCATTCCAGCCGCCCGTCGCCGAGCCTTCCTCGAAGCTCACCTGCGCCCCGTAGGGAGGGTCGCGCAGCAGAGCCTCGCGCACTGCGGCCGCGGCGCGCGCGGCATCGCAGCTCGGCGGCACGCGCAGCGACAGCTTGACCGCGACCTCCGGCAACAGCACGTTGCCCGCCGAGCCGAGCGGCGGCAGTCCCTCCGCGCCGGTGACCGCGACGGTGGCGCGCCAGGTGCTGTTGATGATGAGCTCGGTCGGATCGTTGGAAATCGGTTGCGCGCCTGACGCCCACGGGAGCTTGCCCGCCACCGAGCCGCCGAGAGTGCGCGCGGCGGCGGCCGCCTGCGCGTGCCGGTCCTTCGGAATGGCACACTGCAGCTCATCGAGCAGGACATCGCCCGTCACCGGGTTCTCGATGCGGGCGAGCAGCTGCTCGAGAATGCGAAACGGCGTGGGCGCGATGCCGGTGGCCATGCCGGAATGCACCCCTTCCTTCAGCACGCGCACACGCAGCGTGCCGTCGACGAGCCCGCGGAGCGAGGTGGTGCACCAGACCTGCTCGTAGTTGCCGCATTCCGCGTCGAGGCACACGACGAGCGAGGGCTCGCCGAGGGCGCTGCCGAGGGCTGCGAGGTGCGCCGGCAGATCGCCGCTGCCCGATTCCTCGCACGCCTCGATGAGCACCAGGCAGCGCGGCAGCCGCACCCGCTGCTCTTTCAGCGCGGCGATCGCGGTGAGCGAGCTGAACACCGCGTAGCCATCGTCCGCGGCGCCGCGCCCGTAGAGCCGTCCGTCGCGGATCACCGGCTCCCAGGGTCCGAGGCCGGGCAGCCAGCCGGTGAACTCCGGCTGCTTGTCGAGGTGCCCGTAGAGCAGCACGGTACCCGGCAGCTCTCCCGGCACGTCGACCAGCAGGAGCGGGGTGCGGCCGGGCAGACGGCGCACCTCGACGCGCGAGCCGGGAAGCGGCTGGGCGCGGCACCAGTCCGCCATCAGCTTCACCGCCGCCTCCATGTGACCGTTGCGCTCCCAGTTCGGGTCGAACTGCGGCGACTTGTTGGGGATGCGCACGTAGGCGATCAGCCGCTCGATGATGGAGTCGTTCCAGGTCTTCTCGATCGAGCCCGTCAGGCGCTTCTGGTCCATGGTTTCGCCTCGTGTGTTTGAGCCGAGGGTAGGTGTTGAGCCGAAGAGAAATCAAGTAATACCAATGGCTTGTAGTGATATTCGCGTGTCAGTTCTCGTTCGCGGCCGCCCCCGGCGGGCCGAACCCAAGCTCGGGGAGTTGGAAGAGGGCGCGCGCCGCCGCGCTGCTCGAGCGCGCGAGCGACTCCAGCGTCTCCCCCCGCGCGCGCGCGACCGTCGCCGCAATCCGGGGAAGAAAGGCGGGCTCGTTGCGGCGGGAGGCGGGCTTGGGTCTCACGTCGCGCGGCAGCAGATACGGGCCGTCGGTTTCGACGAGCAACCGCCCGGCGGGAATCTTCGGCATGAGGGTGGCCAGATGGCTGCCACGGCGCTCATCGCAGATCCAGCCGGTGATCCCGATCGCCAGCCCCAGCTCCAGATAACACGACAGCTCCTCCGCCGAGCCGGTGAAGCAATGCGCCACGCCGCGCCACGCGGGCGCGTGCTCGCGCAGGATGGCCACGAAATCGGCGTGCGCCTCGCGCTGGTGCAGGAAGACCGGCTTGCCGAGGCGCAATGCGAGCTCGAGTTGACGGTGGAAGGCACGCCGCTGCGCATCGCGGGGCGAGAAGTCCCGGTAGTAATCGAGCCCGCATTCTCCCACCGCGACGACCTCGGGCGCCCTGGCGAGCTCCTCGAGCTCCGCCTCGCGCTGCGCTCCGAGCTCGCTCGCATGATGGGGGTGAACGCCGGCGGTCGCGAACAGTCTACCGGGGTGTGCGCGTGCGAGCTCGAGCGCACGGCGGGTGCTCTCGAGCGTCGAGCCGGTGATCACCATCTGCACGACGCCCGCGGCCTCGGCGCGCGCGAGCACCGCCTCGCGGTCGGCGTCGTAGCTGTCATGGGCGAGATTGATACCGATGTCGATCAACGGGGCCGCCGGCGAGGCGACGGCTGCCGGTGAGGCTGTGCTATGGTTTCGCATGCGGCGCGCACATTCTAACGAAACCCGGAGAACCGCAGCGCATGCCCGGAAATCTCGCCCGCACTCACGGCCGCCGCCGAGGCCTGCGGCCGCACGGCTGCGCGCTCTCGGCCGCGGCGCTGGCCGCCGCGGCGCTCGCGAGCGTATCCTTCAGCGCGCCCCGCGCGGGAGTTTCCTGGCGCGATCTCGAGGGCCGCATTCAATACAGCTACTACACCGAGGACGCCCCGGCCCTCAGGAGTCTCGCGGAGACGGTCGCGCTGGATGAATCGCGCGACAGGCTGCACGGATATTACGCGGGGCTCGTCGCGTGGCGTCTGGCGCAGCTCGCCGCGCAGGGCCCGGGCGCCGTGCGCGGCGCCTCGGCGACGCACCTGGCGCGGCGCTGCGTGGGCGAGCTCGATGCGACGCTCGCCGCGGCGACGGACTTTGCCGAAGGTCTGGCGCTGCGCGCGGCGTGCCTCGCGACCGAAGCCGACACCGCTCATGCCGGGCACGCTGCCCGGGGCGCGCGCCGCGACATCGGCCGGGCGCTGCGCCTCGCGGCGCGCAATCCGCGCGTGCTGCTGATCGATGCCATGAGCGACTACCAGCTCGCGCCGGAGCGCGGGGGCGACAAGGAGCGAGCGCTCGCGAAGCTGCGCCAGGCGGTCGCGGCCTTCGAGCTCGAGCGCGCGGGTACCGAGCAGCTGCCGGGCTGGGGCGCCGCCGAAGCCTATCTGCTCCTCGCCCGCGACCTGCTCGATCACGGCGAGGCGCTCGGCGCGCGCGACGCGCTCGAGCATGCGCTGCTGATCGCGCCCGACTATGCGCCGGCCCGCCGGCTGATGGCGCAGATCCTCTCCGGCTGACTAAGCCCGCAGCGGCGTAAAAGGCGCGGGGCGGCTGTGATATCGTTGCGCGCCCTTGGCGAGAGGGATCGGATGAATGCCTCCGGACACGGACAAGAATGCGCTGTTGGGACAACTGCGCATCGACCGCACTCAGCGCGAAGCCGACCCGAGTCCCGGACGTCGTCCGTGGATCGTCGGCGCCGTCGTGCTGCTCGTCGCGCTGCTCGTGGCCGGCGCGTGGCTCGGGGTCTCCGGGCGGGGGGCGCTGCCCGTGCACACGGCCGTGGCGCAGCCGATCGGCGCCACGGCGGCGAACGCCTCGGTGCTCGATGCGACCGGTTACGTCACCGCGCGGCGGGAGGCGACCGTATCGGCGCAGATCACCGGCACGCTGATCGAAGTGCTGATCGAAGAAGGCGAGCACGTCAAGGCCGGGCAGGTGCTCGCGCGGCTCGACGACACCGCGCAGCGGGCGTCGCTGGCGCAGGCGCAGGCGCAGTTGCACAGCGCCGAGTCGCTGCTGGCGCAATACGAGGCGCAGCTCGCGCAGAGCCAGCGGGACCTGAAACGCGCCGAGGATCTCCTCGAGCGCAAGCTCGTCTCGGCACAGGCGGTGGAGCAGGCGCGCACCCAGGTCGATGCCCAGACGGCGCAGGTGCAGGCGCAGCGCAGGCAGATCGAGCTCACCGCAGCGAGCGTGCGCTCGGCGCGAGTGCAGCTCGAGTACTGCACGGTGCACGCGCCGTTCAGCGGTGTGGTGATCGCCAAGGCGGCCCAGGTGGGCGAGATCGTTTCGCCGTTTTCCGCAGGCGGCGGCTTCACCCGCACCGGCATCGGCACGATCGTCGACATGGATTCTCTCGAGATCGAGGTCGACGTCAACGAGGCCTATATCAACCGGGTGCAGCCCGGGCAAGCGGTGGCCTCGGTGCTGAATGCCTATCCCGACTGGACGATTCCCTCGCACGTGATCGCGATCATCCCGACCGCCGATCGCTCCAAGGCGACGGTGAAGGTGCGCATCGCGCTCGAGGTGAAGGACCCGCGCATCGTGCCCGACATGGGCGTGCGCGTTTCCTTCCTCGAGGAGAAGAAAGCTGCCGCCGCGCCGACGCAGCCCGCCGTGCGCGGAGTGCTGGTTCCGGCGGCGGCGCTGCGCTTGGATGGGGCCGAGCAGGTGGTGTTCGTGCTCAAGGGCCACAAGGCCCAGCGTCGCGCGGTGACGCTCGGGGGCGCGAGCGGCGAGTCGCGACTGGTGCTCCTTGGCGTGAGCCCCGGGGAGGCGGTGATCATCGATGCGCCGGCAGGGCTCAGGGACGACATGCCGGTGTCGGCCGCGGAGCGGTGAGCCGAAGGCGTCGGAGCGTCATCCATCATTCTTCTGGTATCGAGCTGAGGTTCCCATGCCCGAATCCATGGTCGAGGTGGCCAAGGTCACCAAGGTCTACCAGCGCGGCAAGCAAAAGATCGAAGTCCTGCACGGGCTCGATCTCGACATCCCCAAGGGCGACTTCGTCGCGCTCATGGGTCCGTCGGGCTCGGGCAAGACGACACTCCTCAATCTCATCGGCGGACTCGATCAGCCGACCTCGGGCGAGGTCCGCGTCGGCGGCAGCCGCATCGATCAGCTCGGCAGCGGCGAGCTCGCCCGCTGGCGCGCGCACAACGTCGGCTTCGTGTTCCAGTTCTACAACCTCATGCCGGTGCTCACCGCCGAGCGCAACGTCGAGCTGCCGCTGCTGCTGACGAAGCTGTCGTCCGCGCAGCGCAGGAAGAACGTCGCGGTCGCCCTCGAGGTGGTCGGCCTCGCCGACCGCGCCAAGCACAAGCCGCGGGAGCTGTCCGGCGGACAGGAGCAGCGCGTGGCGATCGCGCGCGCGCTGGTGTCCGACCCGCAGCTGCTGGTGTGCGATGAGCCCACCGGCGACCTCGATCGCAAGACCGCCGACGAGATCCTGGGTCTCCTGCAGGTTCTCAACCGCGAGCACGGCAAGACCATCGTGATCGTCACGCACGACCCGAAGGCGGCGGAGTTCGCCCGGCGCATCCTGCACCTGGAAAAAGGGCAGCTGCTCGAGCAGGCGCGCGCGGCCTGAAGGCCGCGGGCGCGGCCCGACACCCAAGACCGCGGCCTGATGCTACGGCACACCGGGGACTCGCCATGACCAAGAGCGGCTTCGTCATCGCCAACCTGTTCCGCAAGAGGACGCGCACGATCCTGACGCTGCTGTCGGTGATCATGGCGTTTCTGCTGTTCGGGCTGCTGCAGTCGGTGAACACCATCTTCAGCGCGGGCGCCGACTTCGTCGGTGCCACGCGACTCATAGTGCAGGCGCGCGTGTCCTTCACCTCGCCGCTGCCGATCAGCATGCTGCCGAAGCTCGAGGCCATCCCCGGCGTGGCGCGCGTCGCGTACTCGCAGTGGTTCGGCGGCGTGTGGCAGGAGAACACGCCGATCCTCATGTTCTCGATCGATCCGCTGCGCCATCACGACATCTACCCGGAGTACGTGATGCCCGAGGGCGAGTGGCAGGCCTTCGCCAACACGCGTACCGGCATGATCGCCGGCAAGATGGTCGCCGAGCAGTACGGCTGGAAGCTCGGCCAGAAGATCCCGATCTCCTCCAACATCTTCCCGCAGAAGAGCGGCAGCAAGGCGTGGGCCTTCGACCTCGTCGGCATCTTCGACGGCAAGGATGAGAACTGGAAGAAGCGTACCAACATCGTTTACATGCAGCATGATTACTTCGACGAGGCGAATCAGTTCGGCATGAAGGGCAGGACGAATTTCTTCATCCTCAAGCTCACCGACAGCGCTCGCGCCGAGGCGACAGCCAAGACGGTCGACGCGATGTTCGAGAATTCCCCGGACGAGACCAAGACCCAGACCGAGAAGGACTTCAACATCAGCTTCGTCAAGCAGATCGGCGACATCGGACTCATCGTGCGCTGGATCCTGTTCGCGGTGTTCTTCACGCTGCTGCTGGTGGTCGGCAACACCATGGCACAGAGCGTGCGCGAGCGCATTCCCGAGCTGGCCGTGCTCAAGACCCTCGGCTTTTCCGACCGCAGCGTGCTCGGGTTCGTGCTCGCGGAAGCCTTTGCGCTGTGCCTCGCCGGCGGCCTCGTCGGGCTCTCGCTCGCCTCGCCCGCCGGGGCGATGGTCGAGAAGGGTACCGGCGGGCAGTTTCAGCTGCACGTCGACGGCTCGGTGTGGCTGCTGGGTGTGCTGGCCATCGTGCTGATGAGCGTGGCGGTGGGACTGCTGCCGGGCCTGCGGGCGCGGCGTCTGCGCATCGTCGATGCGCTCGCGGGTCATTAGGCGCGTCGCTCGGAGGCCGTTTCAGGAGATGCCATCGTGTTGAGTCAGGCTCTCGCCATCACCGGCATCAACATCCGGAGCATTCCCGAGCGCTGGGCGCCGTCCCTGGTCATCGTCATCGGCCTCGCGGGCGTGGTGGCGGTATTCACCGCGCTGCTCGCGATGGCCGCGGGCTTTGAGAGCACGCTCCAGGCCACCGGGCGCAGCGATGCCGCGATCATCCTGCGCGGCGGGTCGGACGCGGAGCTCAATTCCGCGTTCGACCGCGACTCCACCGACCTGATCAAGCAGGAGCCGGGCATCCGCATCGGCGCTGACGGGAAACCCCTGGCATCGGCCGAGCTCATGATCATCGCCGAGCTGGTGCGCAAGGATGACCTGCGGCATGGCGCGAACATCACGGTGCGCGGGGTCGAGCCGCAAGCGTTCGCGCTGCGGCCACAGCTGAAGATCATCGCCGGGCGCAACTTCACTCCGGGCCTGCGCGAGCTGATCGTCGGCGGGGGCGTGATCCGCCAGTTCCAGGGCGCGGAGCTCGGCAAGGTGATCCGCATGCGCGGCTCGGAGTGGACCGTGGTCGGCATCTTCGCCAGCGGCGATGCGCATGACAGCGAGATGTGGACCGACGCCAACGTGGCGCGCTCGACCTTCGCGCGACTCGGGTCGAGCTCGGTGCTCGCGGCGCTCGACGGGCCCGACGGGCTCGCTCGGCTCAAGAGCGCCGTGGCGGCGGAGCCGCGCCTCACCATGGACGTGATGCGCGAACAGGACTATTTCAGCGGCCAGACCCGGCAGTTCCGCAAGACGATCGGATTCCTCGCCGGGGTGGTCACCATCATCATGGGACTCGGCGCGGTGTTCGCCGCGCTCAACAGCATGTACGCCGCGGTGGCGGCGCGCGGCAAGGAGATTGCCACCTTGCGCGCCATCGGCTTCTCGGGACTCCCGGTGATCGTGTCGGTGATGATCGAGGCGCTGCTGCTGGCGCTCG
>WNGP01003218.1_pt1 | contig 24778 bp, 19 predicted proteins | sample 5407671 | NCBI WGS metagenome assembly WNGP01 (sample SAMN13153381, study PRJNA577476) | soil metagenome | isolation source: 40 cm soil or saprolite under Garry oak tree replicate 2 | place: USA:California | collected 2016-06-15
CTACCTCAACTTGGCCAGTCGCATGAAGCTGAGCGGGATCAACCAGCTCTGGGTAGCCGACATCACCTACATTCGGCTGCGAGCCGAGTTCGTCTACTTGGCGGTGATCCTGGATGCCTTCTCGCGCAAGGTGGTGGGCTGGGCGCTGGGTAGGACCTTGGCCAGCCGACTGGCAATCGCAGCTCTGGAGCAGGCAATCAGGAAACGGCAGCCTCCCCTCGGGGTAGTTCATCACTCCGATCGCAGAGTGCAATATGCCAGCGACGAATACGTGGCTCTTCTCGAGAAGCATGGGATGATTCCAAGTATGAGTCGGCCCGCGAACCCTTACGACAACGCCAGTTGCGAAAGCTTCATCAAGACTTTGAAGCGGGAGGAAATTTACGCGAACGAATACGATGACTTAGAACATTTGCTTGCGAACCTCGAACAGTTCATCGAGCTGTATTACAATCGGCAGCGGTTGCACTCGGCGCTCGGCTACAGCTCTCCGGAAGAGTTTGAACGCCAGGCCGAGAATCGAAACCCCGCGGCGGAGTTTAGGAGTGCGACCATGAGGTTCTTTCACGCATGACGAGAGCTTCTACAGGGATGCTGGAGAAGGGGACTAACGCCGTCCCCTTCTCCAGACCTCATCCCCGCTAGGAACCGTCCACGAGATGGCTCCATAAAATCGGAGATTGTCTCAATGGAGGGTGCAACGAAACAAAACGGCAAGTGTGCCAACCAAAGATTGTCTCAACCGAGGGGTTCACCCCAAAGCCAAGTGCCAGAAGCGTGCCAAGTGCATCCTACAGCTTGCCGACCTCGAACATGCCGAGGCCGTAGTGTTGAACAGTCGCACCTTCCCTGATGTCTAAAGTGGGTATCGCCACGCCATCGATGAGGCTCGTCGACTGGTATTGTTCGCAACCGCGTCTCGCGTTCAATAGTACGGTTGTCCTGCGCTACCGCTCTGATCTGGAAACTTATTAACACGATGTTCAACTGGTTTTCATCATTCATTAACATCCCACACATAGAATCCGGGCAATTCCTTGTACGGCATTTTTGTGCTTTTGCGGATTCGCAGACCCCATTTCGACCAGGAGAGCAAAAATGAAGCAAGTCATGGCCTTAGCGCTTTCGTTTTCGCTAAGTGCGTTCGCGGCGCAAGCCCAGCAAAGTACTGCAAGTGCTATGGCTAAGAGCACGAAGAGAAAAGCGGCCCCGAAGACCGATCCCGCTGTTGCCGCTCAACTTAAAGAGTTGAAGCAAGCGATAGATGCGCAGCAACAGCAGATCCGGCAACTAAACGATCAAATACAGAGCCGAGATCAACAAGTTCAGCAGCTTCAGCAGAAGGTGCAGCAGGGGCAAACCGCGGCGGCGCAGGCCGAGTCAAAGGCAGATACAGCGGCGTCACAGGCCGCAGCACAGCAAGAGAGCGTGACCGCAATCAAGAACGATGTTGCGGACATCAAAAACAACAGTACTAGTACCGTACTGACTCTCCAGGAAACTCAAAAAAGCATTCAGGAGCTGGGAAGCCCCGCCGCGCTCCATTACAAAGGCATCACCATAACCCCGGGCGGGTTCGTCGAAGCGGCAACCGTCAACCGTACGCGGGCGACGAGCTCGGATATCAACACGCCATTCACCGGCATTCCGTACACAGCTAATGCGTTGTCCAAGCTCGGTGAGACCAACTTGACCGCCCGTCAGAGCCGGCTCAGCCTGCTCGGAGAAAGCAAGGTCGGCAATATCAAATTGACCGGCTACTGGGAGGCAGACTGGCTGGGTACGGGCGTGACTTCTAACAACCGGCAGAGTAATAGCTACGTCCTCCGCCAGCGCGTAATCTATGGACAAGCTGCGTTTGCCAATGGCCTGAGCGTTACTGCCGGACAGATGTGGTCGCTGGCAACGGAGAACAAGAAAGGAATTCAAAACCGCCAGGAGCTACCGCCCCTGACGATCGATTCGCAGTATAACGTCGGCTTCACTTGGGCGCGGCAGTACGGTCTCCGAGTGGTAAAAGACTTCGGAGGCAAGTTCGCTCTGGGAGTTGCTGTGGAAGGTCCCCAGGCAACCATCGGCGGACGCGGTTTCTCTTCGCTTACAACTGCCAACCTGGGTGGTGTTTCTCTCACCACCGGAGGGAACACTATTCTGGACGCTCCGGGTGCAGGTGGCGGACTGTTCAACTTCGCCGATACGACCGGCTACTCGATCAACAAGGCTCCGGACATCATCGTGAAGGCTGCCGCTGATCCAGGATGGGGCCACTACGAGGTGTTCGGCATCTTCAGCGATTTCCGCAATCGAATCTATCCCTGCGGTGTAGTAGGGACGAACACTACCGACACGGTACCCGGTACCACGAGCATTCTCTGCCCGGTGGATGGTTCACTTTCGCCCAGCGCGGCTGGCGCATTCAATGACACGCGAACCGGCGGCGGCGCAGGTGCCAATTTCCGTCTCCCGATCGTGCCCAAGAAACTGGAGTTTGCCTTCCAGGGACTCGCTGGAGATGGAGTTGGCCGTTACGGGTCAGCTCAGATTGCCGATCTAACGTTCCGTCCTAACGGTACCGAAGCCTTGATCCGCACCGCGCATGGACTCGCCGGGTTCGAACTCCACACCACAAAATGGGACGCCTACGCCTATGGCGGCGCGGAGTATGGCGCTCGGGCCGGATATGTCGGTTACAACAATATCAGCGTGACGAAAACCCCGGCGATTCCGCCGAACGCGGCCAACCCGGCAGGAGATTCCGCCACAACCACAACTACGTTCAAGGTGAATCAGATTGGTGGGTACGGTTCGCCCTTTGCCAATAACAGCGGCTGCCAAAAAGAGCTGCCTCCCTCCAACAGTTTGGGATCGCCGACCTCGAGTCCCTTCACACCCTCCAATGGGTCAGGCTGCGCGGGCGACACGCGCGTCATCCAGGAAGGCACGCTTGGATTCTGGTACAAGTTCTACCAGGGACCGAAAGGTGGCTTCCGCTTGGGCATTCAGTACTCGTACTTTGCGAAGAACGGCTGGTCCGGTAATAACAACGTGGCGGGGGCGCCAGGTTTAGCGCCTAAGGCCGTAGACAACATGATCTGGACCGCAATCCGCTACTACATTCCGTAGTGATGTCTCCAGAGCCGCAGTCTCTACTAATATCGGGTTCGGCGCGGCTCACCCGCGCCGAAGCCAATCTTGTTAGCAGCGATAAATCGCAGATCGGTCGAGACGACTTCGACCTTTGAATCGGCGAGGCTGCATTCCACAATTCCCAGAAGATCTTTGATCTCCCCGGGGGCTGGTCGGCTCCCGCCTTAGCCAACCGTACTCCACCCACTTTTCTAAGCTCATCCTCGTCTCCCCGCAAGAATATCTTTTGTCCTTTGAGCACGGCGGTCAAGAAATGATTCCCGCTCGCAAGTTTCGACTTGAATTCGTCGACGGAATATACGGTTGGGTTGATGGGACGGCCGATACTTTTTTCAACGGTAGAGAGCCGCGAAAGTATCTCGCCAAGCGTAGCCTTCCCAACGACCATTAAATCGACGTCGCTGTGCGACGTTTCTTGTTCCCGTGCCACCGACCCATAAACAAATGCCACGAGGACTCGCTTCGCTAAAGGGTGCAGCGAGCGAACGGCGCAGGGCGGAAGTGACTTTGACGTTGAGCACCGGTTGCTGATGCCGGATGGTTCGATAGAGCATATTTACAATCTTTCGCATTCCTTAAGGGACGAGGCGGGAAAAGAAGAAGTCGGCTCGATCATGGATATCACAGAACGTAAAGTTGCGGAAGAAGCGATCCGGCGAAGCGAAGCGTATCTGGCCGAAGCTCAAAGGCTCAGTCACACGGGCAGCTTCGGCTGGAAACCTGATACAGGCGAGATTGTCTGGTCAGACGAAATCTATCGCATTTTCGAGTACGACCGCTCGGTTAAGCCAACGATAGATTCATCGAAAATCGGTCAAGGGGCTCGCGATCAGCAGGGATGGAGGTATATCGGATTGAGCAAATTCCGATTTCGCAGCCGGTGCGGATCTCAGCGGAGTTTGCCTTCCCGCTTATGCCAGTGAATTCTACAAGCTCAGCGAAGCGGAACGGAGGGAGGTCATCGTTGTTGCAGTTGACCACCTGAGGAACAAACTTCCAGTCATGGCGCAAGTAACTACCCGGCTACTCTGCAGGCAGTTCGCTCAGTTCGGCAGGCGCAAGAAGACGGAGCTTCGGCAGTCTGCTGCGCTGTACCGAGAATGTTTTCGCTGGACGATGGTGCTCTGTTGAAACATTTCGATCGCATTCTTCAGGCGATCGATATTCCACTAATCATCCAGGACTTCAATCCCGGTGGTAGTTCCGTCAGTGTCTCGCTTTGTTGCGGAACTCCACCGTGCTCCTCCTCATCTCCGCTACGTAAAGTTGGAAGAGCCCCTGATGGCTGAGAAAGTGGCAGCCATCCTGCAGAAAACTTCTGGCACCGTGGGTGTTTTGGAAGGCTGGGGCGGCATGTTCATGCTCGAGCTGATCCCTGCAGGCATCTGTGGCGTCATGTCGGGTCTTGGGATTAGCGATATCCTTGCACGCGTATTTCGTCTCGCGAAAAATGGAGATCGCGATCATGCCTATGAACTCTTTCAGGGAGTTCTTCCTCAAATCGTTTTTTGCCTGCAAAACCTCGAGCTGTATCACCACGCGGAAAAGCTTCTTCTCGAAGCGCGCGGCATAATTTCGCGAAGCATCGTTCGGCAGGCAAGCCGCACTCTGTTAGAAAATGAGGCAAAACACATTCGATTTCTTAACAGCAAGATTCTCAACTTATTGGATGATCACGGCTTTCCTCGAAATTATGGCAGGAATGCGATCTTGGGTCCCGAGAGCGCAGTTACGAGGGACACTGTTGCTTGATTCGCCATGCCAAATTTGGATAGAGCTTGCTCTTGTTCTTCGGCGCATCTCTTCACTCCAGCCGAGGGAAAACCCAAAAAGTAACGTGATGACAAATGCCTAAGCACGAAATAAAACACCCAGACAAACTCGTCTCGACCGGATCTTATTCAGCCGGCGTTCAGATCGATGGATGGTTGTTCATCAGCGGCCAGGGTTCCCTAAATTTGCGAACCGGTGAAGTAGTGAGAGGTTCGATCGAGGACGAAACTCGGTTGACGCTTTCACACATTGGGAAAGTTCTTGAGGCAGCCGGATACAGTTTTGAAGACGTGGTGAAGTGTACCTGTCACCTGGCGGATATTCGGGATTTCGATGGTTTTGATCGTGCGTATTCGGAATTCTTTTTCGGCATTCGTCCTGCCCGGACCACAGTACAGTCAGTCCTATGGAACGGAATTAAAGTAGAGATCGATGCCATAGCGCGAAGAGCTTGAGATCCAGTTTGGAGACTGAACTGGCGGCTAGCACGACCTTCCGATCTCTGCCGCCGCTGCCAGGATTGGCCTCCCGCAATGGCCAACTTCGAGCGGGCCGGTCAGCAACCAAACGCATGCGTTTACTGTGTTCCTGCCCGATGTTCGGTAATTTGTCGAGTTCTAACCGCCAATACGTCCCCTGCCAATCAAGAATTCGTCGTCCAGCCGACTGTACGAAAAAACCATCTCAGACTGCAAAATCGGTTGACAGTTCGTCGTTAACCGAGCTAAATGATTGGAATCTTTCTGAAGTCCGCCTGCACGGCCTAAGCGGATGATTCGACGGGACATCATGGGGCCCAGTGGAGGGATGAACGAGGCTGGCATGACACCGCAGCGGTTGTATTTTCCCTGTCTTTACACTTCCGTTTGTTCCTTGCAAAAAGGGGTTCTGCCAGCTTCGATGAATCGAGGAATAACCGAAAGCAGTTCGACTGCCAGGCGAGCGCAAGATGCAACGCGAGCTTTAGCTCCACAAGGAGGTCCTTCAGCCGTGAAAAAAGCCTATAGGAACGGATTGAAGCATTGTGCACTGTGCCTTTTCCTCGAGGTGATTTTAGTCTGCGGGTTTACTCTTCCGATGCTCGCGCAGTTCACGACTGCGCGGCTCGGGGGAGCGGTTCTTGATCCTTCCGGGGCGGGGCTGGCGGGCGCCAAAGTAACTGTAAAGGACGAGCTGACGTCGTACACGAAAGACACAACAACAGAGAGCTCGGGGGGTATGTCTTTCCCAGCCTGCCGGTCAGCACTTACGAGATTACCGTCACCATGGCGGGGTTCACTTCCTACGTGCAGAACGGGATCGTGTTGCAGGTTGACCAGTCTGTGAACCTGCCGATCCACATGAAACTGGGTGCGGTATCGGAAAAGGTTACGGTCACCGCGGATGCTTCGATGGTGACAACGGACTCCCCGATTCTCGCTCAAGTTATCAATCAGAAAGATGTTGCTGAGTTACCCTTAAATACGCGGTATACGCAGCAACTGGTATTCCTTGTTCCCGGAGCGCTCAATGTTACCGCGAACTACTGCGCTTCGGGTTGTGAAGGGGCCATGTTCCCCAGCGAGCAGTACGCCAAGGTCAATGGCGCCGGCGCCAATGGTGTGACTTATCATCTGGATGGAGCGGATTTTAATGATGTTTACCTCAACATGAATATGCCTTTTCCGAATCCGGACGCCGTTCAGGAATTCGACGTTCAAACCAACAACATGAGCGCCGTTTATGGTAATGCGCTCGGCGGAGTCGTCAACGTAACCCTTAAGTCGGGGACGAATTCAATCCATGGCGATGTCTTCGAGTTTCTCCGAAACAATGTGTTGGATGCGGCGAACTACTTCTCTACCACCGGCGTAAGCCCCTATAAGCAGAATCAATTTGGGGGCGACGTAGGCGGCCCAATTCTGAAGGACCGGCTGTTTTATTTCGGAAGCTATCAGGGCACCAGGTTCCACTCTACCAACCCGTTGGGATTCGCGTTTGTGCCGGATGCCAGAGAACGCACGGGGGACTTTTCCGAGTTACTACCCGGCACGCAACTGGTCAATCCGCTCACAGGAGCGCCCTATGCCAACAATAAGGTTCCCGTCAATCCGGTCGCGGCTTTCATTCTCAAGGGGATTCCGCTTCCCAACCCGACTCCGGCCCAATTAAATCTAAATGAGACGAATGCATTGAACTACGGTACCCTGCCCACGGTTGAAGACACGGATGAATACCTGGGGAAAATCGATTACATTTTCGGAAAGCACCGCCTCAGCGGCCACTATTTCCAGCAGAAATACAGTGTGCCGCTCGTTTCCCCGCCGCTCGCCAGTCCAAGCGCAACCGCGGCTAATCCGGACCCGGCCACGAACTATCTGCAAATGCCGGGTGGCGCGCAAACCCTGGCGGACCACAACGTTGGCGTGGTCTACACCTATACGATCTCGCCGCACTTCATGCTGGGGAGCTATTACGGGTACACCAAGCTTACTGGAACGACGTATGCGTCGAATCCGTTCACCATGGTTGACGCAGGCGTGAATATGGCCGTGCCGCCCCGCGGAGGACCGGGGAATATAGCGTCGCTAAATATCGGCACCACTGAGTTTGGTGTCGGAGGCGGCATTTATGGAGTGTTTGATCGAGGAGTTCAGTCCTTTCGTGAAATCGCAACGCTGGCCACAGGTAAGCACACGATTCAGTTCGGCGGCGAGGCGGTACGCCTTTCGCAGCCCATGGCAAATACATTCCAAGAGGGCGGCACATTCTCGTTCTCGAATCTGTCGGGCAGCGGCTTTGCGGATTTCGAAACTGGCTATGTTCAGTCGTTCATCCAAGGCGGTGGCCTTTATCTGGATTTCACTGGGATTAACTGGAGCGCATTCTTGCAGGATGACTGGAAGGCCACTCCGCGTTTTACAATAAGCGCCGGGCTCAGATGGGATGCGTTTATTCCCCCCAAGGACAGCCTGGGAAGAGTCGCATGTTTTGATCCAGGCCATCAGTCCGTGCGGTATCCCAATGCCCCTAATGGATTGCTCTACGGCGGAAGCCGTCATGATCCCGGATGCCCGGAGGCGGCAATTTTTAACAATCTATCCAACTTTGGCCCAAGACTTGGGTTTGCTTATCAACTTACGCAGGATACGAAGACCAGCATACGGGGGGGTGCAGGTTACTACTACCAACCGCCCAATTCGCTGATCTATCAGCAAATCGTCGGCGTGCCGCCTTTCGCGCCCATTTTCAACTTCTTTAACGTAAGCCTTTCCGATCCCTACAATGTGAGCGGAGGAGGAACCGACCCCTTCCCCACAAACTTTGGTCCGCGCAACCCGCCTTCCACGGCACCTTTCCTTGGTGGTCCTCCCTCGTTTTCACAGATACAAAGTCCGCATCTTCGCATGCCAATGATTCTGGGCTGGAATCTGACGGTCGAGCGCGGTTTCGGGGCGGACTGGATGCTGCGTGCCGCCTATGTGGGCAGTAAAGGGCGCAGGCTCTTTGGGACTGGAGACCAAGAGAGCGGTCTCCTGCAGTTGAATCCGGCAATTTATAATCCCGCGTTGTCGTTTCAACAAAACGAAAACACAATCCAGCAGCGGCGCCCGAATCAAAATTTTGGATCGGTCGCCGAGATCGATCCCGGGGTGAACAGCAATTACAACTCGCTTCAACTAACCCTTGAAAAGCGCTTCGGGCATGGCTTATCTCTCTTATCCAACTTTGCATGGTCAAGAACGTTGGATGATTTTGCCCCCAACCCGCAAGGCTCCGGGGGCTCTCAGTACACAAATAGCTGCACCTGCGGCCGTCGCTTCGATTACGGTCCGTCGGTGGATGACTTGAACAAGGTTTTCAAAATCAATGGAGATTACGAGATTCCGCACCTCCCTGTCCACAATTTTGCCGATAGGCTGTTGAACGGATGGCAGCTCACGGCTATTGTTGCTTGGCAAACAGGGTTCCCCTACACCATCTTCAGCGGAGTCGACAATTCTACGAGTGCCATAGGAGAAGACCGAGCTGACTCCGTCGCTGTCTCTGGTCCCCCACCTCGGGGGAGCCTCCAGGAGTGGTTCAACGTCAACGCGTTCACTGAGAATGCGGTCGGAACCTTCGGCGACATAGGGAAAAACTCTCTGCGTGGGCCAAGGTTTTCCAATACGGACTTGGCGTTCATTAAGAAAACCTCAGTGGGCGAGCGCGTCTCCGTCACGTTCCGTGCCGAGTTTTTCAACGCATTCAACCATCCCAACTTTGGGCTCCCGGGCAACAATACGGCGGCTGGCCCGCCTCCAGGTGGGGGCTTTGGCGTGATCTCCGGCACTGCCGGATACCAAAGTTATAACTCAACGACTTACGGAATGGCCCAACCCAGAATCATGCAGTTTGGGCTGAAGGTATCCTTCTAGCAACATAGCGAGTGGAATCTATTGTGGTCCTGAACGGTTGGGTTGACTGGGTCCGCAGGCAGGCGAGAGGATGCGAGTGCGCACTCACCTCCGAACGCTATTGCCAGATCCGGAGCATGACAACGCCGCCTTGTGGCACAGTGACCGTATAAGAATCGTAGAGAACACCCAGATCCTTGTGGGCCCACAGGTCGCGAACGTGAACCGGACCGCTAAAACCCACATCTTTGAACTTCAGAGTGAGTGGTTCGGCCTCATCGTCCGTGACAAAGTTGAAGAGGGCTACTGCCTTCGAGCCATCACTTAACGGCTTCATCCAGATTTGCGGGGGCCCAATGCGGCTCCCCTGGATTCCCCGCTTGTCCTGATCAACCGCGATCACTTCCTTGTTGATCAGTATGTTCTTGGTCGTATCGTCGATCTTGCTCAAGTCATTGCCTGCGAGCAGCGGGGCGGAAAGAATCGCCCACAAACTCATCTGAGTGCGATACTGGTCGGCCTTCATGCCACCGTTGCCGATCTCGAGCATATCGGGATCGTTCCAGTGGCCTGGCCCGGCGAACTTCTCCAGCCCTGCTTGAGAGAAGCCAATCAGAGCCATGCTGCCGTAGTTATCTCTAATGTCATCAGTTGTGCGCCACATGTTCCCGCCCACCTGCGGACCCCACTCCCACACTGAATCGACGCCGTACTGACACAGGCTGTAAACGATGGGTCGATGTGTATTGACGAGTGCTTCATGCATCTTGCTGTATGCCTCTTGCATCATCACCTGTGCTTGGTGCGGATCTTGGCTGGGATCATGCAACTTCATGATGTCCATGTAACTGCATAAGTCGTATTTCAGAAAGTCCACGCCCCAACTGGCATAGGTATTCGCATCCTGTTGCTCGTGGCGATAGCTCCCCTCGTAACCTCCGCAGGTTTTGGGCCCCGGTGAGGAATAGATTCCGAATTTCAATCCCTTTGAGTGCACGTAGTCGCCAAGCGCCTTCATGTCAGGGAATTTGCTGTTGGAATGAATGTTGCCTTGAGCGTCCCGCTGGGCCTCCCAAGAGTCGTCCACATTGACATAGATGTAGCCGGCGTCCCTCATTCCGCTTGAGACCATGGCATCGGCCGCCGCACGCACATCGGCATCCGTGACCTTTTCTGCAAAATGGTTCCAGCTGTTCCAGCCCATTGGGGGTGTCGCAGCCAATTCTGCTGATTGAGCCTTTGCTGTTGGGCAAAGCTGGCAAATCAGAGTCACTGCAAGTGAAGCGTACACGGCGAGAAAAGGTCGTGAATGGAAACGCATGTTACCTTGCCTCCTTTGATCGACTCGAAAAACTAATCGTGTCCAATGCGCTGGACATGCTTCCGATTCAAATGCGGACCGCTGTCGGTGGTCGGGTGGCCGATTCGCCTGGCGATGGCTCCAGTCAACGACCCATGCCCTAATCTTTGGGCTTTATGGAGCGACGGCCTTACTTGCCGCGCGGATGTGCATCTTGAGTTGACGTGCCGTTGTTTACCCGACGCCGAGATTTTGCCCTATATAGCCCATGCGTGACGAAATCTGTTGCGCGGTCCGCATCATTTGGCGTGCCAAGATTGGCACGCGATCCATTCCGATTTCGTTTTTAGTTCCTGCTACGCTGATTGCGGCGACCGCGGCCCCATTCTCATCGAACACGGGGGCTCCAATACACCGAACTCCAGGTTCGTCTTCCTCATTGTCCAGCGCGTAGCCTGATTGTCTGACCATCATCAACTCTCGCCTTAGAGCGCTCTTGGAGATGATTGTGCGGCTATTGTGCCGGGCGAACTCTTTGGTCCTGAGAATATACCAAGTTCCTGAGGCGGCAGGAAGGCCATGAGTATTTTCCCACTCCAGTGCAATTGACATCGAGTCTGCAACTTGAAAAGAATTGCTTAGATCTTGGGTCCGATTCGGGTCCAATAGACAGGGTCGAAGAGTTCGTTAGAGGATCAAGAACGGGCTGTCAGTACCGTTGAAATCCAATAAATTATACGTCGTTGATGCCCTGTCACGGCACGGCCAGAGGGAACGGCAAGTAACGAGAGGGAATCGGAAGGAATCAGACGACGTAGATTGCGGGGGCGGCGTAGTTCAGCGGGTTAGAACGCCTGCCTGTCACGCAGGAGGCCGCGGGTTCGAGTCCCGTCGCTCCCGCCAGTTCTTCGACCCGAACTCCGCTAGTCTTCGGTGAACACTTCACGGCAGCATTACTTCCGGTTATGCCGACATTACCGGCCAATCTCTGCCCACTCTCAGGGGGTGCGGAGTTTGCGCGTTTCGCTGACAATCTTGGTGAGCCGGTTGGATAGGCGGTCGAGGCGAGCGCGGGAGTGGCCATGTGGCAGCACGCGGCGGAACATCTCGAGCACATGTTGAGCCGCCAGCAAGGAATCGATTACTCCCTGGAGTCCAGCTCGAATGCGGGTGGACGGCACTTTCGGCTGTGGAACGAGATGCCGGGGTCGTGAACGAGCCAGTTGATATTCCCGCTGGAGATCAGTCAACGCCACGTCGACATAACGCATGGTCATGTCAGGAGAGGTGTGGCCGAGTAACTTCATGAGCACGGGAAAGCTCACGCCGGCACGCAGCATTTCTGTGGCATAGGTATGACGAAGCTGATGAGGAACGATGCGGGTGGAGAGGCCGAGGGTATGGCAGACCTGATGCAAGTAATCACGCAGTTGACGAACCAGGGCTTCTTTGCTGCTTGCGCGGGCCAGGAGCCGTCCATCGGCCGGCAGCAGATCCAGGGAACGAAAGAATGCCAGGCGTTGGACGAGTTCACAGGCACAGAAATCCACGGGGACCATACGTTCGGTTTTTAGCTTCCCGAGGGGCACATGAATCGCCCATTGCTCTGATCCGGTGGAGCGAAGGCAATCGCAGGACAAATCGGCGCATTCGCCAATGCGCATGCCGGTGTGGCGCAGCAACAGAAAAACATTGCCACCCAGATCATTACGGCGGCGGAACTCCTGCTGGAGAAGCTGATCCTGCTGTAGGGTGAGCGGCCGTGGGAGTCTCTGCGGTGGACGCGGAAAATCCTCACGCCGGATCAGGCGAACGAGTTCCGCAAGCTCTTCCGACCAAGCCAGTTCGTTAAAGAGAGAGCGCAGAGCGATGAGCTGGTTAATGTAGGAGGCGGTCGACAGGGGCCGCACTTTTGAGCGCAGATGAGACATCCAGCCCAGGATGTGGGGCTCACGACGCAATTGCTCAAGACCGTTCACTTGGGGATATGCGAGGCCAAGAAATCTCAGGAAATTGCGCGCGGTACCGCGGTAATGGCGAATCGTATCGGGACTGAGTGCAACGCTGAAGGAATCAACGGCACGATCGAAGACCGGCGCCAGAGGATGCTGAAGCGGTGGGCGGCGAGCGCGGTTCATGAGGAAATCTTCGGAACAGCACGAGTGTGCTGCGCCACTGCGCGCGCATACTCAACATAGACGTCTTGTGGGGTGATCTGCACATAGCGCAGCGTGGTTTGAATGTCGGCGTGACCCATCAGCTGCATGAGCGCGGGCAGGCTTATCCCGGCACGTACCATGTCGGAGGCAAAGGTGTGTCGAAAACGATGTGGGTGGGCGAGCTTAATGCCAGTGGTCTGGCGATGGTAGCGGAACAAGGAGCGTAATCCCGCAGGGCTCATACGTGTTCCGCGCGCAGGTCCTTTCAGCGAGACGAACAATGCGGGGCTGCATGGATTGGGTCGTTCCAGTCGCAGATAGTGATCGAGCAGTTGAATGCTTTCTGGCGCTAGCGGGAGGAAGCGAAGTTTGTTGCCTTTGCCACGAACGCGGAGTTGCGCTTCCTCCAGCAACACGTCATCCCGATTCAAAGCCATCACTTCGGCGGAACGGAGCCCATGCAGGAGCATCAAACCCACGATGGCCAAGTCGCGAGAGGTACGAAAACTCGACCAGAAGCGGGCCACTTCATTCACTGAGAGCGGCACGATGTTATGTTTGGGCACCCTCACTCGCAGCCGGCTGATTGCCTGCCGGGGGCGCGCTAGGCCCATGGGTCCACGCCGCAAGAAAGCTTGATGAAAACCGCGAGCGATCTGACAAGGAGCGTTCGGGAACTCGTTGCGCAGAGCGCGATCCGTGACGGCAACGCGGTCGTTGATGAGGGAAGCCGAAGGCCGAGGTTGTTGGCTGGACTGGAAGCGCACGTAATCCAGGAGTGTCGACTCGGAAAGGTCTCCTTCCACGATATCGCCGGTGGGATGAATGCTTTCCCACCAGCGAACGAAGTGCAGCAGGTTGTGAGCGTAGGTTCGCAGAGTCGTGTCCGCTAGGCGACGGACGTATTCGCGGTCTAGATAACGATTAATCCAGCCGACCTCCCAGCCGGTGGTTTGCTCGATTATGTGAATCGGGCTTCGTGCGTCATGGGAGTGCTGATAGATCACGCGGAAGTTCACGGCTGAGCCGCCTCCAGCAGAGACTGAAACTGCCGCGCATCACCGCTCTGGACGAAGAAGTGGTTGGGATCGTGGCCAGGAGGCAGGAGGACGCGGCGAGTAGCAATACCTCGCGCCCGGAGACGATATGCAAGCTGCTGCGAGGCTTGTTGACCGCTGCCATTGGCGTCAACATCGAAGGTGAGATAAACCGTGCGTTTGTTGTCGCACAGTTGCCGAAACTGGCAGGCGTTGAGGTGGGTGCCCAACGAGCAGGTGAGGTGATGAAAACCTGCCTGCCACAACACGGCATAGTCGAACAGCCCCTCGACGAGAATTACCTCAGGGCAATGCCGAACCTGCTCCCAGGCATACAAGCCGCCCTTGGGGCGAGGCAGAAATCGATGGGCAAAGGCATCGCCCAGGCTGCGGCCGTAGAGGTTGACAATGCGTCCGCCGTGACTGCAGGGGAAGACGACGCGACCGTAGAAGGTGTCGCGGCCTTGAGAGTTGACCAGGCCAACCCGGCGAAGAAGATCGAAAGAAAATCCTTGAGCGGTGAGATGCCGGCGCAGGCATCCGCCGGGAGCATAGCCGATCCGCAGCTCTTTGATCAATGCAGGGTCGTGCACTCCGCGTCGCTCAAGATAACGCAGTGCCTCAGGGTAGCGATCGAGCTGCTCTTGATAGAACGCGGCCACCTCATTAAGCACTGTGGCAGAATCGACTGGAGGAGCGCTTTGCTGCTCGAGGTAGGCAAGACTTTGGCGGAAAGAGAGATGGCGGGACAACTCGACAAAACGAATTAAATCGCCACCCTGACCGCAACCGTGGCAGTAGAAGAGATTTTTACGGGCGTTGACATAGAACGAAGGCCGCGTCTCCTGGTGTAGCGGACAGAGTCCGACGAACTCGGAGTTGTAACCCGCTGGCCGGGCGGCCCAGTTCTGCTGTTGTAAGTAATCGAGCAGCGGCCAGCGCTGCTTGAGTTGTTCGACATCCCCGCCCACGATGCTGTTTGCCTCCGAAGGCTGAGCGTAGGAGAAGCTCGCCGGCATTCACAGGCAAGGATGGTAGGTGGAAGAAAATTTTTCTCAGAGACGCAGGGGCCCGAGAATCCGCAGAATCGGATTTAGGCAAGGCAACAGCCAAGCTTCGTGATCTACGTGACCACACGCCAGCCAGTAAGCAACGCGAGCCAGCGTTTGGCGCAGGAACGAAAAAGCCAGTTGAGAGCGATCCAGGCCGCTCGACCAGCGGCGGATTGTAGAAGCATCGGGCACGCGGTTAGGGTCTTTGAGTGTAGGCATCGCGTCTTCCCAGGAGCAGTGTTCCACAAAGCGCCGTCGCAATGCCTGACCGCGCGCCAGCAAGGTGTAATGCGTGTAAGGGAGAGAAAGCAGTGGGAGGAAAGTGAAGGTCTTCCTGCAAACTGGGCAGCGACCGCGACGGATGCCAATCCAATCGTGATACTCATCGTGCGCCTGCTTGCCGCGGCGGCCGTGGCCGATGATCGAATCCCGTTCACATGCAGGGCATCGCCGCAGGATCTTGTCGCAGTCTCTGGCCCAATCAGTTTCAAACTTGTGCGGCAGCGTAGAAAGTGGGATAAAAAGAATCGTAGTTCATTGGGGCTCTGCCACCGGCGCTGACCCGCCAAGATCTGAACCGGCAGCAGAGCTCCTTCTCCTGAAAAGCCCAATCGCAAGAGAATAAAGCTTTCCGGCTAGAGTTTTTAGAATGTGATTCGAAGGGTTGGCCGGTAATTATCGACAAACCACCCAGAATCGTCGCATGTCCGCTGCGAATTGCTGGGCAGTCTATAATTACGCGCACGGATGGCCCTCACCTCTGGCACGAAACTCGGTCCCTACGAAATCCCAGCACTGCTGGGGGCCGGCACGGGCGAGGTGTATCGTGCTTCCGATACTCGCCTTGACCGAAAGGTCGCTGTCAAGGTTCTACCCGAGTCCGTTCCTGATGATGCCTATCGCTTGCAGCGGTCTGTTCTATGCGAGCTGAACTATCCGAATCTACTTTCCATTTTTGACGTTTGCACCCAGGGTGGAATCCACTACTTTGTTTCAGAGTTTCTTGAGGGGCAGACTTTGCGTGGTCGCTTCAGCAGTAGTGCGTTGCCGTAGAGATCATACGTATGAATCTTTTCCGAATTGTCTTTTCAGTTTTGGCGTTGAGCGCGGCGCTGCTGGCGCAAGAGGGCGCTCCAACGAAATCCTCCTTCTATCCGGTGTCCGTTTGGTATAGCGGCGGGAAAGCCCGGGCGCCGATGCTGGAAGAGGTGAATGGGGAGTCGGCGCGATTGTGGAAAGGGGATTTGCTGAAAATCAGAGGGTTGGGATTCAACACCGTGCGGACCTGGGTGGAATGGAATGCAGGCGAGCCGCGCGAGGGGGAATATCACCTGGAAAATCTGGATTTACTGTTACGGCTGGCGGATGAAGTGGGACTGAAGGTGATTGTGCAGGTGTACGTGGATTCGGCGCCGGAGTGGATGGGAGCGAAATATCCGGAGGGACGGTACGCGGCGCAGGACGGCCTGCCGATTCCGTCCCAGGCCGCGCCGGGATTTTGCTTTGACAATAAGAATGTGCGGAAGGCGGTGCTGGCATTTTTTCAGGAGGTGGCGCGGCACGCTGAGAAGGGCAAGGCGTTTTACGGGTGGGATTTGTGGAGTGAGCCGGCGGCGTTGAACTGGGCGCGGGTGGGATATAAGTCGGAGCCGATGTTCTGCTATTGCCCGGCGAGCATGGAGCGGTTTCGCGACTGGCTGCAGATGAAATACGGGACGCTGGAGAAGCTGAACGTGGCGTGGCACCGGACGTTCACGGATTGGAAACAGGTGGAACCACCCCGGTATGGAACGATCCTGACATACACGGACTTCATGGATTGGCGGGTGTACTACGGTTACAAACTGGCGGAAGACCTGAAGATGAGGAACGACGCGGTGAAAGCGATCGACGTCACGCACGTGACGACGAGTCACGCTCCGAATCCTTCGCCAATGGACCGTACGTTGGCGGATCCGTACGACCCTACGGACGATTTTCTGATGAAGGATTCGGTGGATTACTTCGGCACCAGTTTTTATCCGAAGCTGACGGCGGTGGAGCACAACTGGAAGCTTGAGCGCCGGGTATTGGCCATGGATCTGACGGCGGCGATGACCGGGGGACGCGGATTCTACGTGGGGGAACTTCAGAGCGGGTTCGGCGTGCATGGAACGACCATTGGATCGGAAGTGACGGCGAGCGACTTAGAACTGTGGACCTGGGGGATGGTGTCGCGGGGGGCGCGGGCGATCAACTACTACGCGTTTTACCCGATGAATGCGGGATATGAGAGCGGCGGCTACGGCATGGTCCAACTCGACGGGACGCTGACGGAGCGAAGCCGGAGCGCGGGAGAAACGGCGAAGAAAATTGCGGCGTATGCGGATTTGCTGTTGCAGGCGAAACCGAAGCAGGCGGAAGCGGCGATTGTATTCAGCCCGCTAGTGCCGCTGCTGGGCGGGTATGACGAAGAAAATACTCGGAACGCGATGCATAAGGCGCTGGCGGGGTATCACCGGATGTTTTTCGAGCGGAACTTGCCCGTAGAGGTGCTCAGTTCGCGGGAACTGGCGGGGCGGGATTTGCAGAAATACAAGCTCATTGTGCTGCCGTATCCGTTGATGATGACGAATGATGAGGCCGCAGCGCTGAAGACGTATGTGGAGAACGGTGGCCGTTTGTTCGTGGAGGCGCGGCCCGGATGGGTGAACGAAGACGGACACGCCGAGGGCGCGGTGCCGGGATTTGGATGGACGGAAATGCATGGTGTGCGAGGTGAAGTGGGGCGCTCAGGAGTTTACGGGAACGAGTTTCGCGGAACATTTTAGCGTGCTCGATGATAAGGCGAAGGTGATGGCGAAATTTGCGGATGGAACGCCGGCGGGTTACGAGCACGCGTATGGAAAAGGTAGCGCGATTTTGCTGGGGACGTTTGCTGGTCAGTCTGACGAGGCGAAACCGGTGGCGATGCATCCGTTGGGAGGAATCCTGGCGAAATGGGCGGGTCTGACCGAGCCGGCACTGAAAGCTCCGGCATTGGTGGAACTGCGGGAGATGGACGGAAAGAAAGGGCGATTTGTGTTTTTCTTCAATCACGGGGAGAAGGCGGCGAAAGTGGAGTTTACGGAGGAGTTGGAGCGGTCGGCCAACGTGCGGGAAATCATGATTGGAGAGACGCGAAAAGTGGAGGGAAAGAGATTTGCGGTGAAGACTGAAGTCCCGGCACTGGGGGTGAGGATTTACAGGATTGATTTTTGAGAAGTGGTAAATAGAAGAGACGGCTCTAACGCATAAGAGAATGAAATTCACAGCCCGCTCTCAAAAAGCGAGGCATCCGCAGTGCGGATTTGCCAGATCGTTTATCGAAGAGCAGCAAGAAGATCATGGGAGGGAATTGTGAGCGCCAGTGTTTATCGGGAACGGATTGGTGGAGTGCTGGGAAAGATTTGGGAAACGCAGATGGGGAATATTGAGAAGGCTTCCGCGGCGATGGCGGAGACGATCGCGAAGGGCGGGCTGGTGCACATGTTCGGGAGCGGCCACTCGGCGCTGCCGGTGCAGGACATGTTTCCGCGATATGGCGCGTTTCCGGGTTTCCGTCCCCTGATGGACATGCGGCTGATGTGGATCAACGTGATTGGAAGTGGTGGCGCGAAGGGATTGCTGTGGCTGGAGCAGAGAGAGGGGTACGCGCAGGTGCTGTTTGAGAACGAACCGATCCGCGAGGGTGACGTGATGCTCGTGTTCTCCCACGGAGGATTGAACGCAGCTGGGATTGAAGTATTGATGGAGGCGAAGAATCGCGGGCTGACAACCGTGGGCGTGACGTCGATGGACAATTACCGGAAGCGAGAGACGATGCATTCCTCGAGGAAGAAGCTGGCGGACGTGGCGGACATCGTGATCGACAACTGCACGCCGGCGGAAGATGCGCTAGTGGCAATTGAGGGATGGAAAGCGCCGGTGGCAGCGGGTTCGACGGTGGCGTGCATTACGATTGCGATGTCAATCATCGCGCAGGTGGCGGCGAACCTAGCGGCCAAGGGGCAAACGCCACCGGTATTTGTGTCACCCAACGTGCAGGGAATTCCCGCGGACAATACGACCCGGGTGTACGAAGAATATGAGCAACGATTGAAAAGGTGAAGCTTGGACGAAAGGAGAGAGCGGATGATGTCTTCTACTACACGGCGCAACTTCTTAATGGCAACTGGTGGCAGTGTAGCAGCCGTTTCAATGGGAACTGACTTCTTAAACGCTGGGCAATTGCCAGGACAATCACCAAGTGAGACTACGGGTTGGCAACATGGAGACTTTTCAAAGGTAATGGCGATTGCCGCACATCCCGGCGACGCTTTTTTTGCCATGGGTGCTCCGGTGGCCGTCGCTACTCATTTCGGAGGGCAAGGATCCGTGCTATGCCTCTCGCTGGGAGAGAAAGGCTCTCACACAATTCCCGCTGCACAATACGGATCATCTCAACAGGAAGCGGCGCAGAAAGCGGCGGAGTTGCTCGGTGCAAAAGCGTTATTCCTTCACTACCCCGATGGAGAAATTCCAATCAACGACGAGGCAAAATTTGCTGTCTGTGATTTGATTCGACAATACAAACCTCTGACAATCGTAACCCACTGGAAAGGGAGTTGGCATAAGGATCACCGCGCCTGTTATGACATCGTTGAAGACGCAATATTTTACGCGGGGCTTCCCAGCATCGTTCGGAAAGAACCAGCCCATGAAGTAAGGAAGCTGCTGTCTGCCGACAACTGGGAAGATGCAACTGGCTTTATCGCAGACACATATCTGGATATAACTTCTGTGTTCGACCGATGGTTGAATGCATGTAGCGCATTTCCGATGTGGCGGGGCGAAACCGGATTCCGTTACAGCGATTACTACGGCAGCCTCGCTGTTGCGCGTGGCTGTTTGAGCAATTTTAAGCGCGCCGTCGCATTGATGTCGCCCGCGGAGCAACGTGTCCAGCATATTCGCACGCCATAGCGGGGTGGGGATGTCTCTCTTGATTTCTGCTTTAAGCGCATTTTATTGCCTAGTCTTGAAATGCAACATTCCGCAATATTGCTTTGGTCGTGGGGATCTCGTTGGGAGGATTTCTGCTGACGACATAATCTCAAAGGTTTTCCGTTTTCTATCCGGGACCAATTACCAACTGGCTAAGCGGCGATTGAAAAGGTGAAGCGTGGCGAAGACCAGTCGGCGGAAGGTTCTGTTCGGCGGGGCGGCCACGGGGATATTTGTCTTTGGCATCGTGATGGCGGTGCTGGGGACCCTGTTTGGGTTGCCGGAGATGCGCCAGCGATTGAAGATCGATCTGGAGCAGCAGGGAAATGTGTTCCTTCTGCTCTATGTGGGAATTCTGCTGGCAACGCTCATCGCCGGGCCGGTGATTGATTCGATTGGGAACAAGGTCATTCTGGTGACGTCGGCGGCCCTGGTGGCGTCGGGTATGGCGGGGTTCGCGTACGCCCATTCGTTTGGCAGCGCCGCAATACCATCGGTGCTGCTGGGATTAGGCGGCGGAGGACTGAACACTTCGACGAATGCGCTGGTGTCCGATTTGTACGGCGAGGAGCGGGGGCCGATGTTGAACGTGCTGGGAATTTTCTACGGGATTGGCGCGCTAGGCATTCCGTTGCTGGCGGCGGTAATCGAAGGGCATTTCCCGATTGCACGGCAACTGCTGATCTGCGCGGGGTTGGCGGGAGCCTGCGCGCTGCTGTTGTTGGGGATGCAATTTCCGGAGGCTAGCGGGGCGCAGAGTTTTTCGTGGCGCGAGGTGTTACAGGTCGCGCGGTTCCCTGGCGTGCTGGTGCTGGGTTTTTTGTTGTTCTGCGAGTCGGGCAACGAAGCGAGCATCGGCGGGTGGACGTCGACGTATGTTGCAGAAACGGGGCTGAGGGCGAGGACGGCGACGTTGATCCTGGCCGGGTATTGGGCGGCATTGATGGTGGGAAGGCTGTTGGTGGCGCGCATGCTTAAGTTCGTGGGGAAACGGCAACTGGTGCTGGGGAGCGGACTGGGCGCGCTTGTAGGAGCGGCAATCTTGTTGATGAGCCGATTGGAAGGGATGTTGGTGGCGGGGGTGTTATTGATTGGTTTGTCGTACGCCGGTGTGTTTCCGACGGCATTGGCGATTGCCGGGGACACCTACAGGAAGATGACGGGCACGGTGTTTGGATTATTGTTTGCGATTGCGCTCGTGGGCGGAATGTCCTTCCCGTGGACGATGGGACAAATCTCACAAGGACTGGGAGTGCGCTACGGGATGTTGGTGCCACTGGCCGGAGCGGTTGGGATCTGCGTTTTGGCAGCAAGGATTTTGTGGGCGGAGAAGCGGGGAGATAGTTAGTAAGAAAGCGAAAAATCGGATGGCGGCTAAGTGTGTATTGGCGGTGGACTTGGGGGGGACGAAACTGGCGGGGGCGCTGGTAGGCAGCGATGGAAACGTGTTAGCGCGGAAGAGCGTGAAGGTGGACAGGAGGTCCGCGCTGGCGCCAGTGAAGCAGATCGTGGAATTGGCGCGGGAATTGGTGGGCAGGAAGAATTTACGGGGAAGAGTTGCGGCTACGGGGGTGGCGGTACCGGGTCTTGTGCGGCGGGATGGAAGGGTGTGGGCGCCGAATTTGCCGGGATGGAAGAAAATGGCGCTGGCGCGGCGATTGAAGAGCGCGCTGGGAGTGACTGTGGTGGTGGAGAGCGACCGGAACGCGGCGGTGCTGGGGGAAGCATGGCGCGGGGCCGCACGCGGGAAGAGCGACGCGATCGTGTTGATGCTGGGAACGGGGATTGGCGCGGGGATTTTGAGCGGAGGGAGATTGGTACGGGGCGCGCATGAGTTATCCGGGTGCGCAGGGTGGATGGTGGTGACGGACGAACACGGGCCGGAGGCGCAACGCGTGGGCCAGTTGGAATCGCTAGCGGCGGGTCCGGCGATTGCGCGCGCAGCGAAAAAGGAGTTGGCGCGAGGCAAAGGCGGATTGTTGAAAGAAATTCCGGCGGAGAGGATCGACGCGTACGAAGTGGCGGAGGCAGCGCGACGCGGCGATATGCTAGGGATCGAGGTGTATGTAGAAACTGGGCGGCTGCTGGGATATGGCGTGGCGAACCTGGTGAGCTTGTTTGATCCAGAGATAGTAGTGATTGGGGGAGGATTGGCGGCTGCGAGCGATCTGTTTCTGGACGCACTGCGGAGGGGAATGAAGCAACGAGCGCAGCCAATCGCTGTTAAAAAGGTGAAGGTCGCGGTAAGCCGGTTGGGCGGTGACGCGAATCTGTTGGGAGTGGCCTGGGCGGCAATGGGAATGGGTTATCAGCAACCAAGAAACAGCGAACCGTGAACAACCATCAGGGAGGCGCCACTGTTCGTGGATTTACATGGCCACTGCGGATCACTCATCGTCATCAGTACTTGGAGAAATACTATTCTGACCCCGATGACGAACTACTGATCGCCACCCGCTATCCTGCGCTCGACTCCATCCGTTCCGTTCCTCAACACCCAAGTTGGACGAGTGGACGGATACTCCCCAGGATATTCCTTGCGATTGTGCCCGAGTTACGCTAGTGCTTTTTCGGAGGCGCACCGTTGGCGAGCAGAGTGGAGCGGAACAGAGGATTGGGGCGCGCGTTCGAAAAAGCACTAGCGTAACTCGGCAAGGTCCCGGCGGCGAGGGGTTGGACCGCATCCAGCCTAAGTGCTCGGCCAGACGCACATTCTCATCTCTCAGTGCCTGGTTGTTTCTCTACCTCTCTGTTTCTTTCTCTTTGCGTCTTCACGTAGTCTGCGACCTGCTCCAGGGTTGCGAACCACACTCCGGGCTTCGACTTCATATAAATGATCAGCTTCTCGAGCGCCGCAATGCGCGACCTATGTCCGGTGATGTGTGGATGCATGGTGAGGATAAACATCGCGTGTTCCTGATACGCCACATCGAACTCGCCCTTGTAAACCTCAAACACCAATTGTGGATCGGGAAGCGAGCCGCCGGCTTCAGGTTCGTAATACGGATAGTCATCTGCAATCCAGTTGATCGGAAGCTCGATCATCCCGGTATTCTGTCCGTTGGCCAGCAACTCGTAGGGCTCATCCATGGCCATGAAGCTGCTGTCGTACAGAAATCCCGCCTTGCGAATCTGGTCCAGCGTAGACTGACTGAACGCCCACGACGGAGCGCGGAAGCCAACTGGACGCTTGCCCATCGCCTTCGTGAGATACTCGATCGACCGCGTCAGCAGCTCCTCTTCTTTCGCGGCATCTCCGACCGTAGGCAGGTTCTCGTGCATCCACCCATGAACCCCAATCTCGTGCCGCTTTCGTTGCAAAATGTCCTGGATCATTTGCGGGTGTAGCGCCGCGCTCATCGCCGGAAGGTAAAACGACGCGGGAATCGACTGGCGGTCGAGCAAATCCAACACGCGCGGCAAGCCGGTGGTTGCGCCGTATTCGCCCTGCGAGAGCGGAACCGGCAGGGGCGCGCTCCTCCACAGCAACTCATTGTCGACATCGAAGGACAGGCATACGGCCACGCGAGCCCCGTTGGGCCAGGCCTTTGGCGTTAACTTCTGGCCCGCCCTGGCCAGGGCCACTCCTTGGCGAACTTGCTCTTCCGTCGCATCGATTGGAATCGGCGGGAATCCCGGTATTGGCTGCTCTTGGCCCGCGGCAGGAGGAGCAGAGAAAAGTCTTAGAACAAACGGCAGCACCAACATTCTGAGGTTGGAAGACATAGTTCCCCCTGACGAATTTGGCTGCCAGCCTACGCTTTCGCGTACATTTGTCAAATCTTCAGCAGCTTCCCGCCCAAATTTGGGGAGAAGGAGGTGGCTGACCTTTCATTACTCCTCACCGCCAGCAAGAGACGGTTCCAAGAATGACGGATTCCGTTGCGGGCGAGTTGTCAGCCACCCGGAAGTTATGAAACCCGCTGGCCGCCTTCACGTATTAGGCTCCGATTCCGTCCTGTATTCACACAGTAAGCGGTTGTTCACGGCCGCCCGTGTTTATAAGTCGCCGTCTTCCCACACTTTTTCGTCCACGTTGCTCTGTGGTATTGTTCCCTCGGACCCATGTGGGCGATGAGCGTGGCCCGCATCACCGAATCGGTAGCCTCCCGCTATGGCGCCTTGCCGGCGACCACACCGATATTGGCTACCGTCTCACTTTTCTTCATCGAAGGCACGGCGCAGACATACAGGACCACGCCGCTCGACGGCGCACGCGCTTCCCACACCGTCTTGCCAAACAGATCGGTGACGTAGCCGATTTTCATGCCTTGTTGCACGTACCAGCCGCGCTTCACCATGGGATAGAAAATGCCGGCAGTTTCGCTGGTCACGCTGGCAATGCGCTCGATCCACACTGGGTTCTGCACCGGAGGCGCATTGCCCGGCAGCATCTTCAGGTAGCGCATCACGTTCAGGCAGCCGTTGATCAGCGCCGTCACGTCTTCCGGTTCTACGGTGCCGGCGTGGCCCGCCTCGGCCGTGAGGGACGGCTTCTCCCGCAGGCTGGCGTTGGTCTCCAGATAGCGAGCGGCATTCGGGTCGCGAGGGCGATCGGTTGAGAGGATGATCGTGTCGAGCCCGAAGGCCAGCACCATGGCGCGCGAGACGGCATCCTGCTGCGCGTTACCGGTCGGTGCCCAGTAGGAATACGGGCGCAGGCTTTCATCGAGATCGCCGCCGTGCAGGTCAATCAGGTAGTCGGATTTTTCCACGACCTGCTTCGTCATCGCCCATGACGCGCGCTCGGTCTGCGTTCCGTTGGGATTGCCCGGATAGAAACGGTTCATGCTCTTGCCGTCCACCGGGTTCACATGCGGCACCTTCTGTTCAAATGACGCGATGTTCACCAATGGGACGATGATGACCGTCCCGGAAATCTCCGCGGGATTGAGTTCCTGTATAAGCCTTTCGAGCGCAATGATAGACG
>WNGP01001015.1_pt1 | contig 24749 bp, 21 predicted proteins | sample 5407671 | NCBI WGS metagenome assembly WNGP01 (sample SAMN13153381, study PRJNA577476) | soil metagenome | isolation source: 40 cm soil or saprolite under Garry oak tree replicate 2 | place: USA:California | collected 2016-06-15
GGGTTCGCCTTGAGCGCCGCGTACGTAGGGTTCGGCGTATGGCAGCTCGCTCTGCATCCGCCCCTGGGGTTGCTCCTGCTCGCGATCGGCGTGTACGGCGGCGGCGCGTTGTTCTACTACCGCGGGCTCATCCTCGAGACCTAGCGGGCAGGCCGCCTCACCCCACGGCCGTTCCCTCGACGTGCTCGGGGGCCGCGGGGAGCTCCACGACGAAGCGGGCGCCGCCCAGCGCCGAATCCTCGAGCCAGATCTTCCCGGCCACCTCACTCACCACGCGCTGACAGATCGCGAGCCCCAGTCCGGTTCCCTCGTCCGGGCCCTTGGTTGTGAAGAAGGGGTCGAAGATGCGGTGCCGGATGTCCCGCGGGATCCCCGGCCCGGAGTCTTCCACGACGAGGCGGACCCAGCCCTCGCGCGCCTGGGTGCTCATTTGAATGACGGCGGGGTGCCTGCCCCGGATGGCGTGCTCGGCGTTCGTCACCAGGTTGATCACGACCTGCTGCAGCTCCTGCCCCAGGGCGAGGACGGCTGGAGCGGCTCCGTCCATCTGCGTGCGGAATTCCACGTTGTCGGAGCGCAGCACCCGCTGGCGGATCTCCGTCACGTCCCGCACGAGCTCGTTCACCTGCACGCGCGTGGGGGTGGTGTCGGCGCGGCGCGCGAGACGCAGCAGGCTGCGGACGATGCGGGCGGCGCGATCGACCTCGCGGGTCATGGTCGCGGCGGCGGCGGTGACTTCGGGGTCTTTGCTGGCGCGGGCGAGCAGCTCCGCTTCCATGCGGATCGCGGTGAGGGGGTTGTTCACCTCGTGGGCGACGCCGCTCGCGATCTCGCCCACCGTGGCCAGCTTCTCGCGCGCCACCAGCTCGCGCTCCGCGCGTAGCTCGTCGGTGCGGTCGTACAGCGCTACGAGGAGTTTCGACGAATCGACGCCCGTGAGGCCGGTGACGGTGCAATCGCAGTTGCGCCGGTCGCCGTCCGCCCGCGTCACGAGCACCTGCCCGTGCCACGCCTCGCCCTCCAGGGCCCGGCCGAGCACCATGTGGAGCGAGACGCCGCTGGGCGAGAGCCCGAGGCCCTCCAGGTGCTTGCCGACGCTCTTCGACTCATCCGCAAGGCCGAACAGGCGGCAGCCGGCCTGGTTGAGCTGCTCGAGCCGGCCTTCCCGGTCCACCAGCGCCAGCGGCAGCGGGCTGCCGTTCACCATGGCGCGTGCCTGCTGGGCCACGATGTGCGCGCCCGCGACCGCCTCCGCAAGCTCCAACCCACCAGCGATGTGCGCCGCCACCGCGGTGAAATACTGGAGGTCCACCAGGCTGAAGGTCGGTGGCGGCGGTGCGTCGCCACCGCGGGAGAGGTAGCGCACCACACCGACCGCTCCCACTGCCCCGGCCGAGGTCTTGAGGGGGGCGATCATCGCCGCCCGTGCCATGCCCGAGGGCGACGCCTGGTGGTAGCTGTCGGGCTCGAGCGCCAGGTTCTCACTCACGAGCGCCTGCCCGGTCGTGGTCACGCGCCCGGTGGTGCTCGCGACGGGAAGGGTCAAGCCCTGCATCTCGGCGGACCTGCCCACCGTGGCGGCGATGCGGAGCGTCTTGCCGTCGGCATTGCGCAGCGCCACGTACGCGCCCTGCGCGTCCACCAGGCTGACGAGGCTCTGCAGCGTGTAGCGCAGCAGCAGCTCGCGGTCGGGCGCGGCGAGCAGCCAGCGTGACAGCTCGACCAGGAAAGCGCCAAGGCGGCGCTCTCGCTCGAGGCTCGCCCGCCGCGCCACCATGACCGCCAGATGCGAGGCGACCTCGAGGACCGTCTTGATGTCGCCCAGGGGGAGCGCGGCGGGCGCGCCCACGATCGTGACCTCGACCTGGCGCCCTTCGGCGTCGCGGTTCTCGATGCGCAACGGGTCGCCGCTCGCGGGCCCGGGCCCGGCTTCGACCGCGCCCGCCTCGTTGAGGCCCTGGTACGTGAGGCGCAGATGCGCCCCACCCGCCCATTCGCTCAGCACGTGAGCGACCGTGCGCCAGAAGACCTTGGTCTCCTTGGAAGCGCTGGCCTCCGACAAGAGACGACGGATGGGATCAATCATGAAGACGAAAGGCGTCGAGGAGAGGCGTCGAGGGAATTCGTAAAGAGGCGTCGAGGAACGACGTCGCGGGAATTCGTCGAGGAGATGCGTGAATGCGGTGCGACACAATTCCCCGCGGCCTCCCATCATGCGTCCATGGTATTGCGGGCAAATCCCCGGAAGCTTGGAGTCTACCAGATCGCGTCCGAACTCGCGACTCACATCATGCGGCATCTCAGGACCTTTCCCCCCGCCGACCGGTGGACGGTCGGCGATCAGCTGAAGCGGGCGGCGGTCTCTGTTCCCGCCAATCTGGCCGAAGCGTGCGGTCGTGGGACGGTGCCGGAGTTTCGACGGTTTCTACTGTAGAAGTCGTCTCAATCCTGCGGGTCGCTCGCAAGGCAGGTCTTGGGGATCGAGGTACGATGATCTCCCTCGAGAGCCGAGCGACGCTGGTCGTAAAGATGATTTCGAGGCTGTACGGGAATCCGCCGCCCGATCGGTGAGCGCTACGTCTCTTCTCGACGCCTCTTCTCGACGTCTCTTCTCGACGTTTTTTCTTGACGCCGTTGCTTGACTTCGTCTACGCCCGAATTGCTCCCACGAACCGTTGCGGATCGGGGCTGAATCCCGGGAAGATGGCAGCCAGCTCCTGAGCGCCCAGATGCCGAGCCAGGATTTCTGCAAACAAGTCGCGGAAGTCCGTCGTCACCGCGACGTCGCGCCCCTCGAACCGCTGGGCCGGGTCGAGGCCAGGCCAAGCCCCTAGCACCTTGCCGCCGTTCACGGGACCCCCGAGCACAAGCATCGCCGTCGCATGGCCGTGATCCGTGCCGCTGTTGCCGTTCTCGCGCACGGTGCGCCCGAACTCGGACATCGTGAGCACGACCACGTCGCGCATCCGCTCGCCCAGGTCCTGGGTGAAGGCCGCGAGCGCCTGACCGAACTCGGCGAGGCGAGTCGCGAGCTGGCCCTCGCTCGCTCCCTGGTTCACGTGCGTGTCCCACCCGGTCACGTCGGCAAATGCTACCTGCAGGCCCAAGTCCGTCTTGATGAGCTGCGCGATTTGCAGCAACGCGTGGCCGAACCTGCCCCGCGGATACGCCGCACCGTTTGCCGGTTGGTACTGCGCCGGGTTGGCCTGCCGCAGCTGCTGCACCGCTTCGAAGGCCTCCTGGGAAGATGTGGAGAGCAGCCCGGTCGCCGAGCCGGCGTACAGCTCCTCGAAGGCGCGCGTGAGGCGATCACGCCCTCCCTGCGGCGCTCCCGCCCGCACGCCGAACGCTTGGAGGTCGTCGATGGCGAGGCTCGGGGCGGAGCCCGCAAGGATACGCGGCAGCTGGGGCCCGAAGGCGACGGCCCGGAACGGCGTGTTGGCATGCTCCTGATCGTGCTGGCAGCAGCGGTTGAGCCACCCGTCCGGCGTCGCCTTCACACCGGGAGTCCCCGACTCCATGTAGTCCTGCGCGTCGAAGTGGCTGCGGGTCGCATCGGGAGACCCGATCGCGTGGATCGCGGCAAGGCTCTTGTTGTCCCACAGCGGCTTCAGGGCGGCGAGCCGGGGGTGCAGGCCGAAGTGCCCGTCCAGGTCCACGACGTCGGCCTGCGGCACGGCGATGCGGGGTCGCTCCGCGTAGTACTGCGGGTCGCCGTGCGGCACGATCATGTTGAGGCCGTCCACGGCGCCGCGTTGGAAGAGACAGACGAGAATGGGGCGGGCGGAGACGGTAAGGGACGGTAAGGGGCGGTAGGAGGCGAATGCAGCTCTCGCCAGGAAGAGCGGGTCTAGCCCCAGGCTGAACAGGGCCACACCACCCGACTTCACGAATACTCGTCTCGAGATCGACATCGATCGCTCCTCCAATCCATTACCGCCCCTGACCGCCTCTTACCGCCCCTTACCGCCCCTTACCGCCTCTTACCGCCTCTTACCGCCCCCTACCGCCTCACTGCCTCTGAAACTCCGGTCCGCCAAGCGCCAGGCCTACGGCCAACGCTCGCGCCTGCAGCGGATCACTGATGTCTGACACCTGACGCCTGATAACTGCCTTTGTGTTCTCCGTCATCGTGCCCCCCAGGACCCCCGCGTTCACCGCGTCAATCAGCTGCTCGGCGTCGGCGGTCGCGGGAACGACGGAATCCAGGTCCACGCTGGCGCCGGGTAGCGTGCCGGCCGCAAGGGCGACGCCCACGCTCATGCGGTTGAGGAGGGCGCCGCTGTTCACCCAGTTCGCTTCCTTCTCGGGGTACCCGTCGGGCGCGACGTGCATGTAGAGGGGCTCGCCGAGACGTGCCACGGCCTGGGGAAGCCGCGGCGTGGTGTCGGGGTCCGCTCCGACGGCGCGCAGCGCGCTGACCACGAACTCGAGCGGTGTCTTGACCTTGGCGCGCACGTTCGCGGGAGCCCAGAAGTCCGGCCCGCGTACGATGGCGCGTAGCACCTCGCGGATGTCGCCGCCCGACCGTTTCCACGCCGCCACGGCGTCGTCCACGCATCCGTCGGGCGGCTCGTCGTTGACGAACCGCTCGCACAGCTCGTGGCCGATATGGTGCATCGTCGCGGGGTGATCGGCGAGCCATCTGAGCAGGCGGATCCCTTCGTCCATGCCGTGGCCGGCGGGATAGGTGACGCCCATGAAGACCTTGTCCCCATCGTCATGCGCCCAGGGGTGGAACTGGAACGCCGCTCCCTGCTGCGGTCGCGCGATGCTCCACCCGGTGAAAACCCGCGCGACGTTGATCACGTCCTGCTGGGTGTACCCGCCGTCCACGCCCAGGGTGTGCAGCTCGAGCAGCTCGCGGGCATAGTTCTCGTTGATGCGGGACGCGACGCTCTGCCAGTTGTCCAGGTAGAAGAGCATCGCGGGGCTCTCGGCAGTCGCGATGAGCAGGTCCGCGAACTTGCCCAGGGCGTGCTCCCGGATGGCGTGCTCGATGTAATCCGGCAGAAGGAACCGGTCCGCGCCCTTTCCGAGGAAGACGTTGAAATGATTGGTCCAGAAATCGACCATCACTTCGTACAGTTGGCGCTCCGAGAGCGCCGCGCGCGTGACCGTGAGGTCCATGAACTGGCCCCCGAGCCGGCGGCCGGTCTGCTCTTTGGGCCCGGGCGCGTCGGGAGCGCTCATGTTGTCCGCCGCTGCACCGGCGGCGAGGTTGCGCTCGCGACGCTCGCGCTGGGCGTCGAAATACACGCGCGCGAGGTCGCCGCGATCGAGTGCCAGGATCGTGAAGCGGCGCTCGCGCTGGCCGAGGGCGGGATCGTCGATCGCGTCGGGGTCGAGCTGCCGCTCAATCCAGCGAGCCACGCCCGCCGCCGCGACGCGGTCGACGTCACCAGGCCGTGGCCCGTACGCGAGGCGGTTGAGCGCGTGCAGGGCGGAGTCGTGGGGCGTGAGGGCGGACATGCGAGTGGGAACCTGTCCTCGTCGTAGCGGCAGGAAGCCCAATCCGAAAACGAACGCGCACGCCAGGATGCGACTTCTCATGCGGTTATATTGACGCACAGCCCCCGAAGGAAGTTAACGCCCTGACCCCGCCGCCCCGCTTCGTCTCTCACGGTATGCTGCCCCGCGCCACGAGCCTGCTCTCCGGTGGCCCGGGCGACGGCAAGCCGCCTACCTGGCACGAGCGGCTGCAAGCCCTCAAGTACGTCCCACCCCTGTTGCGGCTGGTCTACGAGACGCACCGCGGCTACACGGTCGCCATCCTCGGCCTCCGCGCCATCCGGTCGTTCATCCCGCTCGCGGTCTTGTGGATCGGGAAGCTGATCATCGACGGGGTGATCGCCGGGATGCGCGCCCGGTCGGCGGGGGCGGCGGTCGACTGGTGGCACCTGGGCGTGTTGGTGGGGCTCGAGCTCGGGATCGCCGTCGGGGGCGAGGGACTCGCCCGGCTGTCGTCGCTGCTCGAGAGTCTGTTGGGTGACCTGTTCTCGAACCGCATCAGCGTGCGGCTGATGCAGCATGCCGCCACGCTCGACTTGGCGCAGTACGAGGACGCGGAGACCTACGATCACCTGGAGCGCGCCCGCCGCCAGACGGTGGGTCGCATCGGCTTGATCGCGCTGCTGCTCTCGACCGCGCAGGATCTCGTGACGCTCGCGTCGCTCGCCGGCGTGTTGCTCGTCCAGCTCCCATGGCTGCTGCTGCTGCTCGTCGTCGCGGTGTTTCCTTCGTTCGTCGGCGAAACGCATTACGCGGCCCTGGGATACTCGCTGCTCTTTTCCTGGACGCCGGAGCGCCGCCTGCTCGACTACCTGCGCTATGCGGGCGCCTCGGACGAGATGGCCAAGGAGGTCAAGCTGTTCGGCCTCTCGGACTTCTTGGTGGGACGCTACGCCAAGCTGTCGGACGAGTTTTACGAGGCGAACAAGCGCCTGGCGGTGAAGCGCAACGTTGTCTCGACCGTGTTCGTCACGATCGGGACGCTGGGCTACTACGGCGCCTACGCGGTGACCATTTATCTGACCGTGCTGGGCCGCTTCACGGTGGGCGCGCTGACGTTCCTGGCGGGGTCGTTCCGGCAGAGCCGCGACCTGATCCAGCGAATTCTGCTCTCGCTCTCCCAGGTGTTCGAGCAGAGCCTCTATCTGTCCGATCTGTTCAGCTTCTTCGACGTGCAACCGCGGGTGACGTCGCGGCCGGGCGCCCGGCCCGTGCCCGTCCCGATCCGCACCGGCTTCGAGTTCCAGGACGTGGGATTCCGCTATCCCGGCTCGGATCGGTGGGCGGTGCGGCACCTGTCGTTCGCATTCGAGCCCGGGGAGCGGATCGCGCTCGTCGGCGAGAACGGGGCCGGGAAGACGACGCTCGTCAAGCTGCTCGCCCGGCTGTACGACCCCGACGAGGGGCGCATCCTGCTCGACGGCGTGGACCTGCGCGAGTACGACCTCGAGAGCCTGCGCCGCAACATCGGCGTGATCTTCCAGGACTTCGTGCGTTACGACTTCGTGCTGAAGGAGAACATCGGCGCTGGGCAGGTCGAGGCGTTGGACGACGAGGCGCGGGTGCGCGAGGCGGCGCGCCGCAGTCTGGCGGACTCCGTCGCATCCCGGCTGGCGAAAGGCTACGACCAGATGCTGGGACGCCGCTTCGACGGCGGGGTCGACCTATCGGGCGGGGAGTGGCAGAAGGTCGCGCTCGGGCGGGCCTACATGCGCGAAGCGCAGGTGCTGATCCTCGACGAGCCGACGGCGTCGCTCGACGCGCGTGCCGAGTACGAGGTGTTCCTGCGCTTCGCGGAGCTGACCCAGGGAAGAATGGCGGTGCTCATCTCGCACCGGTTCTCCACGGTCCGGATGGCGGACCGCATCCTCGTGCTGCAGGGGGGGGAGCTGGTGGACCAGGGGACGCACGAAGACCTGGTGGCGCGGGGCGGGTTGTATGCGGAGCTGTTCAGTCTCCAGGCGGCGGGTTACCGGTAGCCGGCGCCGGTCGCCCGTTGCTCCAGCCCCGCCACGAAGGGGCCGAAATACTGCTTCCACGCCGCGGCGACCGTGTGCGTGCCGTGGCCGCGCGTGATGTCGCTCGTGGGGATTAGCACGTAGCGCCCCCCTCTCACCCGCTTGATCAACCGCTCCATCACCCCCAGCTCGGGCGGATTGATGAAGTCGTCTGCCGAGTTGATGGCGAGCACCGGCGCGGTGATGCGCTCGAGCTCGGGGCTGGGGTCGTAGTCGCGGGACGCCTCGACCTGATACAGCACGTCGTTGGCGTCCGCGGTGGCGAGCCGAGCGTCGAGCCACCGGGCGATGTAGGCATCCGCCGAATCGCGCGTGGGTGCGAGTCGCTGCAGCTGGAGCGGGCTCGAGCCCGCCACGAACTGCAGCTGCAACGCCGCGCGCAGCCCGCGCGGCTGGCGGGTGTAGTTCCCGCCGTCCCAGTCGGGATCCCCGCGGATGTCGTCGCTCACCAGCCGGCGCCACATGCGGTTGCGCCCCGCGATCTGGGTGGGCAGGCAGGCGAGCGCTACGACGCCGTCCATGGAATCGGGATATCGCTCAGCCCAGAGCCAGGAGTGCATGCACCCCATGGACGTGCCCATCACGAGCAGCAGATGGCTCACGCGCAGCCCGTCCGTGACGAGGCGGTGCTCCGCGGTCACCATGTCCTCGTAGTCGTAGCGCGGGAACCGGGCCCGCAGCCCGTCGCTGGGCTTCGAGGAACGCCCGTGACCGATATCGTCGGGGAGGATGACGTAGTGCGTGGCGGTGTCGAGCGGCTGCCCCGCACCGTAGAGCTCGCCGGCGAAGAGCGGTGAGAAGAACTGGCTCCCCGAGCCGCCCGTGCCATGCAGGATCAGCACCGCGTTGCGCACGACGCCCGCGGCGTCACGCCGGGGGTGCCCCAGCGTGAGATAGTGGATTCGCAGCTCGGGCAGCGTCTCGCCGCTCGCGAAGCGGAAGTCGCGGATCACGAAGCTGGCGCTGTCCCATTGCGCCGTCAGGGCGAGCAGCAGCCCGAGCACCGCGCTCATCCGAGGTAGCGCTCCCGCAGGATCGCCACGTGATGCCGCTCGTGCCCAGCGATGACATAGGCGAGGGCGCGCACCGAAATCTCGTGCTGGTTCGCCGGCCCCCGCCGCTCGAGCGTTGCCGCGTCCAGGCCTCCGAACAGCGCGATCGTCGCGCGGCGTACGGCAGCGAGCTCGGTCGCGAGGTCCGCCAGCGGGCGCGCGTCGAAGTTGCCCGCGGGCGCATAGAGTTTCTCGTCGAATCCCGGTAGGGGCGTCCGGTCCCCGCGGGCGAAGCGGAGCGCCCGGTAGGCGAAGATCCGCTCCGCGTCCGTCACGTGTCCCACGACCTCCTTGACGCTCCACTTGCCCGGGGCATAGCGGTGCAGCGCCTTCGCGTCCGCAATACCGGCCAGCAGCCGCTGCGTTTCCCGCCCCTGGTCGTCCAGGATCGTCAGGAGGCTCCCGTCGGGAACCCGCGCGATGTAGGCCTGATAGTACGGGTCGTACTCGCCGGGGTCGGGACGGGGGATGGTCACGCGCTGTACCATGGCCCGAACCTAGGGAACCGCAGGACGTTCTTCAAGAACAGACCAACCGAGGATTCCCATGACTCGATCCCTCGAGCTCGTTCCCCTGAGCGACACCACCCGGCCCCTTCCCACTGCCGGCCAGCCTGCCGCGCCCGCTGACGAGGCGCCGCTCGATGCCTACTCCCGCACCGTGATCGCTACCGCCGAGCGCGTCGGCCCGACGGTGGTCACCGTGGAGGTGTCACACGCGGTCCGGCGGCGCGGTAGAGCCGGTCGCGGGGAGGTGCCGGGGCACGGGTCCGGGTTTCTGTTCACGCAGGACGGCTTCGCGCTCACGAACAGCCACGTGGTGCACGGCGCGACCCGAATCGAGGTCACACCGTCGGACGGGCGCCGCCTCCAGGCCGAGCTCGTGGGCGACGATCCCGAGACCGACCTGGCGGTGATTCGCGTCCACGGCGCCGACCTGCCCGGCGCGGAGCTGGGCGATTCCCGGGTGTTGCGCGTGGGGGAGCTGGTCGTCGCGATCGGCAATCCCTACGGCTTCCAGCAGACCGTGACCGCCGGAGTCGTCAGCGCCCTGGGCCGCTCGTTCCGGTCGGTCGGGGGCCGGCTCATCGACGACGTGATCCAGACCGACGCGGCGCTGAACCCGGGCAACTCGGGGGGCCCGCTCGCCAACGGCCGGGGGCAGGTGATCGGCGTGAACACCGCCGTCATCCTCCCGGCGCAGGGGATCTGCTTTGCCGTCGGGATCAACACCGCGAAGTTCGTCGCCGCGCAGCTGATCAAGGAGGGGCGGATCCGCCGGGGGCGGATCGGGGTGGCGGGTCAGAACGTACCGCTCCGCCGCCTCGCGATCCGGGAGCACGCCCTGGACGTCCCCGGGGGCATCCTCGTGACCGCGGTCGAAGCCGAGAGCCCCGCCGCCCGCGCCGGACTGCAGCCGGGAGACGTGATCGTCGGCTTGAACGGGGAGGCGGTCGCCGGCATCGACGACCTGCACCGGGGTCTCACGGGCGCGGTCGTCGGCGTGACGATTCCGATCGCGATCGTGCGGGGGACGGAGCGGCGGGAGCTGCGGATCGTTCCGGAGGACTCGAAGTGACGTAGATTTGTAGCCTTCATGCCCGCTCCCCGATCGCGTCTCGGCATCATCTTCCTCACCGTCTTCATCGACCTGATCGGATTTGGAATCATCATTCCGATCCTGCCGTATTACGCGCAGCGCCTCGGGGCCGGCGGGTTCCGTCTCGGGGCGCTGCTCGGGGCGTTCTCCCTGATGCAGTTCGTGGCGACCGCCGTACTCGGGCGCACCTCCGATCGTGTCGGCCGCCGCCCCATCCTGCTCGCCACGATGCTGTGCAACGCGGCGGGATACCTGCTGTTCGCGGCGGCGCACTCCTACGCGTTGCTGTTCGTCGCCCGCGTGGTCTCGGGCTTTGCCGGTGGCAACATCTCCGCGGCGCAAGCGTACATCGCGGACATCACGTCGCCCGCCGACCGGTCGCGCGGCATGGGGGTGATCGGGGCCGCGTTCGGCCTCGGCTTCATCGTCGGCCCCGCGGTGGGAGGCCTGTCCGCGCACTACCTGGGACATACTGCGCCGGGGCTCGTGGCGGCCGGGTTGTCGCTCGTCAACTTCGTCTCCGCCTATGCCATTCTCCCGGAGTCGCTGCGGCCCGAGCACCGCACCGCGCGCAAGACGTGGGACCTCTCCCACATCGGCGCCGCGGTGCGCGACCCGCGGCTCGGCCCCCTGATGGCGGCCTGGGCGATCGCGCCGTTCGCCTTCGCCGGTTACTCGGTCGCGCTGCCGCTGTGGGCGGGCGTGCAGTTCGGCTGGCACGAGCAGCAGCTGGGCTGGCTGTTCACCGTGATCGGGACGACTGCGGCGCTGGTGCAGGGCTATCTGTTCGGCAAGCTGGCGCGCCGCGTCGGGGACCGCGCGTTGCTCATCGCGGGCGGCTTCGGCATGGCGCTCGCCATCGGCGTGATCCCCGGGCTGCACACGACGATCGCGCTGTATTGCTGGACGGTCGTGCTCGCCTTCTCGAACAGCATCTTCGGCCCGGCCGCGTCGGGGCTGGTGTCGATCTTCGCCGACCCCACGGAGCAGGGCACGGTGCTCGGCGCGGCGCAGGCGCTCTCGGCGCTGGGGCGCCTGCTAGGGCCGGTGGTGATCGGCACGGTCTACGATGGCTCCCACGCGGCGGCGTTCCTGGCGGCGGGGGCCGTGATGGCCTTGGGGGGGATTGCGACCTTGCGGGTGCCTAAGAGTGCACAGGATCGAGTGGTGAGTGAGCAGGCCATGCAAGGCTAGACGGATAGACGGGTAGCGGTCGGTAGTGATGAGGGGCTGGGAAGAGCTTCTACTCACGCCTCCCTCCTGTTCACCGCTATCCGTCTGTCCGTCTAGCCTATGCCTAGCCTCCCTCCTGTTTTCAGCTTCTATTTTCCCGATCCCCAGCAGGAGCTGCCGGCGCCTATGCGCGTATATAAGACCGCGGAGATCCGCAACGTGGCGGTGGTCGGCCACGGCGCGAGCGGCAAGACTTCCCTGGTCGACGCCCTCGCGTTCGTGGCCGGCACCAGCAAGCGCCACGGGTCCGTGAAGGACGGCACCGCCCTCACCGACTACACCCCCGACGAGATCGAACGCAAGTACTCCATCAACCTCGCCCTCGGCGTGGCGGAATGGATGGAGACGAAGCTCAACCTGATCGACACCCCCGGGTACCTGGATTTCACCGGCGACGCGCTCGCCGGCGTCTGCGCCGCCGACGCCGCGGTGGTGGTCGTGTCGGCGACGGGCGGCGTCGAGGTGGGGACCGAGAAGGTGTGGGACTACTGCGAGCAACGCGCGATCCCGCGGGTCTTCTTCGTGTCGCTGATGGACAAGGAACACGCGAACTTCGAGCGGGTGTACGAGCAGATCAAGTCGAGCCTCACGCCCAAGGTGATCCCCGTGGAGATCCCGGTAGGCGAGGGCTCGGAGTTCCACGGCATCGTCAATCTCTTCTCCCAGAAGTGTCATCTGTACAGGAAGGGCACCAAGACCGGCGAGTACGACGAGGTGGAGGTGCCGGCGGAGTACCGCGAGCGGTTCGAGCGCTACTCGAGAGAGCTGATCGAGCGCATCGCCGAGACCGACGATACGCTGCTGGAGCGCTACCTGGGCGGAGAGCAGATCGGCCGCGACGAGGCGATCGCCGCGATGAAGACCGGTATGGCGCGAGGCGAGCTGTACCCGTTGTTCTGCGGCGCGGCGGAGCTGACCTACGGCACGCGGGCCTTGCTCTCCAAGATGGTGGAGCTGTTCCCTCCTCCCAACGAGCGTCCACCAGTGGAGGCGCACAAGTGGGGGAGTGCTTCACAAGTCACGCTCCGGGCCGACGACGCGGGTCCGTTCGTAGCGCAGGTGTTCAAGACGATCTCGGAGCCGCACGTCGGCGACGTGACTTTCTTCCGGCTGTACTCGGGGGCCGTGAGAAACGGCCAGGACGTCTACAACGCGCCGCGCGAGGCGCTGGAGAAGCTGAATCACTTGTGCGTCACGGTGGGGAAGGAACGGATCGAGACGGCGGAGCTGCATGCCGGGGACATCGGTGTCGTGGCGAAGCTGCGCGACACGCACACCAACGACACGCTGTCAACGAAGGACGTGCCCGTCGTGGTCCCGAAGATTCCGTTCCCCGAGCCCGTGCTCACCGAGGCGATCGAGGTGAAGCAGCGCGGCGAGGAAGAGAAGCTCTCGAACGGGCTGCACAAGCTCCACGAAGAGGACCAGACGTTCCAGCACGAGTACAATGCCGAGCTGCAGCAGACGCTGATCCGCGGCCTCGGGGAGCGGCACCTCGAAATCATCGTCGGCCGGCTGGCGCGCAAGTTCGGGGTGCACGCGCTGATCACCAAGCCCAAGGTCGCTTACCGCGAAACGTTCAAGGGGAAGGCGGAGGGGCAGGGGAAGCACAAGAAGCAGACCGGGGGCCGCGGGCAGTACGGCGACTGCTGGATTCGCATCGTGCCGTTGCCGCGGGGGTCGGGGATCCAGTTCGCCGATGAGATCGTGGGTGGAGTGATCCCGCGCCAGTACATCCCGGCGGTGGAGCGCGGGGTCCAGGAGGCGGCGGCGCGCGGCCCGATTGCGGGGTATCCGGTGGTGGATTTCAAGGTGGAGCTGTACGACGGCTCGTACCACGACGTGGATTCGAACGAGATGTCGTTCAAAATGGCCGGCATCCTGGCGTTCCGGAACGTGAGCCCGAACGCGCGGCCGACGCTGCTCGAGCCGATCCTCGAGCTCGAGGTGTGGACGCCGGATGAATACCTGGGCGCGGTCATGGGCGACCTGTCCTCCCGGCGCGGCCATATCCTGGGCAGCGACAAAGACGGCCGCTTGACCAAGGTCCGGGCGCTCGTGCCCGAGGCCGAGCTCGATCGCTATGCCACGACGCTCCATTCGCTCACGCACGGGCGAGGGACGTACCGCCAGAAGTTTCACGTGTATCAGGAGGTCCCTCCGGAGGCCGCGCACAAGGTGGCGGACGCGCGGAAGAAGGAGCTGGAGCAGGCGAAAGCGTCCTGAGAGGAGGAGCCGTGAGACTCGGACTGTTCATCCTGTGGGGCGCGGCCGCCGCGAGCGGTTGCAAGCCGATCGAGAAGCGCACGTCGCCGGACTCGACGGCCGTGGCTACGGAAACGATACCGCACCCGCCTGCCACCTCGCCGGCGCCCCCCCCTCCCGCCCCGGCGGCCACGAAGGTCCTCACTGTCACGGGATTCCTCACACCGGAATCCGTGCTGCACGACAGCGCGCAGGACATCTACTTCGTCTCCAACGTCAACGGCAGCCCCCTGGCGAAGGACAACAACGGATTCATCAGCCGCGTCAAGCCGGACGGGGCAGTCGAGAATCTGAAGTTCATCGAGGGCGGGCGGTCGGGGACGGTCCTCAACGCGCCGAAAGGCCTCGCTCTCCAGGGCGACACGCTGTGGGTGGCCGACATCGACGCGGTGCGCGCGTTCAACGCGAAGACCGGGGCGCCGATCGACAGCGTAAGCCTGAGCAAGCTGGGCGCCGTGTTCTTGAACGACCTCGTCGTCACCTCGACGGGCGCCCTGTACATCACCGACACGGGTATCCGGTTCGACGACGTCGGCAACGTGCTGCACCCCGGCCCCGACCGGCTCTTCCGCATCGGCCCGGACCGCACGGTGACTGTCGCGGTGCGAGGCGATACGCTGGGCCGGCCCAACGGGATTGCGCTCGATCTCGTCGGCAAGCGGTTCATCATCGTGGAGTTCGGCGGCAAATCCATACTGGCCTGGAAGCCCGAGGATCGCGCGCCGCGCGCGATCGCCAAGGGTCCGGGGGGATTCGACGGAGTCGTGATCGCGGGCGGGCGGCTGCTGGCGTCGAGCTGGAACGACTCCACGGTCTCGAGCTACGAGACCGGCGAGGAGGTCAAGGTGATCACCGGCGTGCCGAGCCCCGCCGACATCGGCTACGACGCGAAGCGCAATCGCGTGCTGGTCCCAATTTTCACGGGGAACCGCGTGGAGATCTGGCAGTTGCCGTAGAGACGGACCGTCCGGCCAGGGCCAGGCGCAGCGCGCGCCGCGGGATGTGCCGGAATCCCTCGCCGCCCATGAAGCCTGTGGCGAACGCCTCCAGCAGCCACTGGCCGTAGCGGCGGAACAGCGGGCGCCGCAGGCGGGGGTGCTCGTACAGCAGCCGGGCGAGGAGCCGGCCCACGCGGAGCTCGGGCAGGATCTCTTGGCGCAGCGCCGCGTGGTAGCCGTCGCGGGCGCGGGCGGCATCGCCCGCGGCGTCGGCGATCGCGTCACCCGCGAGCTGGCCGCTCCGCACCGCGAAGCTGATTCCTTCCGCCGTCACCGGGTCCGCGAACCCGGCGGCGTCACCCACGACCGCCACACGGCCGCGCAGCAGCGAGCCCGACCTCGGCCGCACGGGAATCACGAACCCGTGCCGGCGTACGTCGAGCGGCGCCACGATTCCCACAAGGTCCAGGTAGCGCGCCAGCTGCGCGCGAAGATCGCGCGCCCCCCGCTCCATGGTGAGGACGCCCACCGAGAGGTGGGACGCCTTGGGAAACACCCACGCGTACCCTCGCGCCACGGTCCCGATGTCGAAGCGGGGCTCGAGCACGAGGCGGCGGAACGTCGCGTCGTCAACTGTGATCTCGTATTCGAGGGCCGGCGCGGCGCGGCGGTCGTCGGGCCAGCCGGCGAGGCGGGCTACCTCGGCGAGAGCGCCGTCGGCGGCCACGACGAAGTCCGCCCACACCTCTCCGCGCTCGGTGCCCAAGCGCACGCGCTCGCCCACGGTGGCGACCTCGCGCACCCGGCACGGAGCGAGGAGCTCGGCGCCCGCCCGCATGGCTGCCTCGACGAGCACGAGATCGAGTCGATCCCGCATGGTCATGGTGAGGACGGGCTGCTCCCGCTCGAGCACGAAGCGGCGGTCCAGGTCGTGGAGGTGGAATGCGACGCGGCGGTAGCGCTGCTCGACGGCCGGACCCAAGTCGAGCGGTGCGAAACCGGCCGCCCGCTGAACGACGCCCCCGCCGCAGGTTTTGTAGCGGGGCAGCTCCGCGCGCTCGAGCAGCGCGACTTTGGCGCCCCGGCGGGCGAGGACAAGCGCCGCGGACGACCCCGCTGGGCCGCTCCCGACGACCGCGACGTCGTAGGTGTTCATGTGCGGATTACCTCGCCGGTAAGTGTAGCGAGCGAGCCACATTCGAGCGAATCGGGAGTCCCCCGAGCCCCCTTCCGGCGCGGCCGCGATCTTGCTATGTGTGATACGAGGTCCCGCAAGAGGTAGGTGAGGTGACTGAGCTCGGTCTGGCCGCTCGACCGCGGCAGATTATTCGTCTCGTGTTAGTCGACGATCACGTCGTCTTTCGCGCCGGACTGCGCGAGCTGCTGTCGAAGCAGCCGGACTGCGTGGTGGTGGGCGAAGCGGGCACGGGAGAGGAAGCCGTCGCCCGAGTGAAGGAGGAGCGTCCCGACGTCGTCTTGATGGACTTGGCCATGCCCGGGGAGGGAGGGCTCGCCGCCACGCGCGAGATCGCGGCGCTCGGTCTTGGCGTGAAGATTCTCGTTCTCACGGCGCTGCCGCAGGACCCGCAGCTGCTCGACGTGTTCGAAGCGGGTGCGCGCGGGTTCGTCGAAAAAACCGCTCCTGTAGAAGAGCTGACCCGGGCGATCCATTCAGTGAACGCGACGCATCTGTTCCTCTGCCCCGACGCCGCCAAGCTGCTCGTGCTACAACGCTATCGCACCGAGGGCCGCGTCGAGGACGAGAAGGCCGCGGCAGGTCACCTGAGCGAGCAGGAGCGCCGGGTGCTGGCGCTGCTCGCGGAGGGTTACACGGTGCGGGAGATCGCGGTCAAGCTGGCCGTCAGCCCGAAGACCGTACGGACCTGCCGCGCCCGCCTGCGGGACCGGCTCGGGCTGCGCCAGCGCCCCGACCTGGTCGGGTTCGCGCTGCGCACGGGTCTGCTCGAGGGGGCAGTCGGAGGCTAGCCGACCAGCACGGGCTCGAGCTGCGGGAGCTTGGCCCGGTCCTTCTTCGGCTGCTTGTAGCGGTACAGTTTCCCGGCGTAGTTCCGCAGCACCACTTCCCTGTCGGTGAGCTTCACGACGTACTCGGGCAAGAGGGGAATCTTGCCGCCCCCGCCGGGCGCGTCGATCACGAAGTGCGGCACCGCGAGCCCCGAGGTCCAGCCCCGCAGCGCTTTGACGATCTCGAGCCCCTTCTCGACCGTGGTGCGGAAGTGCTCGGCGCCCGCCACCTGATCGCACATGTAGATGTAGTAGGGCCGGACGCGCGCCGCGAGCAGCCGCTGCATGAGCAGCTTCATCACGACGGGATCGTCGTTCACGCCCTTCAAGAGCACCGTTTGGCAGCCGAGCGGAATCCCGGCGTCCGCCAGCAGTCCGAGGCCCTTGACCGCGGCCGGCGTCAGCTCGTCGGGGTGATTGAAGTGCGTGTTTATGTAGAGCGGGTGGTACTGCTTCAGGATGCCGCACAGCTCCGGTGTGATCCGCTCGGGGAGGTGGCAGGGGATGCGGCTGCCGATCCGCAGGACCTCGAGATGGGGGATCGCGCGCAGACGCTTGAGGATGTCCTCGATGCGCCGGTCCGAGAGCAGCAGCGGATCGCCGCCCGACAGGATGACGTCGCGGATCTCGCTGTGCTGCTCGAGGTAGCGGAACGCCGACTCGAGCTGCGACATCGGAATCTTGCTCGGGTCGCCCACCTTGCGGCGCCGGGTGCAGAAGCGGCAGTACGACGCGCACACAGGCGAGACGAGGAACAGAGCGCGGTCGGGGTAGCGGTGCGTGATGTTCGGGACTGGCGAGTGGGCGTCCTCGGCCAGCGAGTCCACGAGGCCGTCGTGCACCTCGAGCTCCTGGAGGTCCGGGACGTACTGCCGCCAGATCGGATCGCCCGGGGACTTGATCAGGTCCACCATGGCGGGCGCGATGCGGAACTCGAAGTTACGGGCGGCCTCCCGGAGGCGGTCGAGATCCGGGAAGTGCTCGGCGCCGAACTTCGCCACGAGCGCGTCCAGCGACGCGAGACTGCGCTTACGCAGTAGTTCTTGCCAGGACTCCATGCACCAGGTCCTTGAGGTAGATCACCAGGTCGTCACTCGGCGCGTAGTAGCCCGGAATCGTGGCGACCCGCGCGTACCCCCGTCGCTCGTAAAACGCGCGCGTCGGCGCGTAGTCCGCCCGCGACGAGGTCTCCACGACAACCAGCCGACAGCCATCCGCCGTCAGCCGCGCCTCCACCGCCCCCAGCAGCGTGGTGCCGACCCCCTGATGCTGCCGGGCGGGGTCCACCACGATCCAATACAGGTCCGACGTGGACACCGTGCCCGGCGTCGGTCCCCAGCACGCGTACCCGAGAAGGTCGTCGCCCTCGTACGCCCCCAGGAAGCGATAGTCGTCGTCGCCGTCGAGGCTCGCGTCCAGCAGCTCCACGGCGGTGGCGACCTCCTCCGGCCGGAACACGCCGGTGGCCGCCGTCAACCGCTCAAGTCGTGCGCGCTGCGCGCGACCGACGGGACCGAGCGACCAACTCACGCGCCGCCTTGGCGCCCTGCGCCTCGCGAAGCGCTGCCTCGGCGATCCGGCGCACCAGCTCCGCGTAGTCCCACCCCGCCGCTTTCGCCATGCGCGACAGCCCGGCGTCGTCGTTCAGGTCGGGGTTCGGGTTGACGTCGAGCACCCAGGGACGTCCGGCCTCGTCCACGCGCAGGTCCACGCGCCCGTATCCCTTCCCCTGCATCACCCGCCATGCGGCCTCCGCGGTGCGGACCAGCCGGTCGGCGAGCTTCTGGGGCACGCTGGCGGGGCACACCGGCACGCTCCCCAGGTCGTCGGGAGAGCCTGTGTCCCACTTCGCGGCGTACGTGAGAATCGGCCAGGTCCCCGCCGGCATGGTCGAAAAATCGATTTCCGCCAGGGGGAGCACTCGGGTCCCCACGAAGCCGACGTTGAACTCGCGCCCGGGGACGTACTCCTGCACCAGCACCTCGTCGAACTGCTCGGTCATCGCGGCCACGCGTGCACGCAGCGTCTTGCGGTCGGCGACGACGGAGCCCCGGTCGAGTCCGGCGCTCGCATCCTCGGCAGCCGGCTTGACTATGGCCGGGAGCGGGAAGTCGTCGTCGATCTTGCCCTGGGCCAGAGTCCAGCGGGGGACCGGCAGGCCGGCCTGGGTGAGGATGGCGTTGGCCATCGCCTTGCGACGACACGCCGCAATCGTCCACACGCCGGCGCCCGTGACGGGGACGCCTGCGAACTCGAGCGTCGCCACGACGTGCTCTTCCCATTCACTGCGGCCGTGCACGCCCTCACACAGGTTGAAGGCCAGATCGGCCCGGCGCGCCGCCTGAAACCAGCGCATATCGTGCCGGACGGGGGCCTTGCGGACCTCGTGTCCAAGCGCCCCGAGGATCTGGGCGACCTGGTTCACGGCGTGCATCACACCGCGCACGTCCTCGGGCGTCCAGTCTTCGGCGCCGGGGTCGTAGAGCACCACGACCCTCATGCGGTGGCCGTCGCCGGTCGTGATAGGGAGGCGGGCGAGGCGTGTCGCGAAACGGACAAGGCGTGATCCGCGCGCAGCTCCCGCCCCGTGAGGCGGTGCCAGGCGATGCGGACGACCTCCTGGATCAACTCGTCATAGGAGAGCCCCGCGGCCCTTGCGGCCTTCGGGAAGCACGAATTCATCGCGGGGTCTGGGATGATGCCGGGCAGTGGGTTCAACTCGAGGACGTTGGGCACGCCGAACCGATCCACGCGGATGTCCACGCGGCACCAGTCCCGGCAGCCGAGGGCGTGGAACGCGTCCAGCGCCGTGCGCTCCACCTCGCGGTAGAGGGCCGTCGGCACCGGCGCGGGGCACTGGAAGATGGCGAGCGGCCGCTCGGGCGTATCCCACACCCATTTCGCCTCGTAGCCGTACACCGGAGGTGCGCCCGGCGGGAGCGTGGAGAAGTCGAAACCGACGACGGGCAGGCAGTGGGCCTCGGGTCCGTTGCCGAGAATCGCGACGGTGAACTCGGGGCCCGGGAGATACGTCTCGACGAGCACCGGCTCGGCGTACTGATCCAGGAGGACGCCGACGCGCTCGGCGAGCTGCGCCGGCGACTCGCACAGGTTGTTCGCGAAGACTCCCTTGCTCGAGCCCTCGGCGACCGGCTTCACGAAGACCGGGTACGGCAGCGCTACGCGCGCGGCGTCCTCGGGGCGTTCGAGGCACGCGAACGGCGGTGTCGGCACACCGCGGTAAGCGAGCAGCTCCTTGGCCCGGCCCTTGTGCAGCGCCAGCGCGAGGGCGAGCGGGTCGCTCCCCGTGTAGCGCACGTTGAGGTACTCGCAGATGGCCGGGATGTGCGACTCGCGGTTCTGCCCGAGGAGGCCTTCGGCCATGTTGAAGACGAGGTCGGGGCGAATGAGGGCGAGCCGGTGCGGGAAGGATTCGTCGGCTTCGAGGCAGGTGACGCTGCCGAAACTCGAGAGAGCACGCGCTACCGCGTCGATGGTCGCGGGCTCGTCCCACTCGGCGAAGGCGTCGCTGGTACTGGATGACTGCTCGACGCTGCTGGGGTCCGGCTTCTGGTTGTAGGCGAGACCGATGCGCATGTGGTCTCGGGTGACCTCCTAGAAAAAAAGGCCGCGCGATCGCGGTCCGGACACGAGAAAAACCATTGTCGCGTAACACAATATGAAAAACCGGAGCGATGCGCAATAGGGAAAAGACGCGAGACATCAGATTTCAGAAATCAGAAATTCCGACGAGGGTCGACTGATATCTGACGTCTGACGTCAGACTTTGTGGTAGGTGACGCGCGCGGCTTCCTGTTTGTCCTCGGCGACGTAGATCTCGAAGTCGGAGAAGAGGGCGTGCGCCTCGCGCTGCAGGACGCGGAGACAGGCGACCGCCATACGCCGGATCTCGAGCTCGGCGCCCTCTCCGCACCGCAGCTCGAGCATCGTGCGCCACGCGCGCGCGTTGCCTGACACGACGATCTTCACCTCGGTGGCGTTCGGCAACACGCTGCGCGCCGCCTCGCGCGCCAGTTTGCGCCGGTGCACCTTGTCGGTCACCCACGCGTGGCGCTCCAGCAACGCCTCGACCGCGCGGACGTAGGCCGCCTGCGCGTCCGAGACTTCCCGCTCCCATTCCGCTTCGAGCTGCGCGTCGCCGAGGATCGCGGGCGGCATCACGAACGCCGCGTGCGACTCGTCCACGTACCGCTGGGAGAGCTGCGAGTACCCGAAGCCGGCGCGGTGACGCACCAGCTCGTGAGAGCACGAGCGCGAGATCCCCTCCAGCAGCAGCACGTACACGGCGTGCTCGAGCACCGAGCCGTGACCCTGCTTCTTGATGTTCTCGAGATACTCGGCCGTGGTGCGATTCACCGGGTTGTGCTGGCTCATGTAACAGATGCGGCCGGCATACTCGGCGAGCCGCTCGCCGTCCGAGGCTTCCCCCCGCCACTGCACCGTGAGGTGCTCGGGCTCGAGGAACTGGGGGCGGGCGATCAGCGTGACGCGCGGGGCGCGGAAGATTTCCATTCAGCTGTCGGGTGTGGCCAGGTCGAGCTTCGGTGTGCTCCAGGCGGCGTGCCGTTCCATGTCGCGCAGGCGGCGCGCGATGTCGTCCGGAATGGGCGCGGCGTCGGAGCCGACCTTGAGATCGGCGAGCGGCGCCCAATCGGTGGCGGGAAGTATAACCCCCGGATTGAAGACGCCGAGCGGGTCGTAGGCTCGCTTCACGTCGCGGAACAACCCCATGACCTCGGGGCCGTAGAACCGCTCCAGCAGCCCCGCCCGCAGTCGGCCGACGCCGTGCTCCCCGCTGGGCACTCCCCCGAGCTCCACGAGCAGGCCCGTTGCCGCCCCGTACAGCGCGGCGAGCGCCTCCCGCCACTCCGGCCGCGTCGTATCGGGGAGCGCATTGACGTGCACGTGCCCGTCGCCGGCGTGCCCGAAGATCGCCACGGCGATGCGGTGTCGCTCCGCGGCAGCGCGGATGCCTGCGATGTATTCACCCAGCCGATCGAGCGGCACGCAGCCGTCTTCGATGACCTGGAGGGAGCGCTGCGTATCGGGGAGGCGTGCCAGGGCCGGGCTGGCGAGCCGCCGGACCGCCCACAGCCGCTCCAGTCCAGCCCGGTCGACGGCCGTCTCCACGTGCGTCGTCTGGGCCTTCAAGCCCCGGACGGCGTCGCCCACGGCGGCACGCGCGGCCGCGGCGGTGTCGCGCTCGAACTCCACCAGCAACAACCCTGCGAGCCCCTGCGGCAGCTCTTCTCCCGCCTCCCGCACGAAGTCCAGAAACGTACCGTCCAGGAGCTCGACGGCCGACGGGTTCAGGGCCACGAGGTACGGGACCGCGTCGGCCAGCGCGTCGAGGCTCGGGAAGCCGAGCACCACGCCGCCCGCGTCGGGGGGGATCGGCTCGAGGCGCCATTCGACCGCGGTCACGAGCCCCAGCGTGCCCTCCGCGCCGATGAGCAAGTCCAGCTCGTCCGCGGTCTCCGCGTAGCGGTCCAGCGCGTACCCGCTCGAGCTCTTGCGGGTGCGGGGGAAGCGGTCGCGCACCAGCTCGCTCGCCGCGGGCTCCAGATGCCAGCGCGCCGTGCCGTGCACGCCCCGCTCCACGCGGCGGGTCGCGCCGTCGTGCTCGATCACCTCGACGGCCTCGATCCAGCGGCGCACGCTGCCGCACCGCACCGAGCGTGGGCCCGCCGCGTTCGTGGCCACCATGCCGCCTGAGGTGGCGAACGCAGCCGAGGACGGGTCGGGAGGCAGCCGCAGGCCGAAGGGGCGCGCGGCCGCGTTCACCTGGGACGACGTCACCGATGCGCCGACCCACAGCGAGCGCTTGCTCCAGCTCGGGGCCAGCCAGCGGAATCCCTGACTCAGGTCCACGACCACCCCCCGGCCGACGCTCCCGCCCGGCATTCCACTCCCCGCGCCCCGCGGTACGAGCGGCGTGCCGGTCGCCGCGGACCAGCGCACCAGCTGCTGCGCCTCTTCCACGCCGTGCACGACGGCGACGCCCGCCGGGAGGATGCGGTAAACCCCGGCGCCCTCGGAGTACGCGGCGCGCGACCGTTCGTCGGTGAGCAAGGCGGGGACGGGGGAAGGGGGAAGGGTCGTGGCCACGGGTCGCGTAGAAGGTATCACGGCTGTCTGTGCTTGACACTGTCCGAGGGCCGGGTGATGCTTGACGCCTCATGACTGACGGCCCCCGCGCGCAGCTCATCCACATCGAGACCGACCGTCGGCTCGGGCACGAGTGGGACGAGTGGGACGGACGGCCGCTTCCGGGCGGCGGGGACTTCTCCGCACCTCCGGGCCTCTTCTTCCGTTATGCGGTGCTGACGATGTGCGTGAGCGGCGCCGCGCTCGCAGGGCTGCTGTACGTGCTCGCGCCACGCCTCTCGCTGCTCTCCGCCGCACTGCCCCAGCGACTCGCCTGGGCTCTCTCCGCCGCGCTCGCCGTCGCGGCGCTGTGGTTCGGCGTCCTCTTGCTCTCGTTCTATGGCGGCGCAACGCTGCTGCCCGAGCGCCTGCTGGAGCGTGGCCCGTTCCTTCAGCTCATGAACCTGTCGTCCCTCGTGGCGCGAGCGTTCGGACGCCGCGACTGGGTGGAGCACGCGGCCATCGACGTCTACAACACGTTGGCGGAGCGGCGTCGGCGACGTGTGGGCAAGGGGGAGCTGCTGGTGCTGATCCCGCGCTGCCTGTCGAAGCAGGCGCTGGACGGCGTGCTCGCGATCGCGGGCCGCTACGAGGTGCCGGTGTTCGTCGCGACGCGCGGCCAGCTCGCCCGCCGCGTGATCCGCGAGCGGCGGCCGCGGGCCGTCGTGGCGGTCGCCTGTGAGCGCGACATGATGACCGGCTTGCGCGACGTCGCCGGCAAGCTTCCCGTGCTTGGGCTCACGATGCAGCTGCCGAACGGACCGTGCCGCGACGCCCACCTCGATCTCGGCGTGATGGATCGCTGGGTGCGGTCCCTCGTGGGAGGGGGGGCGTGAGCGCGCCCTAGGGCGCGGTCGTCGTGGACCCGAAGCGGTGCGTGGCGCTGTCCACGAGCGCTTGCGCGAGCTTGTATCCGGCGTGATCGGGGGAGACGGCGGCTTCGAGATCCCGCTCGGGCCGCGACGGGTCGACGCGGGGACGGTACACGGCTTCGATCGTCAGAATCGACTCGCTCGGGACGTACGGGTCCACCCAGCAGCGCAGCTTGACCGTGCCGGCGAGATCGGGGACGTAGTGGCCGTCCCCGAAGGACCGGTGGGTCCGCGTGTCGTACCAGTCGGTCTCGAGATAGCCGTCAATCGGGCTCGCGCGTCTCACCCGCAGGCTCTCGGCGGCAACCAGCGTCGCGAGGAAGGGGATGACCCGCTCGCGCCGGGCCATGACCACCACGCTGCGCGTTTCGGGGAACGGTCGGAAGTCGGGGCGTGCCGTTGCGGGGTTACACCCGGCGAGAATCGCGACGAACGCGGAACGCGGAGCGCGGAACATCTAATGTTCGTGCTCCTCGTCGGGATGCTCGTGGGCCTTGGCGCGGTCGTCGAGCTCCGTCTGCATCGTCTTCGTAGGCACGCCGGCCGCATGCTCGAAGACCATCTTGCCGCCCAGCGCTCCAGTCCAGATGATTCCGACGAAGCCGGCGAGCGAGAGCGCACGCAGCGCCAGCTCTTCGCGCTGGGACAGCCGGCCGCGCCGGAACAGTTTGTACGCGAGCACCGCCGTGAAGATGCCCATCGTCACGAGCGCCAGCGTTTCGTGATCCTCCATGAGCTCGTGGATCGCGTCGCCGTGGTCGATGACGTCTTCGGCTTGCAAACCCGCCACCACGGCAGCCCATCCGCCCACGACGCCCGCCCACAGGGTCCACAGGGCGGCGGCCCGGAGCGACTCGCGTTTCGTGAGCCAGCCGCCGAAATCGAACAGGACGGTCGCGAACAACAGGGCCGACGGGAGGTCGTTCAGCGCGGCATGCCAGCGAGGCCAGTCGTAGCCGAGGAAGTGCACGAGGACTCCTGTTAGAGGCCGAGATCAGATACAGTAGGTGGGTCCGCCGAGTAATCGTAGAACCCCTTGCCGCCCTTGCGGCCGGTCATGCCGGCGAG
>WNGP01002691.1_pt1 | contig 24746 bp, 22 predicted proteins | sample 5407671 | NCBI WGS metagenome assembly WNGP01 (sample SAMN13153381, study PRJNA577476) | soil metagenome | isolation source: 40 cm soil or saprolite under Garry oak tree replicate 2 | place: USA:California | collected 2016-06-15
GGCACCAGGGTCCTGATCAGCTCGTCGGTAGAGACGCGCGCCGGGTCGAACACGGGCCCCATGGCAGGGGTCTGCCAGCCGGGGAGGGGCGAGCCGTACAGTCGCAGTAAGCCGATCCGCACGAGCAATCCGGGGATCGCGCCGACGACCTCGCCGGCGCGCTCGAACACGAGATACAGCGGCGTGCCGTGACCGCACGCCTCGAGCCACTCGATCCAGGGCCGCTTGTGGACGATGCGGCAGTTGGGGAAACGGGCGACCAGCTGATCCCACTCTCCCCGTTCAGCCGGCGTCGCCGGGCGGACGGACACCATCACGGTTTGCGGCACGTCGCCTCCACCACGTGGTTGCGCCGCGCGGCATGGATCTGCGTGGCACCGAGTCCCACGAGCGCGCGCCGAATCTGGCCGGCGGTCCGCAACCGCTTGAAGCGATCGGTGAGCTCGTCGTACGTGTCGAGCCGGCACCAATCCTCGTGCTGGGCCCGCGTCAGCCCGGGATAGATGTGGCAATACGCCAGGCAGGGCGAGACGCGGCTCAAGAGCAGCTGCAGGGGCCGCAGGTTCCGCACGGCCCAGTGCAGCGGGAAGAACACGTTCACCAGGGCATCGGTGATGCGCCTGGCGAGCGCCGGCGGCAGCCGTTTCAAGATCATGCGGTAGAACGGCGCGAGCTTCGTCACCCGGGACCACGTCCACGTGTAGTGGTCGATCACCAGCCGGCCCCCAGGAGCCACCATGCGCCATAGCAGCGCGAGACTCTCCTCCGGCGACGGCGTGTGCTGCAGTACGCCGAGACAGAGCACGACGTCGAAGGCGGCGGCGGGGAACGGCAGCGCCCGGATGTCCGCTTGGGCCACGGCGTAGTTGGCCCGCTCGCCGATGTTGCGCCGGTTGGTGTCCACCGCCCCGCTCAGATCGATGGAGTGGACCAGGGCGCCCGCACTCACCAACAGCTCGGTGAAGCGACCGGCGCCGCATCCGGCCTCGAGCACCCGCAGACCCGCAAACCGGGCCAGGGGCATGCCCGCGCAACGCACTAGGCGCTGCTCCGACAGGTGCGCGCCCGTGTGGCTATCGAGCTGGGTCTGCGAATGCAGGCTCCACTGCAGCCCAAACGCGTCGGCGTAGTTGTGGGAGGCCACGAACCGCGGAATCCCGCGAACCACGGGCACACGCTCCCCGGTGCCGGACACGAGTGCGTCGCCCTCCTGCCGGAGCGGTGCTCCGGTGCGGGGAGAGACGAACCCGACCATCGCCGCAGCCGCCGCGTCACGACCGGAGGACAAGGGTTTCACATGCACGCCGAGACTCCATCGCAGGACGCGTACGACGAGGATCGATCCGCTAACCCACGTCGAGTGTGAGGGTTGCGTCCCCGGTTGGTGCGCCGGGCTGTGTCGCGTGCCGCAAGCGTGTTACACAATTGCTCGCTCCCAGGGCGGGGTCAGGCCCGCACGCCCGAGTACCGATCTCGCGAGTACCGATCTCGCGAGCGCCAATCTGTAGATATCGATCACGCGTTCGGTGAGGAGGCGTTCGTCGAGCTGACAGGCAGCTTCCCGCCCGCGTCCTCGCAACCGCTCGTCGCGCTGCAGCGTCCGCTCGAGGGCCGCCGCGATCGTCTCCGGGGCCTCGTTGGCGCACACTTCGCAGCCCGGGATGCCCCGAAGACGCATGGGCACGTCGGCGACGGGTACCGCCACGACGGGGAGATCGCAGGCCAGGGCTTCCTTCACCGCGTTGGGAGAGCCTTCTTGTCGCGACGTGAAGATGAGGGCATCGCAGGCATTCATGTAGAACGGCATCTCGTCGTGCGGCACGCGCCAACCGACCACGAGCTCCGCCGCAACGGTGCGGTTCAGCAGGTCCACGGCTTGTCGCGCGAGGTCGTAGCGTTTCCGTGGATCGGCGGGGTCGCCCACGAACAGGATGCGACGTCCGCCGCTTGGCCACCCGAGGAAGCCGCGCGCCTCGTCCCGGGGGATGCGGCGGAACAGGCGGAGGTCGAGGCCCGACGGCACGATGTGCGTTCGGCCGGCGTCCGACAGGTACTGCTTCAAGTGTTCGGAGACCAGGATGGCGGCGTCGGCTCGACGCGCCACGCATCGCGAGAGCCACTGCAGCAGTCGCCCGGCCAAAGTAGGGCGGCCGTCGCGGCCGATGATTCCGAACACGTCGGAGCCTCGGAAGGTCACGACGAGCGGCAGGTGCGTGGGAAGGGCGAGCACACCGCTCTGCCCGAACTGGGCGTGGACCAGGTCGTAGCGCCGCACCCACATCTGGATTCGCAGCCGCGCCCACGCGGCGAGGTAGCGGAGCGGGTGTTTGTTGCCCCTGAAGGGGAACACGTCGACGTCCACCCCCGCCGCGCGGAGGAAACGGAACTGGCGCGCGACAAAATGGGCGGTGTGCCCCGAGTCGGTGGGCCACTCGCTCGTGATCATGAGGACGCGCAAGGCGCCCAGGGGCTTCGGCGAGTTACTCATGTGCGACGCGCCTCGGTCTGATGTCCGTTCGTCCCTGCGAGCACCGAGCGGTAGATCTCGATGACGCGCGCGGTCAGGAGGCGCTCGTCGAGCTGACATGCGGCTTCACGCCCGCGCCCTCCGGAACGCGCTTGGCGCCGCAACGTGCGCTCGAGGGCAGCGGCGATCGTCGGCGCGGAATCGTCGGCGCACACCGCGCACCCCGGGATGCCCCGGAGGCGAAGCGGCACGTCGGCCACCGCCACCGACACCACGGGGAGATCGCACGCGAGGGCTTCCTTGACGGCGTTGGGGGAGCCCTCTTCCCGCGAGGTGAACACCAGCGCGTCGCAGGCGCTCATGTAAAACGGCATTTCTTCGTGCGGCACGCGCCAGCCGATCACCAGCTCCGCCCCAAGCGTGTAGTTCACCAACTCGACGGCTTGACGCGCCAGCTCGTACCGCTTGCGCGGGTCGCCTGGGTCGCCCACGAACAGGACCCGACGGTCGTCGGGCGGCCATCCGAGGTGCAGGCGCGCTTCCTCCCGCGGGATGCAGCGGAACAGGTCGAGATCGAGGCCCGACGGTACGATGTGCGTCGCGACCGAGTCGCTGAGGTAGCGCTGCAGGTGTGCGGAGACCAGGATGGCGGCGTCGGCTTGGCGTGCCACGAGTCGCGACAGCCGCTGCAGCAACCGCCCGGCCGGCGTCGGGCGGCCGTCTTTGCCGAGGATGCCGAACAAATCGTCGCCCCGAAACGTCACGACCAGGGGCAGGCGCTTGGGGAGGGCGAGCAGGCCGCTCTGACCGAACTGGGCGTGGACGAGGTCGTAGCCATGTCCATTCCCCAGGCGACGTCGCAGCCGCGCCCACGCGGTGAGGTAGCGCAGTGGGCGTCGACCTCCACGGAAGGCGAACACATCGAGGTCCACGCCGGCCGCCCGGAGGAAGCGAGCCTGGCGCGCGATGAAGTGCGCGGTGTGGCCCGGGTCGCTGGCCCACTCGCTGGTGATCATCAGGACGCGCAAGGGTCGGGTGTTCACACTTGCCTGCTCGGTGCGGGTCGCGGCATGCGGCCGTCGGCCGGTGCGGCCCGCTGGTTGTGCTCCAGGAACTCGATGAAGGCGTTGTCGATGTCGAGCTTGTCGAACAGCTGCTCCGCCGTGCGGCGCCCATTGGCCCCCAACTCCTGTCGCAGCGCGGCGTCGGCGGAGAGCGTGCGGAGCGCCTCCACCAGGCCGCGGGCGTCGCCCGGGGCGACCACGATCCCCACGCGGTGCTCGCGCACGAACGCCGCCGGCTCGCCCCCGGCGACGAGCCCGGGGCGACCACGATCCCCACGCGGTGCTCGCGCACGAACGCCGCCGGCTCGCCCCCGGCGACGAGCACCACCGGCCGGCCGCTGGCCATGGCCTCGTACAGCTTGGATGGCGTGGCGCCGGGAATGTGCGTGGCAAGCGGCACGACGAGGATGTCGGCCGCCGCGACGAGCGGCGGGACCTGATCGCTCGGCCGCGGATCGAGGAAGCGCACGTTGCTCAGTCCGCGCTCCCGCGCGTGCTGCATCAGCCCTTCTTTCGCGGGCCCGTCGCCCACCAACACCAGGCGCAGCTTCGGGTCGGCGCGGAACGTCCCCGCCGCATCGAGCACCTGATCGAGCCCCTGGGCGAGCCCGTGCAGTCCGGCGTACAGGGCGACGCAGGCGTCAGGGGTGTCGCCCTCGAGTGTCGCGCGCGCGGCCGCCGTCCGCCGGTCGGGGTGAAAGACGCGCGTGTTTACGCCGTTGGAGAAATGATAGGTGCGGCACGCCGGAAACCGCTCCGCGATGCTCGCCACGATCGTTTTCGTCTGACCGCTGACGACGGCGGCGTGGCGGTAGCAGAGACCCTCCAGCCATGAAGCGACGCGATGCCCTAGGCTGCCCGCCCGCACCACCCCGAGCCGCACCGCGGTTTCGGGCCAGAGGTCGGACACGTTGAAGACCATCGCCGCCCGCGTCCGCCAGCTGAGCCAGAGCCCGGTGAACCCGAGGAACAGGGGCGGGCTCTCCACGATGAGATACTCGCAGCGCCGCAGCAGGAAGGTGCCGAAAATACCGGCGGAGCAGGCGAACGAGAAATAGTTCGCGAGCCGGCCGAGGAAATCGGCGCGCTGCGTCGGGAAAATCGGCGTGCGAATGACGCGCGCGCCGCCGCGACGTTCCTGGCTCAGGACCCCCCCGTACCCCGGATAGATCTTCCCGACGGGGTAGCTCGGCATCGCGGTGAGCACGGTCACCTCGTGGCCCCGGCGCACCAGCGCGCTCGCGAGCTCGGAGAGCCGCGCCTGCGGCGCCCCGATCTCGGGCGGATAGTACTGCGTCAGGATGGTGACCCTCATGGCGCGGAGCCCCGCCTGGCGTTCCCGTTCCCGTGCGCCAGGACCGATCGGTACACGCCGATCACCCGCTCGGTGATCAGGTGCTCGTCCAGCTCGAGCATCCGCTCTCGGCCTGCGACCCGTTTGCCGTGGCTCAACGCGCGGACCAGCGCGGCGGCGATCGTCTCCGGCCGGTCGTCGGCGCTGACCTCGCAGCCGGCGAGGTCGCGCAACCGTTCCGGCACGTCGCCGATCGCCACCGACACGACCGGGAGATTGCAGGCCAGCGCCTCCTTGACGACGTTGGGCGATCCCTCCTGGCGCGACGTGAATACCAGCGCGTCGCAGGCATTCATGAAGTACGGGATCTGCTCGTGCGGCACCGCCCAGCCGAGCACGAGCTCGGCCGGCAGCGACCGTTGGACGATCTCTACGGCCTGGCGCGCGAGGTCGTAGCGTTTGCGGGACGACGTCGGGCTCCCCACGAACAGCACCAAGCGCCGGTCGGATGGGAGGCCCAGGTGGCCACGCGCCTCGGCCTGCGGGATGAGCCGGAAGCGCTCGAGGTCGAGGCCAGACGGGATCACGTGGGGCCGCGCCTCGCTATCCAGCAACGCTTTCATGTGCGCCGAGACGACGATGGTCGCATCCGCACGCCGGGCCACGGCGCGCGAGAGCAGCGGCAGCAGGCGGCCGCGCGGCGTCAGCCGCCCGGTCGTCTTGTGCAGGACTCCCTCGAGATCGTCCCCGCGGAACGTGACCACCAGGGGCAAGCGCTTCGGCAGGGCCAACAGCCCGCTTTGACCGAACTGGGCGTGGACGAGGTCGTAGCGCCGGCCACGCAAGCGGCGCTGCACGCCGATCCATGCCGCGGCATAGCGCAACGGGTTACCGACGCCGCGGAACCGAAACACGTCCACGTCCACGCCGGCGGCCCGCAGGAAGTCCACCTGCCGAGAGATGAACGTGGCGGTCCCGCCCCAGCTGGCGTGATCGGGCCAGTCGCTCGTGATCATGAGCACGCGGATCGGCGCGGTCATTCTACTCCGCTCCCGGTCGCGCGCGTGGTGTGGCGCACGTACTGCCGGTACAGCAGCGGCAAGCCCGCACGGGCCAGCCCCTTGAGGCGACGCACGAGGAGGGCACTGGTCCAGCCCCGAAACTGCGCGAGCTCGCGGATCCGGTCGGGGGAGGTCCCCACCTTGGGGCAGAAGCGCCCGAGCACGCGACACTCGCCTACCGACCGAGGTGACAACCACGGCTCGGCGGTGAAGAGATACTGGATCCCCGAACGCGCCGCCGACTCCAGCACCTGCCGCGAGATGTCGCCGCCGGGGACCGACGCCGTGAGGCACGGGGCGCCCACGATCTCACTGATCGCGTCGCGGCTCGTGCGCCACTCTTCGAGCATGCGCTCGGGCGTCAAGTCGGGGAAGATGTCCGGATGCGTGTGGGAGTGCGTCCCCACGATGTGTCCGCAGCTCGCGAGATAGCGGATATCGCCGGCCGTCGCGAAGGTGCGCGTGCCGATCAGGCTGGAGACGATGAAGAAGTGTCCGATCCAGCCGCGCCGGGCGAGCGCGTCGCCGGCGTGCACCGCGCTCTTCCCGCCGTCGTCGAAGGTGAGCACCAGGGAACGGCCGCGCCGCGCGAAATCGATGTCGGTCACGCGCGTCGGGTGCGCCTCGCTCGCGGCTATCTGGTCCAAGTGCTCGGCGAACGCGCGCGGCGTGAGCGTGTAGGGCCGGGCGCCCGGGCGTTGGAAGCCGGATGCGGACGGCACGTCCGTGATCTCGTGGTAGCCGAAGCCGGCGATCGTGGGCTTCATCGCGTGAGCGGCATCGGCGTGGTCCGGCGGACGCGGCGGCGGAACGGGGACCAGTGGTCGAGGATGCCCCGCAGGTAGCCCACGCCGTAGCAGAGGTGCATGATGGAGAACACCGCGGCGAGTACGGCAGCGCAACGGAAGCCATGCTTGCGGACGGCCAGCGCCGCTCCCGTCAGCAGGAGGGCAACGTATGCCCCCGCAATGCCCGCGAAGGCCTCCCAGGCCCCCGGCACCCATATCCCCAGCACGGCGGTGGCGACGAGACTTGAGACGAACAGCGGCGGCACGAGTTGACGCGTCATGATCCGCTCGGCCTTGCGCGCGACCAGCGGCTTGAAGTACCCGTACTGATAAAACATCCGACCGACGGCGCCGAGCGAGCGGCGCGCGTAATAGCGAGACACGACGTCGGGCAGCAGCAGAATGCGCCCGCCGAACCCGATCACGCGAAGATTGAACTCGTCGTCCTGGTTGCGGACCATTTCCTCGTCGAACATCCCGACGCGGTCGAACAACTCGCGCCGGAAGCAGCCGTACGGCACCGTGTCCACCCAGCGGGGGCCGGCGACGCCGATACGGAAATAGGCGTTCCCCACGCCAAGGGGGTGCGAGAGCGCCAGAGCGATGGCGCGCGCGGTCGGTGTGTCGTCGGCGGGAAGCGTGAGGACAACTCCGCCGACGTTGTCGGCCCCTGTCTCTTCCAATGCGCTCACCAGCCGGGGCACGTAGTCCCGCGGGTAGACGCCGTGGGCGTCCATGCGGATGATCACGTCGCCGGTCGCGGCGCGAATCGCCATGTTGAGGGCGGCCGGCGTGATCCGCGCGGGGTTGTCGAGCAACCGGACGCACGGGTTACGGGCGGCACAGCGCTCGACGATCGCGCGCGTCCCGTCGTCGCTGCGGCCGTCGGCGACGAGCACTTCGACGCGGTCCAGCGGGTAATCGGTCGCGAGGACCGAGTCCAGGCAGGCGCCGATGTACGCCGCCTCGTTTCGGCACGGCATCACGATCGACACGCGGGGACGTCCGTTCGCGTTCACCATGTAAGCCGGTAGTCCCGGAGCCACAGTTCCAGAGCGAGCACGGACACGAGCCGCCGGTACAGTCCCTCGCGACTGAGGCTTCCCGCGTGGTCGCCTCCGCCGGCCCGCCGGAATCCGTCCAACCAGCCGCGGACCACCGTGGGGTCGATGCAGGCCATCGTCCGCGCGCCGGGGCCGAGCAGCAGGTCCGCCAGCGCCGTGTGCAGCTCGGCGGGCGCCATGACGTCGAGGGGAATGCTGAACCCCCGCTTGCCGGACCGCGCGACGTGGGTCGGCAGCCAGCGGTCCGCCAGCGCCCGCAAGACGAGCTTCCCTTTCCGGCCGTCGGTCTTGAGCGAGTGGGAGAGCGAGAGCCCTACGTCCACGACGCGCTCGTCCAACAACGGCACGCGCACCTCGATGCCGGCCCGCATGCTCATCATGTCCACCTTGCGCAGCATTTGCGACGGCAAGCTCACGGCGAACTGGGTCTCGGTCAGCCGCCGGGACAGCTGCTCGAGATCCGCGACCGCCGTGGGATGGTGGTCGTCGTAGAGACGATACGCGGGCTCCAACCCCTCGCGCGCGCCGGCCGACACGAGCTCCTGTTTTTGCGACTCCGAGAGGTAGTTGGAGAGGCCGGCCATCAGGACGCTGGGGTCGCTGCGGCTGGCCTCGGCGAGTGCGGCCGCCTTGGACACCTGTCGGCCCCAGTTCTGCGTCCAGGGCATGAGGCGGTCGCCGACCGCCACGGCGGCCCGCGTGGTCCAGGCTGGCAGCTGCGTTAGGCGCATCAAGGCATTGGCGCGCCAGAAGAGGGGGTAGCCGCCGAAGCCCTCGTCGCCGCCGTCGCCCGACAACGTGCAGATGATGCCCTGCTCGCGGACGGCGCGGGCGATCCAATAGGTCGGGATCAGGCTCGTGTCCGCGAACGGCTGGTCGAAGTGCCGCAGCAGGTCGAGGATCGCGTCGGCCCGCAGCGCCCCTTCGGGCAGGTCGACGGTGACGTGGTGCGTCCCGTAGTGTGCGGCCACCGCATGCGCGCGGGGCGTCTCGTCGTGGCTCGCGTCGGGGAACCGCACGTTGAACGTGGTCGTGCCGTCTCCGGTCGCGTGGTGGCGCGCGGCGACGACGAGCGAAGAGTCGATGCCGCCGCTCAGCAACGCCGCGACGGGCACGTCCGCGACCGACTGGGAGCCCACCGCGTCGAGCAGCGCGGTGGAGACCTCGTCGGCACAGCCATCGAGCGTCCACCGCGCGTTCGACCGCGCCTGCACCGAGTGGAACGCGCTGAGCCGGGCGCCCCGGGCGTCGATCACCATGATCGTTCCCGGCGCGAGCGCCTCGACGTTCGCGAACCCGGTGGCCGGCTCCGGCACATAGCCGAGGCCCAGGAAATCGTAGCACGCCTGGATCTCGCTGGCGAACACCCATTGGCCGCCGTGCAAGGCGTGGAACAGGGGCTTCACGCCGAACCGGTCCCGCGCCAGGAGCAGGCGCCGCAGGGTGCGGTCATAGACGGCGAGCGCGAAAATCCCACGCAGCCGCTCGACCATCCGCTCGCCCAGGTCCTCGTAGAGATGCACGAGAACTTCGGTGTCCGACGTGCTGCGGAAGATGTGACCGTGGCCCTCGAGCTCCGTCCGCAGCGCGCGGTGGTTATAGATCTCGCCGTTGAACACCACGTAGACGCTCGCGTCTTCGTTCGGCATCGGCTGGTGCCCTGTGGGCGACAGATCGATGAGGGCGAGACGGCGATGGACCAGCTCGCAATGGGCGTCGCGATACGCGCCCCGTCCATCGGGCCCGCGGTGTGCGAGCAGCGCGTCGGCGCGGGCACTCCATTCGGGTGCCGGCGGCAACCGCTCGGGGTGGAAGCGTCCCGCTATACCGCACATGGACGCGTTGCTCCTTCCCGAACCGCGAGCTGTCCGCTCGCGAAGGCGAGGGCCAGCACCCACCAGAAGGGCTTGTAGGCGACCAAGTTGGTGCTGATGTTCGCGACGAGAAACAGCGCGATCAGCGCGAGGGGCACAATGCCGTAGGGGCTGGTGCGGCCCCGCCATGCCGCGACGACGCAAATTCCGAGGCCGATGAGGAACGGCACCGCGCCCACCAGCCCCAGCGCCGTGAGCAGCTCGAGCAGGAGGTTATGGGCGTCGCGATGCTCGCGGGCCATGTCGGTGGTGCGGGCGGCGACCTCGTATTGGTTGTTGATCGGACCCCACCCGGCCAGCGGCTTCTCGAGCGCCATGTCCACGAGCGACGGCCACAGCTGCTCCCGGCCCGCCAATGTTCCCGTTTCCGCCGTCGCCTCCAGGCGGTTCTTCATCACCGTGGCGGTGAACGCGGCGTACGCCAGCACTCCGAGCGCCAACGCGGTGACGGCCCCATTCCGCAGCCGCACCTTGAGACTGCCGCCGGCCGTGAACATCAGCGCCACCAACCCGCCGCCGAGCGCGAGCAGGCCGCCGCGCGACCCCGTCTCGATGATGGCGGTGCCGATCAACACGCCGATCGGCAGGGCCGCGAGGCGGATTGCTCGTGACGTCCCGCGCCGTCCGTAGGCGAGGCCGAGCAGCGTGACCAGACCAGCGGCCAGGAGGATCGCGCTGAAGTTCGCGTTCTGCCCGAAGGCGGTGACTCGCTCGCCGCCGGTCCACACGGTGTAGGACGTGCGCCCAACGCCGATCATGGGCAACACCGATCGTGCCAGCGCCGAAAACACGTAGCACCACAGCGCCGCGATGCCGACCGCGACGCGGCTGAAGAGGTTGAGACTGGCCCAGCCGACGAGGATGGCCTCGACCAGCACGATGAAATAGTGGCGGACGTCGCCGAAGTTCACCCACCCGTGGAGCAGGCTCGACGCCCCGAAGACCCACAGAAAGCCCGCGAACCAGAGTAGCGCGGAGGGAATGCGTCCGTAACACGCGCGCAGCGCCAGCGGCGTCGAGGCGAGGAACAGCGCCGCCGTCATCGCGGGGATCTCCCACCCGCCTCGGTCCGGCATCTCGAAGTTGAACGAGAACACCATGAGATAGAACGCGGCCAACGTGATCCGATTGACGCGCGTCGCGGGGACCGCGCCCGCGAGCGCGGCCCGGGGCACCGGGCCGGCGATGCCGAGCTGGTAGGCGAGCGGGCTAGCCACGGGCCGTCGCCAGCATCGTGCGCACCCGGCCGAGCACGGTCCCGCGGGCCTCGGCGGGAAGCCCTGCGACGAACGCCACGGCCATCATGATCGCCAGACTCAGGGCCACGCCGGCGGCCCAGCCCAACCAATGGTGCGCCAGCACGCGTTCGCCGGCGGCGGCGGTGGCGCCGAACATCACGAGCATGACGGTCAACGGACGGGCAATGGACCGGACCCGCAGGCGGGCGGGGCGGTGCAGGCACCGGTCCACGAGCAGCGGATACGCGATCGTCTGCACCAAGCGGCCCAGCAGCACGCCAAGGCACACGCCGACAATGCCGAGCGATGGCGTGAGGGCGATGGAGAAACCGACGATGGCGACACCGGCGACGGCGGCGACCCAGACGCGGAGGCGGGGCTGCAGCGTCGCGTCCAGGACGTAGGCGTCGGTGCGGACCAGGGCCGTCTGCGCGGTGGCGATCACGATGAGCAGATTGGTCCAGAACCCGGCGTAGTTCTCCGCGCCGACCCAGAGCGTCAGGAAGGACCGGTTCCACAGGAGGATCGTGGCTCCCACGGCAGTGACGAAGAGCCACGTCAGGTTCATGATCTCGGCCCGGAGGCCCGCCGCCCACGCATACTCGCCGCGTCCGATCACGCCCCCCAGCCCAGGCATCGCGGCGCCGGTCGTGAAGACGTGGAGCCCGAGGGCGATCCGGCCGGCGTAGCCGGTGAGGACGTAGGTCGTGACCAGCGCCGGCGACACGACCATGCCCAGGATGATCACGTCGCTGGCAATGGCGAGCTTCGCGACCACTTCGCCGATCGCGATCCAGGCGCTCATCCCGAGCAGGGCCCGCACATCGTGCGCCGAGGGCCGCGCCACTCCGAAGGACGTCACGTAGTGCTTCACGAGAATCCAGAAGCAGACGCCGGTGATCGCCACCAGCGCCACCTGGGCTCCGGCCACTCCCACCAGTCCGAGTCCGGCGAAGATCGCGCCGGCGGTGAGCAGGCCCCCGATCACGTTGAGCCCGGCCTGAAACCCCATGCGCTTGTAGCCGAGGTTCATGCCGCGCAGCACGGACTCGGGCACCGAGGAGAGCCCGCCCAGCAACAGGCTGACCAGGAGCGCCGCGCTCGCGACTCGGACGGTCGTGTACAGGGCCGGGGGCACCTTCGTCACGAGCGGCGAGAGCCACACGAGGACGCTGCCGAGCCCGGCGAGGAGCGGCGAGAACAGCAGCCAGACGATGAGGGCGCTGCCGACGGCGCGACGATGCTCCATCGGATCGGTCGCGGCCTGCTTCGCGGCGATGACGAGGCGCAGCGCTTCGGTCGGGCGCCCGTCGGCCGCGGACATGTAGCCGATCAGCCGGTTGAGCATCTCCCACACGCCGAACAACTCGCGACCGAGGCGGCTCACGAGCAGCGGCGTGACGATGAGGCCAACCCCGAGGCGCGCCGCGTAGTCGAGCAGCGACTGCACCGCGTTCAGCGACGCCCGCTTGGTCAGCGTCGCCGGGACAGGCACGGCGGGCGCGGCGGCGGGAGGGGAGGCGAGCGCGGCCGCGTTAGTCTGCATGGACGGTGTCCTGGCAAGCGGCGAGGACCCGGTCCGCGAGCTCCTCCGGAGGCGCGCCGTTGCTTTCGAGCGAGATCACCTTCGGAGCGCGTTCCCCGGCGGTCAGGCCGGCGATCACCCATGCGTACGCGGACCGATACGCGGCCGCGAACTCGTGGAGCTCCTTGTCGGAGCTCTCTTTGAGGGGATGGTCCTTGTCGCGCGAGCGGAGGCGATCGACCAGCAGGGGATCGGCCCCGTCGAGCAACACGATCACGTCGAGGCGCGCCGCCCAGTGCGCCAGGACCCCGCGCCACCACGTATCCCGGCGGCCGTCGCGGAAGCAGGGATGTCCCAACACGCGAAACCACGCGAACGCAAACACCGGGCCCTCGTCCAGCACGACGACGCTCCGGTCACCCTCGGGAACGCGGCGCAGGAACTGGTCCAGGGCGTCCAGGCGGATGAGCTGTTCCGTTTCTTCCCAGGGCAGCCAGCGCGCCGCTCCGATGAGGGCGCCGATGGCGGGCAACGCTCGCACGGCGCTCGCGGCGTAGAGCGGGCGAGGCAAACCCCAGATGCTCGTGGTCACGACCTGCGCGCGCTCCGTCAGCAAGCGCGACACTGTGGATTTCCCCGAACCGGCGGGCCCCGCCACTTCGACGACGAATCGCGGCACCCCCTACACCTCCGCCCACAGGAGCGCGCGCAAATCGACGAGCACCTCCGGCAGCGACCGTCCGGCATCCACGAGGTGAGCGCCGGTCTCAGACCAGTCCGTTTCCCAAATGATCCGGGACCGGGTCCGCACGTAGGCCGCCGGCTCATCGGTCTTGCGCCGTACCGCGATCTCCGGCTTCACCATCAACACGATGATCACGTCGGGTTTCGTGATCTTGTCGTAGTACCGCTGCTCCGCGCGGATCAGGGCGCGTGCCAGAGAGGAGGCGGGGCGCCCGTCGCGCCCGCGTTTGAAGAGCTGCGGAATCTCGGGTCCAACGAGCTTGCGGTTTTGCGCCACCGGGTAGCGCTCACACAGCGCGATCCCGCCGGCATCGGCGAAGCGCCGCGCGCGTGCGAAGAGGTGATAGCGATCTCGTGCGGTGCACACGTGGCGCAGCAGATCGAGCACGCCGGTCCCGTCGGTGCCACCGAACGCGCGCCGCGCTTTCCGGAGGCCGCCAACGAGGAGTGTCGTGAGCGACCGGGGCGGGCGGCCCAAGTGGGCGGTGGTGACCTCGAAGGGCACGCCGAGCCAGCGCGAGAGTTCCGCGTTGCAGGTGGATTTGCCGGCGCCATCGCCGCCGAGCAGCGCCACCACCCGGCCGCCCGAGGCCGGATTCAGTCCGCGCCGCCGCGGCAGCAGCCCGAGGCCGCGCCCGATCCGCCGGACGAGCAGCCCGAAGGGCGGGCGGGAGGCGTGGGCCTGGAGGCGCCGCTCGAGCCCGCGACGCAACCAGAGGCGCGCCCAGCGTGAGGTCCCCGGGTGCAGCGACCGCGTGCAGGCGTCGAAGAACGCCACATCGACGGTCGGCATGAGATCCGCCAGCCGTGCGACGAGCAGCTCCCGATCGACCTGGCGGAGCAGGTAGGCGAACTCCGGCTCCACACCCGCGAGCCATCTGGGGTGGCGCCGCGCGAGCAGATCCCGGGGACTGTAGCGCTGCACCGTGCGCAGCACGAAGATGATGAACTCCAGCTCGGGCGTCGGAACCGGGAACGGCTGACGGGGGACGGCCGTCTCGAGGACGGCGCGCTCCATGGCCAGCCGGTAGACGGTGGTCCAGTACCCTCCAACGACCAGGCGGCGGTGGACGTGCACGTGCACGAGACGGCCTTTGGGGGCGTCGTACCCGATCCAGCTCCCCGTGCCGGGGAACTCGGCTTCCGGCGGCGGGACGGCCTGCTTGAAGCCCAGGCGGGCCAGCACGGTCTGCAGGCGCTCCGCCCAAACGGGATCGACGAGCAGGTCGACGTCCCCGGCGCCGCTTTCCCAGCGGGTCCGCTTCCAGTGCCCCTTCCATTGGCAGTAGACGACTCCGGCGGCGTCGAGCGACTCCCCGAGTCGCTCGAGCAGCGACGGCGCTGCCGTCGCCGGCTGGGGATCCCGCATCTGGAGCGTCATGCTGTCATCCGGGCGGCGCCGCGTTCATTCATGATGCCCCGTGCGTCATTCAGCTCCGGCGGCAGCGGGAACTCGCGGCGCCCGAGCAGCGCCGTGCCGAGCATCCACGCGGTCCGCCCGATGAGTGCGAGATCGTACGCCAGTGACGCTCGGCGGACGTAGACGATGTCCAGCGCCAGTTTCAGCGGCAACAACCGCTCGCCGTAGCAACCCTCCGAGTCGCTCGCGTCGAGCTGCGCCTCGCCGTGCGTGTACGCGTAGAGGCTGCCCGGACTCGTGAGTCCCGGCGCGACGCGGAGCGTCTCGTGGTCGAGCGGCGTGTAGAACCGCGCCACCATCCGGGGGTCCTCGGGTCGCGGGCCGACGATCGCCATGTCGCCGCGCAGGACGTTGTACAACTGCGGCAGCTCGTCGACCTTCGTGCGGCGCAGCAAGGCGCCGAACGGGAAGACTCTGGGGTCATTTTTCGCGGTGATGGCGGTGGGATACTGCCCCGGCCGCATCGTGCGGAGTTTGAACATTGTGAACACGCGAGTGTGCAAACCGACGCGTTGCGCGCGGTAGAGAATTGGGCCGGGCCCCGCGAGCCGGATCCCGACGGCGGCGACGGCGAGTACGGGGGCGGCGGCGACGAGCGCCACCGCTGCGAGGAACACATCGACGACGCGCTTGACGGTCACGCCCGGAAGCTCCGCACGATGTCCAACACCGCCTCGATCACGTCGCTCACGTCGTGGTCGGTCAGCCCGGGGTTGAGCGGCAGGCTCAACATGCGCCGGAAGTTGTCATAGGCGACTGGAAAGCTGCCCGGCGTAAAGCCGTACTTGTCGCGGTAGTACGGATGGATGTGAATCGGGATGAAATGCACCGACGTGCCGATGTTCCGGTCAGCGAGCTCCTGGATGAAGCGGTCTCGCCCGATCGTCAGCGCATTGTCGCGCAGGCGTAGCACGTAGAGGTGCCAGGCGTGCTCCACGTCCGGGCGCGTCACGGGACGCTCGAGGGCGGGCTCGCCCGCGAAGGCACGGTCGTACTCGCTCACGACCGCGCGCCGCCGCGCCTGAAACTGCTCGAGCTTGCGCAGTTGCCACAGCCCGAGCGCCGCCTGGATGTCGGTCATGTTGTACTTGAAGCCAGGGACCAGGACCTCGTAGAACCAGCTGCCGCCCTTGTCGTAGCGCTTCCAGGCGTCGCGGCTCATGCCGTGCAGACTGATCACCCGCGCCCGCGTCAGGAACTCCGCGTCGGCCGTGAGCATCCCGCCTTCGCCAGTCGTGAGATTCTTCGTGGCGTAGAAGCTGAAGGCGACGGGATTGCCCTCGCTGCCGATGGGTCGCCCCTTGTAGCAGGCCGGCAACGCGTGGGCCGCGTCCTCGACAATCTGTAAGTCGTGCGCCCGGGCCAAGGCGCGCAGGGCGTCGAGGTCGGCCGGGTGACCGGCGTAGTGTACGGGCAAGATCGCGCGGGTGCGCGGCGTGATCGCCGCCGCGACCTGGTGCGGGTCGATGTTGAGCGTGTCCGGCTCGACGTCCACCAGTACGGGTCGCGCGCCGACGTGCTCGATCACGTTTACGGACGCCGTGAACGTCATTGGCGTCGTGATGACTTCGTCGCCCGGGCCGATCCCCAGTGTCTTGAGCGCGGTGTGCAGGGCTGCCGTGCAGGAATTGAGCGCCAACGCCCCCGGGGCTCGCAGAAAAGCCGCGAACTCGCTCTCGAACCGCTTCGTCTTCGGTCCCGTGGAGATCCACTGCGAGCGGAGGGTGTCCACAACCTCCTGGATCTCCTCCTCGCCGATCGTCGGCGGAGAGAAGGAAAGGAAGTCGCTGCGCTTGGGTGGTGCCGAGCCGGCGGTGATGGTGCAACTCCCTGGGCCCGGGGCCCGATGTCGGAAAATGGAAATGCGGGTCGCCCGCGACTGCGTTGCAAACGCAGGTCACGTGCGCGGACGCTCCGGTTCGTTGACCGATTGTGGCAGAAGCACTTAGCTGCGAGTGCCGGGTTTCGCTCGTCCCCTGCTGCCACGTCGACGTTACAGATGTGCGTGACGGTTGCGACGATCGGCACGCGCGGGAAGCTCGGGTTGCAAGCTCATGGGTGTATCTGCCCGTGGCGGCACGCGTTGCATCGCTGGCTGCCGGGGGTCCCCGCGGTACCTGGCTTGCAATCGCTGAGAGGCCTGAAGGCTTACCGTTCCCCTCAAGAGCTGGACGCAACTACATGGCGAGTAATGCAACGCTACCTCCTAATCAACCGGCCCTGGCGCCGTTCCAAACCGGGCTCCCGGCGGCCGCGGCACCCGCGCCGATGGGCGATTGGGGTCGCGTGTTCGCGGCTGCCCGCCGCTATAAGGTGTTGATTGCCAGCGTCACCGTGGTCGGCTCCTTGGCCGGCCTGGTCATTGGGAAGTTCCTCAAGCCCGTCTACCAAGCGCAGGCCACGATCTGGATCCAGTCATCGGAGCAGGATCACGATCGTGGTCATGGCGATCAGGGGCCGATCCAAAGCGCCCAGCTGCTCGGCACCTCGGGCGGCTGGCTCGATCTGATCAGATCCCATGTCGTGTTGAACGACGTCGTTCGCGAGGCGCGGCTGTACCTCGCGCCGAAGTCGCCGGCCGACTCGGCGGCGCTGGCGACGCTGATCGTGCGCGGGGAGGTTCGGCCCGGTACCTATCGGCTCGAGGTGGATCAGACCGGGCAGCACTTCACGCTGAAAGACGTCGCGGAGGACGCGGTGCTGCAACAAGGCAGCGTCGGCGACTCGGTCGGCGCGCTGCTGGGGCTGGCGTGGGTGCCGCCCGCAGGCACGCTGCCACCCGGGGCCGTGATTCGCTTCACGGTGACCGCGTTGAGCGACGTGGCGTTGGAGCTCTCGCAGGCCTTGCGGATCCGGGCCACGGCGGACGGCTATTTCGTTCGGCTGGAGCGACGCGGTCACGATCCGGTCCTCATCACGACGACGGTGAATGCGGTGGCGGACCGGCTCGTGGCGGTGGCTGCAGACATGAAGCGCGAGCGGCTCACTGAGCTGTCGTCAATCCTGCGCGAACAGCGCGACCGCGCCCAGGCCAATCTGCGCGGCGCGGAGGCCGCCCTGACGCAGTTCCGCGTACACCACGCGGTGCGCGCGTCGGAGGGCCCGGCGCAAGGCGCCGACGGTCGCCGCATCACGGCCGACCCCACGTACGCGAGTTATGTGGACCTCCAGGTGGCCATGGAGGGGCTGGCCCGCGACCGCGAAGCGATCACCCAGGTGGTGACACGGGCGAGGGACGGGGGCGTCCCCGTGGATGAGCTCACCATGATCGGCGCGGTACAGCGCTCCTCGGCGCTGTCAGCGGCGCTGAAGGAGCTCGCGGACCGCCAGGCGGAGCTGCGCGTCCTCCGCTTCCGTTACGCCGACACGCACCCGCCGGTGCGCCGGCTGGCGCAGCAGGTGGACACCCTCGCGCGGTTCGTGATTCCGGAGCTCGGTGGCGCGCTGGTCGCCGGCCTGGCCGCCCGGGAGCACGCCCTGCAGCAACGCATCGACTCGATCGCGGGCGACCTGCGTGGCGCGCCCCCCGTCGCCCTGGAGGAGGTCCGCCTGTCGCGCGACCAGGCCAACGCCACGGAGCTGTTTTCCAACCTCGACCAGCGCTACAACGAAACGCGTCTCGCCGAGGTCAGCACGCTGCCCGACGTCCGCATCCTCGAACACGCGATCCGGCCCACGCGGCCCGTCGTCAACGCGACGCCCCTGGTGCTGTTACTCGCCGTGATTGCGAGCTTCGGCGCGGGCGTTGGCGGCTCGGTGCTGCTCGATCGCGCCGATCCCACGATCCGCGATCCGCTGCACATCACGCGCACGATGGGGCTCTCGATTCTCGGCGCCGTGCCGCACGTGCACCGCGGCAACGGGAATGGGCGCGCGCGCGCGGACGCCGACGGCAGCGAAGCGGTCGAGGCGCTGCGGGGCATCCGCCTGAACGTGCAGCACGCCTACGGCGCTGCCGGGCCGCTGCTCCTCACCGTCACCAGCCCGGGGCGCGGCGACGGCAAGTCCTTCGTCACGTCCAATCTGGCTCTGGCCTTCGCGCAGGTGGGATACCGCACGCTGCTGATCGACGGCGACGTCCGCTGCGGCGCGCTGCACCGCCTCCTGAAAGCCGCCCGCCGCCCGGGGCTCACCGACGTGCTGGCGAATGACGTGACGCCAGACCAGGTCGTGCAGAGCACGCCCTACGCGCACCTCTCCTTTATCGGCGGTGGCTCGCGCCTGCATCGCGGCCCCGAACTGCTGTGCTCCGAAGCGTTGCCCCGCTTGATCACCGCGATGCGACCGCATTACGACGCGATCCTCGTGGATAGCCCACCGCTCGCCGCCGGCGTGGATGCGAGTGCGCTGGGCGCCGTCACGGGAAGCATACTGGTTGTGCTGCGCACGGGCGTCACGGACCGCATGATCGCAGAGGCGAAAGTGGAGCTGCTGCGGAGCCTCCCCATCCGCATGCTCGGGGTGGTGCTGAACGATGTGCGTCGGGGGGCGGCGTACAGCTACTACGCGTATTCAGTCGAGGGATACTCGACCCGTCAGGAGGACCCCGACGGCCGGGCCGGGACTCTGCTTTCGGGACGCGTTTGACGGTCCTCGCGTGTGTCCTCGGTGACTGCGACCTGCTGCGTTCCCTGAGGCTCGCGGGCATCCCGTGCGTCGTCGCGGCGGCGCCTGGCCAACCGGTGCGCTATTCGCGCTTCGCCCGAGCGGTGCTCGACTGGGCGGATGCCTGGGAGCAGCCGGAGGAGCTGCTGCAGCTGCTCGAGGGCTTCGCCGCCACGCAAGCCGAGCCCCCAGTCCTGTTCTACGAAGAGGACCGGGAACTGCTGCTCATCTCTCGCCACCGGGAGCGCCTCAGTCGGCACTTCCGCTTCGTGATGCCCGACCGCGTCCTGGTGGAGGATTTGGTCGACAAGGGCCGCTTTCAAGCGCTGGCCCAGCGACTCGACCTCCCTGTTCCCGCGGCGCGCGTGCTGGATCCGTCCAGGGATGCGGTGCCGCTCGACCTCCAATTTCCGGTGGCGCTGAAGCCCATCATGCGACGGGGCGACCAGTGGATGCCGATCGGCGGCGCGGCCAAGGCGCTGCGTCTCGACACGCCGCTCGCGCTGGTGTCGGCTTGGCCGCGCCTCGCACGGGCGGGGATTCCGGTCTTGCTGCAGCAGCTGATTCCTGGTCCGGAGACGTGCATCGAGAGCTATCACGTGTACGTCGACGAGCACGGCGAAACGGTCGGCGAGTTCACAGGGCGGAAGATCCGCACGTGGCCTCCCGCCTATGGCGATAGCACGGCGCTCGAGATCAGCGACGCGCCGGAGGTCATGACCCTGGGGCGCGACCTGGTCGGCCGGCTCGGCCTGCGTGGCGTCGCCAAGTTCGATTTCAAGCGCGCGCGCGATGGCCGGCTGTACCTGCTCGAGGTCAACCCGCGCTTTACGCTGTGGCACCACCTGGGCGCCCGCGCCGGCGTGAACATCCCGGCGCGCGTCTTCGCCGACCTCACCGGGCTCCCGCGCCCCGCCATGCGTCAGGCCCGCGTGGGCGCGCGCTGGTGCAAGCCGTGGGATGACGTCCTGGCGGCGCGGGCCGCCGGCATCTCATTCCTGCGCTGGCTCCCGTGGGCGTTGGGGAGCGACGCGTTACGGGTCGTCGCGTGGGACGACCCGATGCCATTCATCCGAGGCGTGCTGTGGCGGGTCATGTCACGCGTGTTTCGATCCCGGCGCGGTGATCCGCTGCCAAGACAAGAAATGAGGCATGCTTCATGACTATTACTCGCGTGACCATCGCCGCGCTCGTCGCGCTGCTGGGTACCGTCACTCCCGCCGCGGCGCAGAGCGGGGACAGCCCGAACACGTTGGGACTCGGCGCCACGCGTCAGGCGCTGGAGGCGCGCGCCGCGTCCGCGGACGCTCGCGAAGCCGCCGCCATTCGGACGCGGCTCGCGCGCGGCGACTTCAGGGTCGGCGATCGCATCGTGCTGACGGTGGAAGGCGAGAAGGAGCTGTCCGATACCTTCACCGTCGGGCTGGGCGGGCAGCTCACCCTGCCGCTGATCGGCAACGTCCCACTCGACGGGGTGCTGCGGTCCGAGCTGCAGGACTACCTCACCCACCGTCTCGCGCAGAACCTGCGCGACCCCGAGGTGCGGACCCGCGCGTTCGTGCGGCTCTCGGTCCAGGGCGCGGTGACCCACCCGGGCTACTACGGCGTGCCTGCCGACGCGCCGCTGTCCGATGCGCTGATGGCCGCCGGCGGTACGATGCAGGAAGCCAACCTCAGGCGGCTCCGCATCGAGCGTGACGGCAAGCCGCTGTGGGAGGGCAAGGCGCTCCAGCAGGCGATCGCGGAAGGCCGCACGCTCGACGGTGCCGGTCTGGTCGCCGGCGACCAGGTCAACGTGCCGCGGCGCGGCGGGTCGAACGCCGCCGAGGTGCTGCGGCTCGTGGGAGTCCTGGTCACGATACCGGTCACGATCTACACGCTGACCAGAATCCGTTGAGCCTTTCCGTCCTCTCCGTCGTCGGCGCGCGGCCGAACTTCATGAAGCTCGCGCCGGTCGCGCGGGCCCTCGCGGCGCGCGGCGCGCGCCACGCCGTCGTCCACACCGGCCAGCACTACGACCCGGAGATGTCGGAGGCGTTCTTCCGGGACCTGCACCTGCCGCGCGCGGATCACGCGCTCGAGGTGGGCTCCGGCTCGCACGCCCGGCAAACGGCGGCGATCATGGAGCGGTTCGAGCCCCTGTGCGAAACGCTCGCGCCCGATGTCGTCCTGGTGTACGGGGACGTCAACTCGACGGTGGCGGCGGCGCTGGTCGCGGCGAAACTGGGCATCACGGTTGGTCACGTGGAAGCGGGCCTGCGCAGCCGCGATCGCACGATGCCTGAGGAGCTGAACCGGCTCGTGACCGATCACCTGGCCGACCTCTTGTTCGCTCCGTCCCCGGACGCGGTGGAGAATCTGCGTGGCGAAGGCGTGTCGGGTCCGCACGTCCACTTCGTCGGCAACGTGATGATCGACTCCCTCGTGGAGGCGCTGCCGGCCGCCCGCGCCCTGGAAGCGCCGCGCCGGCATGGGGTCGAAAAGGGGCGGTACACCGTCGTCACGCTGCACCGGCCGGCGAACGTGGACGATCCGGCGACGCTGTGCGAGCTGCTCGGCGCGCTGGCGCACGTCGGGAAGGACGGCCCGATGCTCTTTCCCGTGCATCCGCGCACGCGCGCCCGTATTCAGACCCTGGGTGCAAGCGCGGCCGCGATGAACGGCGTCCGAATCCTCGAACCGCTCCCGTACCTGGAGATGCTGGGGCTCGTCAGCGATGCCGGGCTCGTGATCACCGACTCGGGCGGTCTCCAGGAAGAGACGTCCTGGCTCGGGGTGCCGTGCGTCACCGTGCGGCCCAACACCGAGCGGCCCATCACGTGCGTGGTGGGGACCAACCGGCTCGTCGCGCCGCAGCGCGATGCGATCCGGGACGCGGCGCGGGAAGCGGTCGCGCAACGACCCGCCGCGCCACCGGTGATCGATCGCTGGGACGGGCACACTGGAGAGCGGATCGCGGCCGTGCTGTGCGACGGCGCGCGGTTCGACTGACCATGGCCGGCGGCATGGCGAGAGTCCGGGACCTCCTGCGGCTGGTGTTCACCGGGCGTGCGCACAGGATGTGGCGCGCGGTGACCTACCGGCTCTACTCCAATTCAGCGTCGGTCGGGCTGCGCCGCGACCTGCGGTCGCCGTGTCTGGCCCCCGCCGCGAAGCGACCGTTCCAGGTGCGGCCGCTCGCACCTGACGACGCGCTCGCGTGGCTCGACGTGCGCGAGCCGGGCTTGTCGGACGACCAGGTGTACGACCGCTTGGGCCAGGCGCGCTTGCTCCGGTCGGGCATCCAGACCTGTCACGTCGCTATCGAGCCCGACGGTAAGGCGTGCTACATGCAATGGCTGATCCTCTCGCACCAGAACGAGCGGGTACGCGCGTTTTTCGGCGACCTCTACCCGCGCCTCCTCCCCGACGAGGCGTTGCTCGAGGGGGCGTACACCCCGGAGGCCTACCGCGGGCAGGGGATCATGGCCGCCGCGATGGCACAGATCGCCGAGCGTGCCGACCAGTTCGGCGCACGCTGGGTGGTCACCTTCGTGGATGAGGACAACGCGGCGTCATTGAAGGGCTGCGCCCGCGCGGGCTTCGTGCCGTACCTGCGGCGCTACGAGCGATTCCGGCTGTTCTGGCGGCGCGTCTCGTTCACCTCCGTGTCGCCGGCGACCTCCCCCGCGTAACGGCTGGTCGCTAGCTTCCCCTGCTCGCGGATGACCGAACCTACGTTGTTTCAACACTCCGCCGAGCCGCTCGCCGCGCGGATGCGGCCCCGCAGCCTCGACGACTTCCTCGGCCAAGAGCACATCCTCGGGCCCGGCAAGGCGCTCGGCGAGCTGATTCGCCGTGGCGACGTGGGGTCGTGTCTCTTCTGGGGACCGCCCGGCTCGGGGAAGACGACCCTCGCGCGTCTCAGCGCCAACTACACCAAGCGCCATTTCGAGCCCTTCTCGGCGGCGACGGAAGGCGTGGGCCGGGTGCGGGAGATCATCGCACAGGCCGAGGAGCGGCTCCAATACGAGGGTCGCGGCACGATCCTGTTTTGCGACGAGATCCACCGATTCAACCGCGCGCAGCAGGACGCGTTTCTCCCCTGGGTCGAGAACGGCGTCATCACGCTGATCGGCGCCACGACCGAGAACCCCAGCTTCGAGCTGACCGGGGCACTGCTGTCGCGCTGCCGCGTCTTCGTGCTCGAGCCGCTGCAACCTGAGCACATCATGACGCTCGTGCGCCGTGCCCTCGAGGACCGGGAGCACGGCGTGGGGAGCCTGGGACTCCACATCGACGAGGACGCGCTCGCCATGCTCGCGCGCGAGTCGGACGGCGACGCCAGACGCGCGCTGCAAGCGGTCGACGCCGCCGCCGAGTACCTGGTGGGGACGGGTGGACCGCCCGCGCTGACCGTCGCGCTGATTGCCGACGCCTTGCAGAAACGCGTCGCCAAGTACGACAAGTCCGGCGACCAGCATTACGACCTGATCTCCGCCCTGCACAAAGCGGTGCGCGGCAGCGACGTCGAGGGCTCGCTGTACTGGCTCGCCCGCATGCTCGCCGGGGGAGAAGACCCGCTGTACCTCGCGCGGCCTCGCGCGGCGGATCGTACGGATCGCGGCGGAAGACATCGGCCTCGCCGACCCGCGCGCGCTGTCCGTGGCGTTGGCTGCCAAGGACGCGTATCACTTTCTCGGCTCGCCGGAAGGTGAGCTGGCCCTCGCGGAAGCGGTCGTGTATCTCGCGACGGCGCCGAAGTCGAACCGCGTGTACGCGGCGTTCGCCCAGGCGGCCGCAGCGGCGAAGCAATACCCAGCCGAGCCGGTGCCCCTCCACATCCGCAACGCTCCCACGAAACTGATGAAGGAGCTGGGCTACGGGGCTGGCTACAAGTACGGCCCCGAGTATGAGGATGGGTACGCGCCGCAGGAATACTTGCCCAAGGTATTGGAGGGCGCCCGCTGGTACGAGCCAACGGAGTTCGGCTTCGAGAAGGATATCAAACGTCGCATTGAGTGGTGGGAGTCACTAAAGAAGAAGGCGGAGCCTTGAGGTTCCTGACGCGGTATTGGCCCCTGCGCAATTGGTGGGTCTATTGGCTCGCCCTGGCTAACGAGTCGCCGGCCCGGCAACCGGTCGAAGTGGAACAGGGGCTGTGGGTGGGTGGCATCCCGCTTCGTCGCCGCTGGCGCCAGCTGCAGGTGGCCGGCGTCGGCCGCGTCGTCACGTTGGTCGGTGAAACGGCGCCGGTGCCCTGGCTCGCTTCAGCGGAATCACTCCTGTGGCTGCCGGTGCGCGACAACCAGCCTCCGACCATGGACCAGCTCCGCGTCGGGTGTGCCTTCCTCGACGCTGGTCGGAACGGGGGGTCCGCAACGCTGATCTCGTGTGGCGCGGGGATCGGCCGGGCGGCGACGCTGTACCTGGCATGGCGCATCGCGACGACCGGCGAGCCGCTCCAAGAGGCGCTGGCCGCGCTGCGACGCAAGCGGCCGATCGCCGATCCCACACCACGCCAGTTGGAGACCCTGCGCCAGTGGGAGGACGAGCGTCAGGGCTAGGGCGACTCGCCGAGCAGGGACGGCTGGACCCGCAGCGGCGCGCGGCGCGGCGCGGC
>WNGP01002930.1_pt1 | contig 24733 bp, 22 predicted proteins | sample 5407671 | NCBI WGS metagenome assembly WNGP01 (sample SAMN13153381, study PRJNA577476) | soil metagenome | isolation source: 40 cm soil or saprolite under Garry oak tree replicate 2 | place: USA:California | collected 2016-06-15
TTGAGTTCGAGAATTTCCCCTTTCACGTCCACCGTGATCGTGCGCGACAAATCGCCACGAGCCACCGCAGTGGTCACTTCAGCGATGTTTCGCACCTGACCGGTGAGGTTTCCGGCCATGGAGTTGACGGAGTCGGTGAGATCCTTCCAGGTTCCTGCCACGCCGGGGACGTTGGCTTGTCCGCCCAGGCGGCCTTCGGTACCCACTTCGCGGGCCACTCGCGTAACTTCACCGGCGAAGCGGTTGAGCTGATCGACCATCGTGTTGAGCGTCTCTTTGAGCTGCAAGATTTCGCCGCGCACGTCGACCGTAATCTTGCGGGAAAGATCGCCATTCGCGATGGCCGTTGCCACTTCGGCGATGTTTCGCACCTGGCCAGTCAGGTTGCTGGCCATGAAGTTCACGTTGTCGGTGAGATCTTTCCAGGTGCCGCCGACGCCGGGAACTTGCGCTTGTCCGCCGAGCTTTCCTTCGGTGCCGACTTCGCGGGCCACGCGCGTTACTTCGCCAGCGAAGGCGTTGAGCTGGTCCACCATGGTGTTGATGGTGTCTTTGAGTTCGAGAATTTCCCCTTTCACGTCCACCGTGATCTTGCGCGACAAATCGCCCCGAGCCACGGCGGTAGTCACTTCGGCGATGTTACGGACTTGAGCCGTTAAGTTTCCCGCCATGGCGTTGACGGAGTCCGTGAGGTCTTTCCAGGTACCGGCCACGCCCACCACAACAGCCTGACCACCAAGCTTGCCGTCAGTACCCACCTCACGAGCTACGCGCGTTACTTCGGAAGCAAAGGACCGTAACTGGTCCACCATGCTGTTGATAGCTTCTTTGAGCTGAAGAATTTCGCCGCGTACGTCAACCGTGATTTTGCGGGAAAGATCGCCGCTGGCCACAGCGGTCGCCACTTCGGCGATGTTACGAACCTGGCCGGTGAGGTTACTGGCCATAGAGTTTACGGAGTCAGTGAGATCCTTCCACGTACCAGCTACGCCGGGGACCAACGCCTGGCCACCGAGTTTGCCGTCGGTTCCGACCTCGCGCGCAACGCGGGTTACCTCAGCGGTGAATACGCCGAGCTGCTGAATCATGGTGTTGACGATGCTGGCCGAGCGCAAGAACTCGCCTTCAAGCGGGCGGCCATCAACGTCCAGTCGCACGGTCTGCGTCAAATTGCCCTGCGCCACGGCCGCGATGGCGCGAGTAACTTCCGCGGTCGGCCGGAGAAGATCTTCTACCAGCGTGTTAACCGAGACTCCCATCTCGCCCCACGCGCCGCGTGATTCCTGAAATCGTGTGCGCTCTCGCGTTCTTCCTTCTTTGCCGACCACTTGCCCGACGCGCTTCAATTCCTTCGCCATTTGCTGGTTGGCGGCCACGATTTCGTTAAACGTGTCTGCCACTTTTCCCGCGAGCCCGGTCCAGGACACCGGGAGGCGCACAGAAAAATCTCCATCGCGCATAGTGTTGAGGGCTCCGAGGATCACGCTGAGATCGACGGAAACAGGTTCCCCACTTGCGCCAGAATTCCCGTTGTTCTTCACCGGCGCCTTGGCCTCGGCAATCGGTTTGCCCTCCACGGGCAGGTTGGGCTCGCCATTGGCAACCGCGGCAGTCGCGTTCGTGCTATTTCTTTTCATGGTCATCGTCTCCGGGGACGAGGAAGGTTGAGTCTTGCGAAACTAGCTCTTCATTAATTATTATTTCTTATTCCGTTTTTCCGATGTGCAAATAAGTGAAAGGGGACCTCGACAATTGGACAATACCGCTTCGGGGGGGAGGAAGGGTGTCGAGAAGTGCTCAGCAGCAGAGATGTCGTGATTGCCTTCGACGCCAAACTTAGCATTTCGGACTAAAGGCGCAACCCCCCCAACGTACAGGTTCTTTCCAAATTCGTAACACAATAGCGGGGGGGGTCTCTCTAGGGTGTTTCCTGTAGTAGCCAAACCAGTAGTTCATCCCATTTACCGGGCCGCCTGAGAGGCGGGGCGGCGCCAACCTCTGGCCACAAGCCTCTGTTGCCACTCATGCTGTTCGATCGGTTGCCGTAGACGTGCCGCATTCTTAATGGAAACGACATGCATCCTAGGAACGTAGCCTTCGCCAAGCTCCCCCGAGGCCCCAAGTTCCTCGCACTCTTAGGTATTCAGCCTGCATCGCAAGCAACTCCTGGCGGAGCTGTTCGCCGATCAGGGTTAGATTTTATCCGGCTGAGTTGCAACATTGAACTCCAGTATGTTCCCAACCGCCGGTCAGCATTTACAATGCAGCCTGTAGTTTCGCCCGTGGGGTGGACGGAAGGCTTGGCAATCGAATCTAAACGAGCCGAATCTAAGTGACGTAAGGAATCGGATGGCGACGACGAAAACCGACCCCAAGCTGGCCATCACGGCAGACCGCGCAAGAAAAGGCAAGGATCATGAAGGCCTTACGCGCGAAAAACTGATCGAGGCCTACCGCATCATGTACACCTCCCGGAAAATCGACGACCGGGAGATCCTTCTTAAGCGGCAACAAAAAATCTACTTCCAGATGTCAGGAGCAGGACACGAAGCCATCGGCACCGCTGCGGGGCTGGTGCTCAAGCCGGGCTATGATTGGTTCTATCCCTATTATCGCGACCGAGCGCTTTGCCTGGCGCTCGGAGCCAAACCCTACGAAATGTTTCTGCAGGGAGTGGGAGCGGCAGACGATCCTAGCTCGGGTGGGCGGCAAATGCCCTCGCACTGGAGCTATGTGCGGCTGAATGTTGTCACTCAGTCTTCGCCCACTGGTTCACAGATTCTTCAGGCCGTAGGATGCGCCGAAGCTGGACGTTATCTCGCTCGTCACCCCAAGGCCGCAGAGCGCCCCAGCGCAAATGCTGGGGCGCCTGACTATCGTCAATTCAAGAATGTGACCTTCCACGGTGATGAAGTCACCTACGTCTCGCTTGGGGACGGTACCACCAGCGAAGGCGAGTTCTGGGAGGCGATGAACGCCGCCGCGATCGGCAAGCTGCCACTTATCTTCTGTGTCGAGGACAACGGCTACGCGATCTCCGTGCCAGTGGAGGCGCAGACCGCAGGGGGAAGTATTTCACGGCTGGTTTCTGGTTTTCCGGACTTTCACTTTGAAGAAGTCGATGGCACGGATCCTGTCGCAAGCTACGCGGCGTTTCAGCGCGCCGCGAAATATTGCCGCGAAGGCCACGGCCCGTCGTTCGTGCACGCGCACGTGATCCGTCCGTATTCTCACTCGCTCTCCGACGACGAAAGGCTTTACCGTCCTGAAACCGAGCGGGAACGTGACGCGGCGCGAGACCCGGTTTCGCGTACACAAATGTTTCTGCTGCGCGAAGGAATTCTCGACGAAAAGGGAATCACTCAGCTCGAGAAGCAGGTGGATGACGAATTGCAAGAGGCCGTAGACCTAGCGCTCGGCGCCTTGCCTCCGGCTCCAGAGACTGTAAAAGACTTTGTATATTCGCCGGATATTGATCCGACATCGGCCACATTCGAGACCCAGCCAGTTCCCGTTCCGGTCGACGCTGAAGGCAAGAAACCGGCGGCGAAGACGATGGCCGATCTGATCAACGCCACCCTGCGCGACGAGATGAAGCGCGATGAGCGCATCGTGATCTTTGGCGAAGACGTAGCCGACTGCAGCCGTGAAGAATATTTGAAGCGCAAGCTGGTGAAAGGGAAGGGCGGAGTCTTCAAGCTGACCTTCGGCTTGCAGTGGGAGTTCGGGGCCGACCGCGTGTTCAATTCGCCCCTAGCCGAGGCCGCCATTGTGGGCCGAGCGACGGGGTTGGCCACGCGCGGACTCAAGCCCGTGGTAGAAATCCAATTCTTCGATTACATTTGGCCGGCGATGATGCAGTTGCGCGACGAGTTGCCGGTGATTCGTTGGCGCTCGAACAACGGGTTCTGCGCGCCCTGCGTGATTCGCGTGGCCATCGGCGGATACCTTACTGGCGGCGCAATATATCACTCGCAGTGCGGAGAAAGTATTTTCGCGCACATCCCAGGACTGAGAGTTGTCTTCCCATCGAACGCTCTCGATGCAGCAGGACTACTCAGAACCGCGATCCGTTGCGACGATCCTGTGCTGTTCCTCGAGCATAAGCGCTTGTACCGCGAGAACTACGGTCGGGCCGCATATCCTGGGCCGGATTACACGATCCCCTTCGGCAAGGCCAAGATCGTGAATCCGGGCACCGACCTCACCGTCATCACTTACGGCGCGGTCGTGCCCCGGGCGCTGCAGGCGGCACAGAAGATCGAGCGCGAACACGGCGTGCACGTCGAGCTCATTGACTTGCGCAGCTTGAATCCGTTTGATTGGGAAGCTATCGCGGCTTCTGTTTCGAAAACCAACCGCGTGCTGGTGGCCTACGAAGACACTCTAAGCTGGGGCTACGGTGCAGAGATCGCCGCGCGTATCGCGGATCAATTGTTTCAGCATCTCGATGCCCCTGTTCGCCGCATAGCCGCCCAGGACACGTTTGTGGCCTATCAGCCAATTCTCGAAGACGCCATCCTGCCGCAGACAAACGATCTGTTCCGCGCCATGAAGGAACTGGCGGAATACTGACAATGACGTTGGAGCGTAACGCCATTCGCCTGTTTCAGGGAGGGCCACTCCTTGATTCCCGCCACATCAGGCTAACGCGACCACTTGATTCACTGGCCGGCCTCCCCCATCACAGTTACGAAGGCGTTGTTTGCACTTCAATGCTGATTGATCCTGGTCCCCCACGATGCTAGGCTGCGATCAGTGCAATCTCCATACGCAGATTCGTTGAAGTCCAATGCTTCTGGTTCTGGCCCGGTATTCGAATGGCTGCATTCCCCAGCCGCTGAAGTGTGGGCGAAGTTTCTGCTTGCTTTGGTGGGATTAGGGCTGGCCTTCGCCGCGGCGCTATTTTCCACCGTATCGCGCGAAGCAGGAAACCTCTGGGCGACGGTCATTTTGGCTTCGATCTCCCTGCTCTTGGCCACTTTGGTCGGGCTGGTCACGGTGCCTTATTTGGCCCGGCGAGTGGCGGTAGAGCGTCTGCGCGAAAGTTTTGATTTCGAGGTGACGCGCGCCGGCGTGGTGTATGTTCTAGTCACTCTGGTGATTGGCGTCGCCGCCCTGAACACGGGCAATAACCTCCTCTACATTGTAGTCGCCGCCATGCTGGCTGGCATCCTGGTTTCGGGCTTCGTTTCCGTCCTGGTGTTGCGGGGATTAGAACTGGATGTGCGCCTTCCCCAGCATCTGTTTGCAGGCCGCGCGGTACCGGGCCGGATCGTGCTGCGAAATTCGCGACGCTTTCTACCCTCGTTCTCCATTCGCGTTGTGCCTGCACGCCGAGAAAAAAAGAAGCAGCTCTTGAAGTGGAAATGGGAGCCGACGACATTCGTTTTCCCATCAAAACGGCCCACGGAGCGGCCGTGGGTGCGTCTGCCCGACCGGCGTCTGCGCCGCGTGAGGGTTGCTCCGCTGCCGCCCGGCATCTTCCAGGGCATGGCTTATTTTCCATACCTGCCCACGCGCTCGGAACTATCGGCCGATCTGGAATTGCACTTCGATCGGCGCGGCCGTTACAGTGAAGACAGCTTCGGTCTGGCCACACGTTTTCCCTTTGCATTTCTTACCAAGACCCGGCATATTGCGCTGCGGCGGGAGATTGTTGTTTACCCGCCGGTTGACCCCACCGACGAGTTCTACGAAATCCTCCCACTCATCAATGGTGAACTGGAGAGCTATGTGCGCGGTCGTGGTTCCGATCTCTATCGAATTCGCGAATACATGCCAGAGGACTCGGCGCGCCACGTGGATTGGAAGTCCAGTGCGAAATCGGGCTCTCTGAAGGTGCGCGAGTTCAGCCGCGAGGACGAGCGCAGGCTGCGTCTGATTTTCGACAACCCCGCCAGTGGAACGATTTCGTCACAAGCCTACGACCGGGCGGTAAACCTGGCAGCCTCGCTGGCCTGGCACTTCTCCACCCAGGACGCTGACGTTTCTTACGTGATCCCCGGTTATCCCCGCGGCACCGATGTGCACGAATTTCTTGCACGATTGGCGGTGATTGAGCCCCACGCCAAGGTCCAAACCGCCGAGGCGGCCACGCCCGTACAGCGGTCGCTCGATATTCTTGACATCTCGACCCTGGGTGAATCGGACGAATATAATATCGTCCTTACGGCCCGCCCCAAGGGAAGCCTGCTCACGGCGTTGTGGAACTCCTCCTCCTACTTCATCTTTATCCAGGAGCAATCCGCAAACCGCCTTCGGCCAGCGAAATAGAGCGTAGAGCCATCTCTTTCCTCTGGGGAAGAGGTGCACCCACTCCTCCCCAGCTTGGATTTTTCGTTCTTTACCCAACCTTTTGCCTCTTCCCTGGCATCGCCATCTCAATCTGGGTCGACAAGAAGGTAACGTTACCATGGTTACCTCAGTACATTGAACATCTGGCGCCAGAGGATTAGTTTTCTTCTATAAGGAGAAGTACTGATTACTCGGAAAGCAGCGCTACGCCGGCTGCTTCCACCGGCTGATATGTCGCGTCGGTTGCGATTACCCCCAATGGACGAGAAGATCAAGATTCTGTACTACGTTCTTTGGATTGCTCATCCCCTTCTGCAAGCGGGGATCGCGATAGCCATGCTTCGGAGCAACCTCCATCGCAAGTTCATGTACTTCTTCGCCTACGTGGTCACACAAATTCTGTCCTTCGCCATCATCTTTCCCGCTTACCTGAGGCATGACTATTCGGCTTACTTCTACTTGTACTGGATCAGCAACGCAATCAACGTATTTCTCGGGTTCAAAATCATTCATGAAATCTTTCTCGATGTTTTCAAGCCCTTCCACACGCTGCGGGATCTGGGCTCGGTTCTGTTCAAGTGGGCGGGTTTGGTAATGCTGCTCGTGGCGGGAGTGGTTTCGGTTTCCAGTAACTCGCACGAGATGGCGCCCTGGATGCTGGCCATTCTCACCACGCAGCGCTGCGTCCGCATTATTCAGGTCGGCATGGTATTGTTCCTTTTGTTCTTTGCCCATTACCTCGGAGTAAACTGCAAGCAGCACAGCTTCGGTATTGCCTTGGGCTTGGGCGGTTACGCCCTGATGGAACTGGTGCTGATTGCGTCGTGGGTGGGGCAACATCTTGGAAATACGTCAATGGATTTGGTCAACATGGCCGCTTACAACTCCGCCCTGATTACCTGGTTTGTCTACGCGCTGGTCAAGAGCCCGGCCCGGGACGCTGCAGCCACCCTCCTGCAACCGCAACGCTGGGAGCAAAGCCTAACCGATATTCATCACCCCCTTCCTGCGGATTCTTTGATCCCGATGTTCGAAGGAATGGTGGATCGAGCTCTCTCTCGTACCCCCGTCAATGCGCCCCTGCCCTCAAGCGGGAGCGCAACACAAGCGAATTCTGCTGTTGCAGGCGAAGTAGTCCGAGTCGCCGGTTTTGATTTTTCACTTCCACCTCGAATAACTTCAAAAACCTAGCCTCTCGGCGCGGCCCCACAGAGGATCCCTATTCGTCCAACAGCAAAGCTCCGTTCGGCTTTCGTAACTCGTTCCTGCGGAATGGCACAACTCACCCTGATACCTGAAGTAAGACTTCCACTGATCAGCAGTTGTTGTAGGTATTTAAGGCTGGAATCACTGTAAATTGTGAGAATTGCGGTCGGCAAAACAGCACGGAGGCGACGAAGGTGAAAGTTTTTGCACAGAAGGCTTGACGAGTGCCTTATAATTCGGCCCGCGCTGGGCTTACCTCAATTAGGAAGTCTATCGCGGTAAAGGAGAAAGACCCATGAAACGTGCAATCAGGACTTCGCTCCTCATGATCGGACTAGTGGGCACATACGTAATGGCCGCCGTTCCTCAGGTTCCCGCCTTGGACGGAGGCTCGATACCCGTGTGCCCACCCTCGATGCTGAGCCGGTGCAGGTAAACCACTAACCAGCCGCCGATCACAACGTTCGTCAGTATTGTTATCGGAGGCACCTTGCAACGCAAGGTAACCAAAGTAACCTAAACAGTGACTTGGGCCGAGAACTTGGGCTCGCAATCTTTGGGTTGACGGGAACTTCATAACCCCGCCAGCCTTTTTTTGTGCCACCCTAGTTTGCATATTCAGATTTTGGAGATCAATACAGCCGTTACCGTAGGGAATGCTAGTGTTGTGTCCAACAAATAACTAGACACGGTGACGGGTTCCCATTATCCTGGGACATGGGTAAAGCATGTCCGCTTTCCGCCGTAGAGCAGCAGAAGATGGAGCAGTGGACCGCAGCGCACGGCACTCCACAGCAGGTGGCTTTGCGCTGCCGTATCGTCTTGGCCGCCGCTGCGGGTGAATCGGATGTCACCATTGCCCAGCGGCTTTCGGTGAACCGCAATACGGTGATTCTGTGGCGAAAGCGCTTTGCGGACGAGGGATTGGACGGTTTGTGGGACATTGCTCCCGGCCGGGGACGAAAACCCCTGTATCCAATCGACAAGATCGCGGCCATCGTGGATGCGACCCTGCAAACCAAACCGGCGGGGATGACGCACTGGAGTTGCCGAACTATGGCGCAGAGCCAGGGCGTCAGCAAGTCCACGGTGAACAATATCTGGCGCGCCCACAATCTACAGCCACATCGCACGAAAACTGCGCGCCGAACTTTGGAGCAGATCCAGCCCGGCTGCACCAGCCCCAAATCCAGAAAGCGGAAGCAATGACTGCCTAGTTATTTTGCAGACACTACATAAGAGAGACCTCCAGAATGGTTTGAAGAACCGATTTTGGGAGAGATCTAGTTCGGGATTTCACGCCGCCGCGGCTAACACTTCCTGCAGCTTTCCTGGGTCCGAAACTGGCGGCTGGCAGGAGAAGCCCGAGCAGACCACAGCGAAAGATCTCCCCGACGTCAAGTCCGGCAAGTTAGGAATCGTCGCGGCCAGCGCCGGAGGCAGGTTGTTCGCAACCGCTTGGTTTGCTGCCAAACGAATCACACTTTTGCCAAAAGCGAATGAAGCGGCTGCCGCCGAATACAATTCGGCTGCCCGCCGATCAGCGTTATCCCCTGCGATCACGATCACTTGCAGGTGCGGCTGGAACAAGTGAGCCACGGCTATGCCGTAGGTTCCTGCAAAGATGCCAAACTGTTCCGCTACGCCCGCGAAAGTCTCGAGCGTCTGCTCGGCCCTGTCTCGATAGGCCGCATCCCCCGTGTAGCCATGCAGTCGCAACAGTGCAATAGCGGCCATTGGATTCCCCGCCGGAGTGGGCGAGTCTTGCAACGGCTTACGCCGTGTGGAGAGAACGCCGAAAGTCTTGTCATCCGCTAGAGGCTCAGTGTCGAAGAATCCTCCCGAAGTGAGGTCGAAAAACTTCGCGATCATGGCGTCGGCAATAGCGTGAGCGAACCTGAAATAGCTGATGTCAGCCGTGGCTTCGTAAGCATCGAGGCAAGCCAACGCGGTTGCTGCATAGTCGTCGAGCAGCCCCGACACTTCGCGGTGCTCGGCCTTCGGATCGGAGTAAGCGACCACATGCAGCAGTTGTGCGGCGCGGCCGCCGTCTGCGCTCCCCGGCTCAGGTCTCCACGCTTTCGACAGAATGCGATCCAGCGAGCGCAAAGCAAATCGGCGCGCTTCATCAAGATTAAGAACTCTTGCAGTTTCCAGGTAAGCCGCTATGCACATGCTGTTCCAGCCGACATAAACTGTTTTATCGACATAAGGTGTCGGACGCTTCAGCCGTGCTGCGTACATCTTCTTTTTGGCCGATTCCAGAAGTTCACTAACCCGTTCTGGCCCCACATTCAACCTGCGCCCGATTTCTTCAATCGGCGCCCGCACGTACAACACATTCTTGGCGGGATTGTGATGCATCTCGCCGACTTCATTAATGTCGTAGCGAAGTGCAGCGACCTTCAGTTCGTCCTCGGAGAGCACGGTACGCGCCTCCTCGACCGTCCAGGTGAAGTAATCGCCATCATCATCCATGGAAATGTCGGCATCCTGCGAAGCATAAAAGCCCCCTCGCTCGCGGTCACTCAGCCACTCATCCATCCAGCGAATGATGTCGCGCGCCACGTCGGCGAAAAATTCTGATCCCGTGGCCTGGTGGGCGTGTACATAGTTTTTCAGCAGCTCCGAGTTGTCGTAGCACATCTTCTCGAAGTGAGGCACAACCCACCGCTCATCGACCGAGTAGCGATGAAACCCGCCCGCCAGTTGGTCATAAACGCCGCCGTTCGCCATGTGCTCGAGCGTGGTGACGAAGAGATTTCGTAGCTGCTGATCGTCGTGGAGACGTTCGGCACGGTCCATGGGGCGACCGCCGCCCTCGGCTGACGGGCGGAGCGAAGCTCCGCTTGTGGTCCGCACGTACTGCTCGATCAAAAGATCAATCGCCGACGAATGCGGAAACTTGGGAGCCTGTCCAAAGCCGCCATTGCGCGCGTCGAACATAGCGAGGGCCGACTTCTCAATGGCGTCAATGACGCCCAGGGACACGTGCCCGCTCCGTCCGGCAAACGATTCCGACTGCGCGATGGCGCTCTCGACCATCTTGGCTTGCTCGACGATGTCTCCATGTTTCTCCTTGTAGGCGTTAGCGATGCTGGTCAGCACGCGTTTAAAGCTCGGGCGCCCATAGCCGTCGGCAGGCGGAAAATACGTCCCACCATAAAACGGCTTGCCCTCGGGAGTCAGAAAAGCCGTGAGCGGCCACCCCCCCTGTCCGCTGACCGCACTGACCGCAGCCTGGTAGCGGCTGTCGATATCAGGACGCTCATCGCGATCCACTTTCACCGCAATGAAATGCTCATTCACAATGGCGGCCACTTCAGGATCGTCGTAGGACTCGCGGTCCATCACATGGCACCAATGACACCAAACTGCGCCAATATCGAGCAGCATCGGCTTATTCTCCCGCTGCGCAGCCGAAAAAGCCTCCCCGCCCCACTCATGCCACTGAATGGGCTGGTGCATGGCAGAGCGCAGGTAGGAGGAGGAAGCGCGCGCGAGCGAGTTCAGGGTTTGGATGGTCATCCCATCAAGTGTAAATCCTTTCCTATCGCAGAGAGCGCTCCCTGCGTTGCCGCGATATAAGCAACCCTCCCACCCGATTCTGCACCTACTGTCATCGGCGTACGCCACCCCGTCGAATCGCTGGCCTGCCGGCATCAGTCGATTTTGCCGGTTGCAAAAAAGTCTCACGTGATACCAGGGCGGGGTGCCCAACCCGCATGCATGCTCCCGCGTGCACAAACTCCGTGCTGAGGAAATCTATGAACAGATTGCGAATGCTAGCAGTCGCGTTGGCAGTACTCACCCTCGGGACAAGCTCAGCCACCTGCCAAACCTGGCAGCCGCTCACCAATCAACCCAGTTTCGGTCCGGGCGCAGTGCTTCTGCTGACTGATGGCACAGTCCTCGCGCATTCCGAGCCAAACTGCCTCAACTGTACGAGCACGGACTACAACTCCTGGTACAAGCTCACGCCCGATAGCAGTGGCAGCTACGTCCATGGCACCTGGACGCAGGTCGCCTCACCCACCGGTTACGCTCCGCTTTACTTCGGTTCCGTCGTGTTGCCTAACGGCCATGTGGTCGTCGAGGGTGGAGAATACGACTGCTCAAGTGGAACCTGCAATGCCGCCTGGACCAATCAGGGAGCGATTTACGATCCAGTGAAGAATGGGTGGACTTCGGTCGCGCCGCCCACCGGCTGGAAAACCATCGGAGGTGCGCAATCTGTGATTCTCCCCAACGGAACGTATATGCAGGCAGACTGTTGCACCAAAGACGGTACCGCAGCAGGATTGCTCCTCGGACTTCTGGCGAGCAGGGTCCTGGCTCTCGTCGTTTGTCAGGCAACTCCCCGCGATCCAATGGTGTTGGCCGGTGCTGTTCTAGCTATGGCGCTGATGGGGCTACTAGCCACGTCGATTCCGACCCGCCGCGCGCTGTCGGTTGATCCCATGATCCTACCGCGCGAGGAGTGAACCAGCGCGGCACAGGCTGGAATATGTTCTTCGCCTCACGAAATGAAAGCCGCCCATCTTCACCTACGTTTCTGTCGGTATCCCTGAAGTCGGTTGTTGCGAACAGGCGTGGCTATTGGAAAGCTCTATCCGAGATGTTCCAAGCTCAAAATCTGCTTGGTAACCTACTGAATTTGGCTTCGAACCACACCCTAATATCAGCTGGAAATCACCGCGCAGCGCGCTTCGATTGTGCATTTTCACACAAATGTTTCGGCCCGAAATCCGCAGGTTGGACGAGTTTTTCCTCCGATTGTCTTTCTCGGTCGCTCTGTGACGCTGTGGTGAGGTCATCGTTAACCGTTTTCAAATTCAGCCTGCGAGTTGCTTCGCGATCTTGCAGTACAAATCAATTGCGTCAGCAAGCTGCTGCTTCTCGATGTACTCACCCGCAGTATGCGCGACGTGAATCGATCCTGGACCGATCAGCAACGGCTCACCCCAGTTGCTGAGAAAGGGAATATCGGTAGTAAATGCAGCAGTCATCGTAGGCAAGCCGTCAACAGTGCGCAGGCGCAGGAAAGGAATCTCCAGAGGAAACGTTGTCTTCACCTGATGGCCCGCAGTCGCCTTAATCTGGCCGCGCAAGTCCTGCGACGGTCCGATAAGACGATAAAGCAAATCCGCATGAGCATAGTCAGGAATCACATTAGGTGCGCGCCCACCTTCAATCAGTCCGATATTCAAAGTGCATGGACCAATCTCCGGATCAGAAGGCAACGGCATGACACGAAGACGACCGAGAGCGTCGAGCAGCTTGTTAATCGCGGATTCGCCCAGCTCAGGATACGCCGAGTGCGCCATACGGCCCGAAGCCGTCAACTCGACGCGCAGTGTGCCCTTGGAGGCCAGAGCCATGCGATTCTCAGTTGGTTCGCCATTAACGAGATACTTGCAGCCAGCCGCTTGCTCGTTCGCCACTTTGGCGCCCAGGCTATCGCGCTCCTCGCCCACAACGAACAACATGCCGACATGAAGGCTCTGCTGCCGCAGGCGTTCAGCGGCGGCAATTTGTGCCGCGATAATGCCCTTCGCGTCGCACGAGCCGCGGCCATAGATGCGCGCCACATCCTCGGAAGAAGGAATGAATGGAGGCACGGTATCCATGTGCGTGGAAAAACTTACGACCGGATGCAAATTGTCGGGCGAGGTCGCATAGACATTGAATCGATTGTCTTCGACCTCGATTTTTTTTGCCTGATAGCCGAGTCGACAAAGTTCGCGATAGAGAAAATCTCCCACAGCAGCTTCATTGCCGGTGATGGATTCAATGTCAACGAGTTGACGCGTAAACGCGACTGCATCCATGGAAGAAGGATAAACCACAGGCGCCGTTGAGACAGAGTCCGAAAGTCGTCCGCTTCACATACGAGCAAAGCCGGGTATTCATCCTGTAGTCTGAACATTGTGTTAACTCATAATTCGACCATCAAGTCGTTTTTTCTCGACGCGCCCGCTGGCCGGCTGGAGGCGTTGCTCAACGCGGGCGCGGAGCACGCGACCCATGCCGCGGTCGTTTGCCATCCGCATCCGCTGTTTGGTGGCACGCTGCACAACAAAGTCGTGTTTCACACCATGAAGGCGCTGAACAGTTATGGTTTTCCCGTGTTGCGCTTCAATTTTCGCGGCACGGGTTTGAGCCAGGGTGAACACGATCATGGAATCGGGGAAGTGGATGACGTACACGCGGCGCTCGACTGGCTCGATCACGCACTTCATTTGCCGCTTATATTCGCTGGATTTTCTTTCGGAGCCGCGGTCGGTCTGAAAGCCGCGTGCGCAGATTCGAGAGTGAAAGCGGCGATCAGCGTAGGAACGCCGGTAGTTCCGGTGGCGGCTGATACTGAGTTGCCCCGCACATACACGTTTGACTTCTTGCACAATTGCGCCAAGCCGAAGTTGTTTGTGAGTGGAGCGCGTGATCAGTTCGGCCCGCGGACAAAATTGGAAGCGCTGGTTCGATCGCTGCCTGAGCCGAAGAAATTGGTAGTGATCGAAGGCGCAGATCACTTTTTCGAAGGACGCTTGCGCGAGTTGCGGGAAGCGATCGAGACATGGGTGAGGGAAGCTGTCAGCTCTCAGCCGTCAGCCATCAGCTAAATCTGGCAGCGCTTCCGGCAATTCCGTGGGGCATGGAGAACGTGGCTGTGAATTCTATCGACCCCCTGCAGGCTGGGTTTTCGCTGATAGCCGACAGCTGACAGCCCTTCCTTATAATCCTCTGCATGCCTGACGCCGAGCACGAAAGCAAATTCCGCCTGATGCGCGAGACCGCGTTCGATCGGTAAGGCTGGCCATACGATGGTCGAAGCATTGGCGGAGCTGGTCGGCGCGTCTGCGCTCGAAGGCATCGTAGCCAGTTCGTTGGAGCCAGCATCGCAGGTGCGCGGCTTTCGCTATTTTCGCGGCGGACATCCCGTGCCGAATGGTGAATCGATTCAGGCAGCGAGCGCGACGCTGAAGTTGCTGCAGGCGCAAACCGCGGCTTCGCTGGTCATCTTTCTCCTGAGCGGTGGAGGATCTTCCATTGTCGAAAAGCCCATCGATGACGAGATCCCACTTGACGATTTGATTGCCACGTATCGCGCTCTGGTGCATTCCGGCGCGCCCATCGCCGAGATCAACGCGATTCGTAAACATCTCTCCGCGGTCAAAGGCGGACGGTTGGCGCAGGCAGCGTATCCTGCTCAACAGGTTTCGCTGCTGGTTTCCGATGTGCCCGACACGACTCCCGATGCGTTAGCGTCCGGTCCGACGATGCCCGACTCGACCACCGCAGAAGACTGTTATCGCATCGCGCAGAGATATGGCCTGCTCCATGACGCTCAGTTTCCCCCCTCTACGCGCGAGCCGTTCGAGCGCCGCGCACTCGACGAGACTCCCAAGTCCGACGACCAGGCCTTTTACCATTCGCGTTGGTGGACTGTGCTTTCAAACGGAACGGTGGTGGCAGAAGCAAAAGCCGCGGCGGAGCGTGCCGGATTCGTCGTCGGTGTCGACAACACCTGTGACGACTGGGATTACCAGCGCGCAGCAGATTACCTGTTGCAACGCGTGCGCGAGTTAGGAAAAGAGTCGGCGCGCGCATGCCTTATCTCCGGCGGCGAAGTGACCGTGAAAGTAAAGAACGGCGGTGTGGGAGGACGCAACCAACAGTTCGCGCTGGCCTGTGCGCGAAACATTGCGGGAGACAACATTACCGTCTTGAGTGCGGGGACTGACGGCATCGACGGTAATAGTCGAGCAGCCGGCGCCGTGGTGGATGGCAGTACGCTACCACGGGCGCAGAGTCGCGGGCTCGACCCTGCGGTCGCGTTAGAGCGCTTTGACGTGGGTCCGTTCTTCAGTGCTCTCGGCGACGCGATTGAGACTGGTCCGACCGGAAATAATTTGCGCGATGTGAGGATTCTGTTGGTCTACTCCTGAGTTCTGTCGGGAGTACGTGGGCGGACCCGAGCCAGGTTAGAGCCTCCTCCCGGGCTAAAGCCCGCGAGGAAAATTATTGATTGGGAGGGGTCGGCGGCGCGGCTGAAAGCCGCGCCCCTGCGAAGCAGGCCGCCCTTCTTGCAAGAATAAGCCAGGCCCCTACGCGCTCTTCGGCATGTTGGCCATGGTTTCTTCCATTCCTTTTTTCATCTCTTCCATGGACAGGTCAGCCTTATGGGTTCCGATCGACCATTTGTGGCCGAAGGGATCACGCAGCTTGCCGTAGCGATCACCCCAGAACATATCGGCGACTGGCATTTCAACCGTCGCTCCGGCTTTCACGGCGCGATCGAAGGCGGAGTCTACGTCTTCAATGTAAATATGAAGGCCCGTGCCGGAGCCGCCGGTGCTCTGTGGTGACAAAGATCCGAACTCGGGAAATTCGTCGGCGAGCATGATGATGGAATCGCCGATAACGAGTTCAGCGTGCATGACCTTGCCGTCCGGTCCCTTCATGGCGCCCTTTTCCTTGGCGCCGAAGGCCTGCTTGTAGAACTCAATGGCGCGAGCGGCGTCGCGCACAGTCATGTATGGTGTGATGGTGTGATAGCCCTTTGGAATGGCTTGAACAGACATGAAGACCTCCTCATTTCGAAAGTTTCGCGGCAGGAAGTTTACACCAAAAACAGGGTGCTTCGATAGTCAAAGGGCTGTTACAAAACGAAGGGTCGGAACTCAGCGAAACAAAACACTTCAGGTTGAGGATCGCCTCAGAAGAATCTGGTAACACCCTCTTCCATCACGACCACTCGGTCGCTAATTCCAGCTGCGCGCGCTTCTTTTTCCAGCAACTGCAGCGGCTCATCCATGGGCTCGTGCGACAAGCGGAACGTGCCGTAGTGCATGGGCACCATCCAGCGGGCGTTGAGATCAAGAAAGGCACGGGTAGCGTCCGCGGGGTTAGTGTGAACATTGCGGAACGCCGGTGGATTGTAGGCTCCAATCGGGAGCAGCGCGAGTTCAGGGGACAAGCGCCTGCCGATTTCGCGAAAGCCTGCAAAGTAAGCAGTGTCGCCAGCGTGGTAGACCGAGTGTTTGCCTGCTTTTAGAACAAAGCCACCATACCCCCGATGCGAATCTTTGAGGATGCGGGCTCCCCAGTGGCGCGAAGGCACATGAGTGATCGAGAGATTGCCCTGGCGGGAATTGTTCCACCAGTCCATCTCGATGATCTCCGAGAATCCCAGGTCCGAAACAAGATCCGAAACGTGGCTAGGAACGATAATGGCCGGCGCGGTCCCGCGCTCACGCAGCGTTTGGTGCACAATCGCCCGCAACGATGGGCGATGAAGGTGATCAAAGTGGGCGTGTGAGACCAGAACCAGATCGATCGGGGGTAAGTCACGAACCCGCAACCCAGGCCGGCGCAGACGCTTCAAGACAAAAAGCCAGCGCGCAAAGTTTGGATCGATCAGGACGCTGCGCCCGCCAATCTGAACAAAAAAACTGGCATGTCCGATGAAGGTGACGGCGAGTTCTCCATTTACCGCAAAGCGGGGATGGTGAGTCTCGCCCGAGAGCGGGGTCACCGCGGAATGACGCACCAAACGCCCAAACTGAGTAGCGCGCTTGCGCAGCGCCCGATTGCGAAGAGTTGACTTAATCATCCCAATGCTGCGCCGACTGGGCGCCTATAGTTTGATGTCAGCGGAGAAACCAAGCTCTATTTTAGTTCAGCAGGGCTCGCTGGAGTATGTCTGAAATCGGGTAACCGAATGGGCTAATTAAGAAAAATTTACCTCACTTGGGGTGCGATCTCAGAAAACCAAGCCGCCAGGCCCCCACAGACCCGTCCTTCCACTACTTTTGTACTCCAACCTTGATAGCCGTCGCGCCCACGGCACGCTCAGTTGGAATTAATGTTCAATCCGTCCACCTGCACAATCGAAGCAGGAGGAAGAATGCCTGTGGGGGAAAGTTGCCGGTCTCGCTTCGATTTTCGCCCGGCAGAGGCATCCGGATTGCTTGACCTTCTTACATCCGTCATATCTAATCCAAAATTGCTTCTAATGCACGAGAGAGGTTCCATATGCGAGTTGCTTTTCTAGGTTTGGGAATCATGGGGCATGCGATGGCCACGAATTTGGTCAAGGCCGGCAATGACGTCACAGTGTGGAACCGCACTCCGGGCAAACAGGTGGAGGGCGCGCGCAGCGCCGCGAATCCTCGAGATGCTGCGAATGGCGCAGAAGTACTGTGGATGTGCGTCTCCGATACTGACGCGGTTGAGAGCGTGCTCTTCGGTCGTGAAGGTGTGGAGTCTTCCCTCAGAGAAGGAATGATCGTTGCAGACTCAAGCACGATCTCCCCGGCAGCGACCGCTAAATTTGCGGAACGGGTGCAGGCCAAGGGAGTGTCTTACGTCGATGCTCCGATGACCGGCTCGAAAGTGGGAGCGCAGAATGGAACCCTTGTTTTTATCGTGGGCGGAGACGAAGCCAGCATTGAACGGCTCAAACCGCTTTTTGCTGCCATGGGAAAGAAAATCTTTCGCATGGGCGAGACCAGTAAAGGCCAGGCGACCAAGCTGGTTATGAATCTGCAAATCGCACTCATTTTTGAAGGATTCGCTGAGGCGCTCACCCTGGCCACGAAACTTGGCGTCGACGCCGAGAAGATGGTGGCGCTTATTGAAGCCACCATGGTGCGCTCAGGCGTGGTGGATTACAAGGCGCCTTTCGTGCTTCAGCGCGATTTCACACCGAACTTTCCATTGCGATTGATGCACAAGGATATTCGCCTCACTCTGGAAGCTGCGAAAGAAGCGCGCGTGAAACTCCCGGCACTCGAGACCGTGGAAGAAATCTACGAGATGGCCACCGAAGAGGGTTCCGGGGACCTCGATTACGCCGCAACTCTGACGCTGCTGGAAAAGTGGGCAGGAGTGCAAGTGAAACGAACCGCCGCATAGTCCTCATACGACCAAGACGGATCTAGAGCAATTTCAGAAGAACTGGCTTCCGCTTTAGCTGCAAGCACATCCGGCCGTTTGCGCACGAGAGTCTTATTACTCTCGTAATGAAGCTTCGTTCCTCTATTACACAAGTATTACAAACCGCTGCGACTGGCCTTGATACTCTAACTTTATCAATCCAGACCACTGGGGACATCACTTGGATATGCAACTGGAAGACCTAGAAAAACGGCAAGCGGCCAACGGCGAAATTAATTGGGTGACCACGACTTTTATGTCCTTGTTTCACATTGGGGCGATCGCGGCGCTGTTTTTCTTTACCTGGAAGGCGCTGTTCGTCGCCATGTTCCTGTGGTGGGTGTCGGGCAGTTTGGGCATCGGAATGGCCTATCACCGCCTGCTGACGCACCGCGGCTACAAGACGCCGAAGTGGGTGGAATATTTCCTCACAGTTTGCGCCACCCTCGCTCTCGAAGGCGGACCGATTTTCTGGGTGGCTACGCACCGCATTCATCATCAGTTTTCCGATGTGGACGGCGACCCGCATTCGCCCATCGACGGTAAATGGTGGGCTCATATGGGCTGGATCCTTATGGGCAAATCCATGCACCATGACACGACCACGCTGGCCCGCTATGTCCCCGATCTGGCCAAAGATAAGTTTCATGTGTGGATCACGAAATATCATTACGTTCCCATGATTGTGCTGGGTGTAGCGCTGCTCGCTGTTGGCGGACTTCCGTTTCTGATGTGGGGCGTCTTCATGCGCACCGTCGTTGGCTTGCACGCGACCTGGCTGGTGAACTCAGCGACGCATAGCTGGGGTTCGCGACGCTTCGTGACCCGCGATCTCTCCACCAACAGCTGGTGGGTGGCGCTGCTCACGTTTGGCGAAGGCTGGCACAACAATCATCACGCCTATCCCACGGCTGCACAGCATGGCTTCACCTGGTACGAAGTGGATATCAACTGGTACGGCATCTGGGTGCTGAAGACGCTGGGCTTGGCTTGGGACATCAAACGCGTGAAATTGGCTGACGTAGAGCGCGGCCTGGTGCCGGCACCGAATGGACGCTTGATCTCCGCGGCACTGCGAGAAGCCTCGGCAGCAGGCGACTGAGTCGCCTGAGGCTAACTTGAATATCGGCATTCGATGACTGCCCCCGATCCGTTAATGATCGGGGGTTTTCCTTTGGGCGCTACCCCATCTCAGATAGACGCTGCTGCGGAAAGCGTTAAAATCAGCTTGGCCGATTGCCATGCGCATTACCAGCCGAAGTAAAGCGATCGCGTTCTTCGTCATTCTAGGCATATGCCTGGTGGCGCTGGCGGTAGCGCTGAACGTTGGCTGGATCATCCTTAACTGGCGCGAAGGGGTGCTGCTTTTCTTTGGGGTAATTTTTTTCCTCCTGATCATTGCGGGGATGATCGTCAACACCAGCTTCCTGGTGCACGAAATCCGCCGCAACGAGCAGCACGACAGCTTCATCAATGCGGTTACACACGAATTGAAAACGCCCGTGGCATCGATCCGGCTGCATCTGGAGACACTACAACGCCGCGAACTGGCGGAACCGCAACGTCAGGAGTTCTATCGGATCATGCTTCACGACACCGAGCGCCTGCTGGGCACAGTCGAGCAAGTGCTTCGCGCGGGCCAAGCCGGAGACAAGAAAGCGGGACGTGAAAAAAAGGAGATCGATTTCCGGCAACTGGTGCGCGATTGCATGGAACTGGCTCGCACGCGGCACCATCTGCAGCCGGACGCGCTGCGCTTTGAAGACTCCGGAATGAACGGAAGCGGAGCTAGCGTGCGGGGGAATGCAGAGGACTTGCGGACAGCCGTCTCCAATGTGCTGGACAACGCCATCAAGTATTCGGGCCAGCAAGTCGCTGTAAACGTGCGTCTGGCAGCCCCAGACGAGAAGCGGGTTGTGCTCAGCGTGCAGGATCACGGTATGGGGATTCCACCTGAAGATCTGAAATTTATCTTCAAACGTTTTTATCGCGTCTCGCAACGGTCGGTCGCGCATGTGAAGGGAACTGGTCTGGGGTTGTTCATCGTCCGGGCCATCGCGAAAAAACACGGCGGCAAGGTCTTCGCGGCAAGCGAAGGCGAGGGGCGGGGCACTACGGTGACCATCGAGCTACCGAGGAGAATGGCATGAGCCGCGTGCTCGTCGTGGAAGACGAAGCTCATTTGGCTGAGGGGCTTCGTTTTAACCTCGAAGCCGAAGGCTACTCCGCCGAAGTGGTGGGTGATGGCGAGGCGGCCACCGAGCGCCTGCTAGCGAAAAAAGAGGATTTCGACGCGGTCGTACTCGACATTATGCTTCCGGGCAAGGATGGATTCTGCGTGGTTTCCGAGTTGAGGGCTGCGCGGAACTATGTGCCGGTACTCATGTTGACGGCGCGAGGGCGTCCCGAGGACGTGCTGCAGGGGTTTGCTTCAGGCGCGGACGACTACCTGCCCAAGCCCTTCGACCTGTCGATCCTCTTGGCAAGGTTGCAAGGATTGATGCGGAGGAGCCAGTGGCAAAAGTCCGGGCCGGAGAGCAGAGCGAAAAAAACGCCGGGACAAACGGGTGCGAAGCTCGGTGCTTTTGATGATGCCGCCTCCGCGGATGAATTCGGAACATTTTCCTTTGACCGCAAGAGCATCGATTTCGGAACGCTGGAACTCCGCTCCGGCACAAATGTGATTCACCTGACAGTGATGGAGGCGGAGCTGCTGCGTCATCTTATCCGTAATGAGGGACGCATAGTCTCGCGGAAGTCGATTCTGGAGGACGTTTGGGGTCTGCACGAAGACACCGATACTCGCGCGATCGATAATTTCATCGTGCGGTTGCGGCGCTATATCGAAGAGGATCCTGCTGAGCCGCGCCATCTGCTTACAGTGCGCGGAGTGGGCTACCGCTTTCTGGCTAAGCCGGATAAGGCGTAAGGCAGCGGCTAAGTACGACAGAGTTCGGAAATCAGCGTCTCCCTGCGTTGCTCCGCGATGCGGTCCATTTTCTTCAAGACAGTAACGTAGGCGGTAACCGAGATCGCAGCTAGGGCCAGAAAAATCGCCGAAGCCATCCAGGAGCGTCCGTAGCTTCGCGCCACCAGGAAAGCGGTTACACCCAAGCTGACCACAACGATCTGAACCAGCAGACTCACGAGCACCGTCGTCTGGGAAGCGCGCTGCCGCCCGAAAGTGGAATAGTCCAATTTCTTCGGAGAATAGATCGAGAGCAAATTTCCTGCCGCGAGATTCACGGGAGCAGCAAACAACAGTCCGGCGAGTGTGGCCAGCGCGATGCCAGGCGCAGGGGGACCGTAAAGGTAAGTTACTGCCACCCATGCGAGGGCCATTTCAAGGACCAGGATTGTCGCGTGGGTAAGATTTTTTGCCAGAATAATTTGTGAGAACCGAACCGGAGATGCGTAGAAAAATTGTATGCCAGTGGCGTCGCCACCGAAATTGTTGTAAACGAGGTTTGTCAGTATCAATAGCGCATATCCTGCCGCAGCGGGGAAAGCCATGTTGGGTGCCCGCGCGAAGAAGCTCCCTTGGCGGCTCATCGGTCCCAGACGGAAGATCACTAGCATAAAGATGGGCATGATCAGAGTGAGCAGCATGGGGCCGCTGCGTGCAAGATACCGAATCTCTTTTTCAAAGACGGCAGCAACGGATGGTGGGAGTCCCGGCAGATTCCAGCCCGGGCGCAGCGGCTGGCGTTCGATTGAGGCAGATGGCGCGGCAACCTCGCTAAGGTTCTCGCCACGGTATTGCGCGCCAAGACGCACATGCAAAAAGTAACCAATTGTGGTTCCTAAGGCGCACAAGAGTAAGAAAGAGCTGAAGCTGACCATAAATTGGCTGCGCGCTGCCTGGGCGATAGCGTCAGCCGCCAAGCCTGGAGGGAACAGAGCCTGGGTTGTCCGCAGCAGCTCGATCCAGCGAGTCATCTCGGGCCGCGAGCGCCTGCCAAAGTGCTCCATCAGCGGCCCGATTAGCTGAAGGCTCAGCATTAGGAGAATGAAAAGCACACCGAGGATTTCTCGCGTTCGCCGCCGCGCCAGCCAGCGTTCCACCCAGGCGAAGACCATCTGCATGATCAGCAAATTAACCAACGCAAATGCCAGCAACACCAATCCGGCCCAGAGCAATAAGGTCGGGCGGGCAAATCCGATACCCAGGAAAATCCCCGCCAGCCACATGCTGCCGAGTGCGGGCGCTATGTCGAACGAGCCGTAAGCCAGCCGAACCAGAAAATATGAGCGATAACTCAGAGGGAAGCGAAGAAGATCGGAAGAATCAGGATTATTGGTGAAAGCCGTCGCCATCACCGGAAAGACTTGCCAAAAGAAGAACACAGGCCACAACAAAAGTGCGAGCAAATCAGGTTTGCCTGCGGAGAGGAAATAAAATGCTCCCGCGGCCATAGCGAAACACCCACCCAGACCGCCCAGCAGGAAGGCCAACGATACCAGTCCGCGCGACAGGAATTCCAGCTTGCCGCGCGTCGTGCGCAAGGAGTTGATGAACAGTCGCCAGCGCAGGTCCGCGATGGCTGCGAGTTGACCGCGCGCATGTACCGTGAGATTGAGTTCACTCATGCGCGGCCCTCAGGTAGAGATGTTGCAGCAGAGAACTTGTGCTCCTTCGTATGGGGCAGACGTTAACTCCAACAGCGTCTCAGGCGACCTTCTGTCCCACCCGGTTCATCCCAGCCACGACAGTTCCTGCTCCGACCGGGACGAACCGCCCACCGTGCGCAAGAAAATCTGTTCGAGCGTGAGCTTTTCGCCGGATGATGGCTGCGACCGGCCGTCCGACGGCTGCGCCTCCACGCCGGCGCGAAGTTCTTCCAGAGATCCCTGTGCCACCAGCCGTCCTTGATGAATGATGGCGACGTGGCTGCAAAGCCTCTCCACGATCTCAAGCACATGCGAGGTCAGAAAAATCGTGGCTCCGCGCGCGATCATACGCTGCAACATGGACTTCAAGGTCCCGGAGGCTATTGCGTCCACACCCTCGAAGGGCTCATCGAGAAACAGAACTTTCGGCCCGTGGATGACGGCCGCTGCCAGCGCCAGCTTCTTCTGCATGCCGTGGGAATAATCGGCGACCAGTTTTTTGGGCTGATCTGCGAGCTGCGTAAGGTCGAGCAATTCAGCGGTGCGCTTGGCAGCAGTCCCGCGCTCGAGGCCATACATGCGACCGGCAAAATTGAGGAATTCCGCTCCAGTCAGCCGTCCGAATAGCGCCATGCCTTCCGGGACAACTCCGATTTGCCGCTTCACTTCGACGGGGTTGTTCGCTAGATCCACTCCCAGAATCTCGATGCGGCCAGCGGTGGGAGCCAAGAGGCCGGTCAGCATCTTGATAGTGGTGGACTTGCCGGCGCCGTTGGGACCCAGGAATCCGAAAAACTGTCCCGGTGCGACGCGCAAGTTGACGTCGTCGACGGCAACCAGTTCTCCGAAGCGGCGAGTCAAGCCTTGGGTAGAGATGGTGGGGGCGGCGTCCATGAAACTTCTGAATCTAGCACAGGTGCAGATTCAGCGGCGCCTACCCTCTTGCTCTTTAGAGTCGCTGCTTCTTTCTTCTCGGGTACTTGGTCTAGAACAAATTCCACAGGAACTGGTTGTAAACCTCGTGATGGAACTGGACCTCTGCAGCCTTTACGACCGAACCCAAGAGACGTGGGCAGCGGTCGGCCGAGCCCTGCTTCAGATCGGCATAGCGGCCCTTCACGTCTTTGCCCAGCAGCTTTGTCGTCCACTCGGCATTGCGGAAGTCTTCGATCGCTGTGTAGATGTTGTCGGGTAGATAGCGCTCCGCTTGGCGGAGGTTCTTCATCTTCGCGGTGGTGCCTTCGAGTCCAGTCTTGAAGATCGAGAACATGACCAGGTACGGGTTAGCGTCTGGAGCGACCGCGCGCACTTCCGTACGCATGCTGCGCTCGTTGCCGATGGGGATGCGGATCATGGCCCCACGGTCCACGGCCGATGCCTTGAGCTGGTTCGGGGCCTCGAAGTGCGGATCGAGTCGGCGATAGGCGTTCACGCTGGAGTTAAATACCAGGCAAAGGTCATTGCCGTGGGTCAGAAGGCGGTCGAGGAACTCGTAGCCCAGCTTGCTGAGCTTTTCTTCGCCCTTGGGATCCCAGAACAAGTTCTTGCCGTTCTCACTGACAGAAACGTTAGTATGCATGCCGCTGCCGTTGACGCCCACCACCGGCTTGGGCAGGAAGCTGGCGGTCAGGCCCATGTTGCGGGCGACCTGGCGGCAGATCAGTTTGTAGAGCTGGAT
>WNGP01000811.1_pt1 | contig 24723 bp, 20 predicted proteins | sample 5407671 | NCBI WGS metagenome assembly WNGP01 (sample SAMN13153381, study PRJNA577476) | soil metagenome | isolation source: 40 cm soil or saprolite under Garry oak tree replicate 2 | place: USA:California | collected 2016-06-15
ACCGACTGGTAGTTGAGGTACACCTCGTAGGTGTAGAACTGGTTCAGCTTTTCGACTTTGCGCCGCAGCGCGATCGCCCGCTTGTCTTTCGGGTTGTACCAGTGATTGCAGTCGATCACACCGTTTGCCACGTCCGGAAATTCCTTCACGAACTTGAACGACGAGGCCGCGCCACCCAGCACGGAGTAGATCGCCATCGGGCGGACGTTCTGCTGCTTCATGGTGCGCACGAGCAGCACGTATTCGTTGTAGTAGTTCGCCGGGATGACGATGTCGGGGTTCAGCGCCTTCATGCGCAGAACGATGTTGTTGAAGTCGCGCGTCGGGTTGGCGTGCTTGACCACCTCCAGCACCTGATAGCCCATTCCCGGGAGCTGGCTCGCGAGAAGACCGGCCGTACCGGTGCCGAACAGCGACTCCTCGTGGACGACCATCACGGTCTTCGCCGGCTTGCGGGCAAGCGTGTTCATGATGTGCAGATCATTGATCGCCGCCTCAGTGATGACCTTGTACCCGGGGCCGAAGCGGAAAGTGTTCTTCAGGCCGCGCTCGACTATTTGATCGGCGACGCCGACGTCCACCAGGTGGGGAATGTCGTATTTTGCGGCCGCCTGCGTCGTCGCCAGGCATATCGCGCTGGCATACGAGCCGACGATCGCCGACACCCCGGCTTCATTCATTTTTTCCACTTCCGACACGCCGACCTCGGGTTTGGATTGCGCATCGCCCAGGACCGCTTCGAGTTTCGCGCCGCCCATGGACTTGATGCCCCCGGCGGCGTTGATCTCGTCGATGGCGAGCCGCGCGCCGAACCGGCATAGCTGGCCCGAATAGGCGAGAAAACCGGTCACCGGATGGAGGACGCCGACCTTTACGGGCGCCGCCTGCGCAGCCGCAATGCCCTGGAAACCGAAGGTCCCGGCCGCGGCGGCGGCCGAAAGTCCGGCGGACTGCTTGAGAAACTTGCGGCGGCGTTGCTGGATGCTCACGTTGCTTCCTCCGTTTTGGGGTCTATGAGCGCGCGATTAGCCGATCGACGCCGGTTACGGTTTCTTCGCCAGCACCGCGCGCCAGCGGGTCATTTCCGATTGCAGGAATTTGCCGAGCTCTTCGGGCGTGCTGTGTTTCGCGACCAGGCCCATGTCGGTGAAGCGTTTGCGCAGGTCCGGGTTCGCGAGCGCGGCGCCGATTTCGGCGTTCAGCTTCTGCACGATCGCGCGCGGCGTGCCGGCGGGCGCGAACACGCCGCCCCAACTCGAGAAATCGTAGCCGGGCACCCCGCCTTCGGTTGCCGTCGGGATGTCCGGAAATGATGGGTTACGCTGAGGCGTGGTGACCGCCAGCGCGCGCAGGTTCCCCGCCTTGATGTGCGGCCCCGCGGCGGCGAGTGGATCGATCATGAACGAGATGCGGTTCGCGATCAGGTCGGGATGCGCGGCGGAACTGCCCTTGTACGGGACTTCCGTCATTTTCCCGAGCCCGCCGGCCGTCTGCGCAAACAGCAGCGTCGCCAATTGCTGCGGGCTGCCATCTCCGGTGGTGCCGTAAGTGATCTTGCCGGCATTGTTCTTGATGTACTTGATGAGTTCCTGCAGCGATTTCACGGGCGACTGCGAGCTCACCACGAAAACGTACGGCGTGAGGTGCGTAAGCGAGACTGGCGCGAAGTCCTTGATGGTGTCGAACGGCAGGTCCGTCAACAGGATCGGATTGGTCGCCATGTTGGCCGCCGCCTGCAGCAGGGTGTAGCCGTCGGGCTCGGCTTTCGCAACCATGGCCGCGCCGATGGTGTTCGACGCGCCCGGACGGTTGTCTACGATCACCTGCTTGCCGAGCGAAACGGAAAGCCTTTCGCCGAGCAAGCGCGCCACGATGTCGCTCGGTCCGCCGGTCGTGACGGGCACGACAAAGCGTATGCTCTTGGTCGGGTATGCCGATTGGCTATGTGCGGCGAGCGGCGCAACAGCGATTGCTAATGACGCGGCGGCGATCAGCATGTGACGCATCGATTCGTCCCTCGATTTTGTGGCAGCAAGAGGTGGCAAGTATACTTGCTTGCGCGAACCGGCCCACGCTCCGGGCGCTGGTTCAGTACATGGCGGAGCAGGCTATCATGGCTGCTCCGGTTGCCGTGGACGACCTGTTCGTTCCCGTGGCGGGCACGTCCTAGCGCGTCGCCTGGATCGTGCCTCGCAACACCTCGACCATCCTCCCGATCTCCGCCTGCGTGGAAATGAACGGCGGCGCCATGGCGATGGTGTCGCCGCTGAAGCGAAACAGCATGCCTTCCTCCATGCCGTGCTCGAAGACCTTGAGCCCGCGCGCGCCGGGCCTGGCCTGCCCATTTTCGCGAAGGGGCTCGAGCTCGACCGCCGCCGTGAGCCCGATGTTGCGGATGTCCGCGACACCCGGCTCGCCCTTGAGCGAGTGCACGGCCTGCTCGAGCACGGGTTCGAGCTCGCGCACGCGCTCGAATGAGCCCTCTTCCTCGATCGCATCGAGCGTGGCATGTGCCGCGGCCGCGGCCATGGGGTGGCCCGAATAGGTGTAGCCGTGGAACAGCTCCACCGCGATCTCGGGGCCGGTCATGAACGCGTCGTAGATCGCGGGTTTCACGATCACCCCGCCCATGGGGATGACGCCGTTGGTGACGATCTTGGCGAAGGTGATCATGTCGGGCATGACGCCGAAGCGCTGCGCGCCGAAGGGCTCGCCCAGGCGCCCGAACCCGGTGATCACCTCGTCGAAGATGAGCAGGATGCCGTGCTTGTCGCAGATCGCGCGCAGCCGCTCGAGATAGCCTGCCGGCGGCACGATCACCCCGCCCGAGCCCTGCACGGGCTCGACGATGACCGCGGCGATCGTCGAAGCGTCGTGCAGCGCGACCAGGCGCTCGAGTTCCTCGGCCAGGTGCGCGCCCCACTTCGGCTGGCCGCGCGAGAACGCCATCTCGGCGGCGTTGTAGGTGTGCGGCAGGTGATCGACGCCCTGCAGGAGGAGCGGCGCGAACATCTTGCGGTTGGGCGCGATGCCGCCGACCGAAATCCCGCCGATGCCCACGCCGTGATAGCCGCGCTCGCGGCCGAACAGGCGCGTGCGCGCCGCTTCGCCCTTCATGCGGTGATACGCGACCGCGATCTTGAGCGCGGTGTCCACCGCCTCGGAGCCCGAGTTGGCGAAGAAGACCTGGCTCATTCCCGCGGGCGCGAGTTCGACGATGCGCTCGGCGAGCGAAAAGATCTTCGGATGCCCCATCTGGAACGCGGGGCTGTAGTCGAGTTCCTTCACCTGTCGCGCCACGGCCTCTGCGATCTTCGGATGGCCGTGGCCGAGCGGGCAGCACCACATGCCCGAGATGCAGTCGAAGAGACGCTTGCCCTCGGCGGTCGTGTAGTACGCGCCCTCGGCGCGCGCGAGGATTCTCGACCGGGGGTTTTTCTTGAAGTAGCGGTTGTGCGTGAAGGGCATCCAGTACGCCCCGGTCCGGAGGCGTACGGCCTGATCCATGACTGCAGTTTCGTTTTTCATGAGGCACCTCACACTTTATCCGGCAGAGAGCTTACACTGGCGCTCAGAAATTGGAATGGGCGATGCGGAAGCGGCCGGGCCGGGCGGCCGTCCGGGATCGGGAGCGCACCAGAAAAGGAGGAAGCAAATCCTATGTATTCCAATATGGTCGTCGTCTTCAACTTCATCATCAGCCAGTGGAGCCTCACGCCGCAGGCGTTCAAAGAAGCGGTGCTCGCTGCGGCTTTCACCAAATGCGTGCTCGCGGTGATCTGGTGGACAACGCGCATGCTGGTCGCGAAATTTCCAGCGAACGCCACGTTGTCGGTTTTCCAGGGTATGCTCAATAAGCGGCCGGCCAAGCTCGTGGTGCTCGTTCTCGACATCACGCTGATCGATGTGTTCCTGTTCTTCGCCTGCGTGGCGCTTCTCGACCTGCACCGCGGCTTCTCGGTCTTTTCGCTGTGGACGGCGGCGCTGTTCTCGTTCCTGCTGGTCTACATGGTGATGGTCGCCCACGCGGACATCAAGAAGTACTAGCGGGCCCGGCAATGCCGCTCTCCCACATCGAGCATTACCTCGTCCTCTCCGACGAAATCGACGCGACGCGCGACTGGTACCGCGACGTGCTCGGCATGCAGGAGGGCTGGCACCCGGAGTTCGGCTTTCCCGTGTACTGGATGTACCTCGACGGCGTGGACGTGGTCCACATCGGCAAGAGCGCGAAGCACGCGAGCGACAGCCAGAAGGCCTACCTCGGGCGCCTCGCGCAGGATCTCGGCGCGGGCACGGGCGCGATCGACCACATCGCGTTCCGCGCGAAGGGCCTGAAGCAGATCATGACGCAGCTGCGCCGCAACAAGGTCGAATTCAGCGAGCGGCGCGCGAACGGGCAGGCGCTCTACCAGCTGTTCATGTACGACCCGAACGGCATCAAGGTCGAGTTGAACTTCGACGCCGCCGAAGCGCAAGGCGTCGACCCGGAGATCACCGCGGAGAAACTGGCGGCGCGGAAGAACCGGTAGCGTTCCATCTGACCCGAGCATGCGTCTGATCACTTTTTCCGTGCGCGGCACGGGCTCCCCGCGGATCGGGGTGCGGGTCGCCCGCCAGGTGCTCGATCTGGCCGCCGCTGCGGGCGTCGCCGGCGAACCGGCGCCGCCCGCGCGCATGAAAGACCTGCTCGCCGCGGGCGATCCGGCGATGAAGCGGGTGCGCCGGTTGTCCGCGGAGGCGGACGCAGACCGCGAGGGGTTCGCTGCGGCCCTGCTCGATGAGCGCGAGATTCGCTACCTGCCGCCCATCCCCGACGCCGACAAGTTCCTGTGCGCGGGGAAGAATTACCGCACGCATCTCGAGGAATTGAAGCGCAATGACCTGTTGACCGAGATGCCGCAGGAGCCGACCGGTTTCATCAAGCTCAACTCTGCCTTGAGCGGCCACAACGCGCGAGTCGCCCGGCCCGAGGGCATCGTCAGTCTCGATTACGAGCCGGAGCTGGTGTTCGTCATCGGGAAGCGCGCCCTGGGCGCGAAGAAGAAGGACGCTTTCGACCACGTCGCCGGGGTCACGATCCTGAACGATCTCACCTGCCGCGACCTGCAGAAGCGCGAGGTCGCCTCGGGCTCGCGCTTCTGGACCGGCAAGAACATCCCGGGCTTCGGGCCCTTGGGGCCCGAGATCGTGACGATGGACGAGATCCGCGACCCCTACGATCTGTGGATGACTTGCTCGGTGAACGGCGAGGAGCGCGTGCGCGTCAACACGAGCGACCAGATCTGGAAGCTGCCCGACCTGCTCGAACATTTCTCGCGCTTCATCCCGATCGAGCCGGGCGACATGTTCGCGACCGGCGCCCCCGGCGGAGTCGCCGTGGGCAAGCCGAACGCGGCGGAACTGTTCTTGAAGCCCGGCGACGTGGTCGAATGCTCGATCGAGGGCGTGGCGACGCTGCGCACCCATATCGTTTCGCCCGGATCAGTCGAACACCGTGCCCATGCAGCATGATTCATTGTCGGAGGAAGCCATGAAAGGAATCGTGAAATCAGTACGCGGGTTCGGCCTGGCCGCGCTCGTCGCATCGGCCCCGGCCGCAGCGCAGCTGACCCTCAACGCGAGCTCCTGGGTGCCGCCCGGGCACCCGATCACCGCGACCATGCTGGTGCCACTGTGCGGGGACATCGAAAAGGCGACCGCAGCCCGCGTGAAGTGCAACATCCTGCCCAAGGCGCCCGTCGGGGCGGTGCAGACTTTCGACGGCGTCAAGGACGGCCTGATGGACCTGTCGTTCGTCACGCACGGTTACACGCCGGGCCGCTTCGCGCTCACCGACGCGCCCGAATTTCCGTTCATGGGCGAGACCGCCGAGGTGACCGCGGTCGCCTATCAGCGCATCTACGAGCGCATGCTCGCCGGGGCGAACGAGCACAGGGATGTCGTGCTGCTCTCGGTATTCACCCACGGTCCCGGACAGATGTACAACACCAAGCACGCGATCAACACCCTCAAGGACCTCGAGGGGCTGAAGATCCGCGTCGGCGGCGGCTTGGTGAACGACATCACCCGGAACCTCGGCGCGGTGCCCATGCTCAAGCCCGCCCCGGAGAGCTACGAGCTGCTCTCCACCGGTGTCGCCGACGGCCTGTTCTTCCCCAAGGAGTCGCCGCTCTCCTTCAAGCTCGTGCCGCTCATCAAGCACGTCACTTACGTTCCGGGCGGGCTGTACAACGTGAGCTTCGCGTGGATCGCGAATCAGGCGAAGTGGAACCAGATCTCGGAAGCCGACCGCAGGGCGATCCAGCCGCTCCTCGGCGAGGCGCTCGCGCGCCGCTCCGGCCGGGCCTGGGACACGGCCGACGCGAAGGGCGAAGCGGCGGTGCGCGAGGCCAAGATCCCGATCGTCATCGCGAGCGCTCAGTTCCGCGCCGAGATCAGGGCGAAGACCGAGCCGCTCGAGAAAGAGTGGATCGAGAAGAAAGCCAGGCCCAAGGGCGTCGATGGAGAGGCGGTGCTGAAGGCCCTGCGCGCCGAGATCGCGAAGCTGCAGAAGAAATAGTCGCCGGGCAATCACCGCGCCGCGAGCTCGCGTGAAACCCCGCCAGCCGCTCGACTGGTTCGACCACGCGCTCGTGCCGCTGCTCGGTTACGCTGCTGCTGCGGTGATGTTCTGCCTGATGCTGCTCACCTGCGTCGACGTCGTCGGGCGCTATTTCCTGAACAAGCCGCTCACCGGCGGCTTCGAGCTCACCGAAGTGCTGCTCGCCTCGCTCATCTTCGCGGGCCTGCCGCTCGTCACCTTGCGCGGCGACCACATCACCGTCGACCTGTTCGATCCGATGACGCCGGACTGGCTGTTCCGCATCCAGCACGCGCTCGCGTCGCTCATCGGCGCGGCCTGCACCGGGTATCTCTCCTGGCGCCTGTGGCTGCGCGCCGAGGACCTCGACCGCGCGGGCGAGACCACCTCGCAGCTGCAGTTCAAGCTCGCCTGGCTCACCTACGCGATGGGCATCCTCATGGCGCTCACCGCGGCGGCACTGCTCGTGACCCTGTTCCGCCGGCCGCATCGCCACATTCCCGGCGAGGGGCCGCTCGCATGACCGAGGGCCTCGCCGGGCTTGCCGCCTTTCTGCTGCTTGCCTTCCTCCGTGTCCCGATGGCCTTCGCCATGGGGATCGTGGGTTTCTTCGGTTTCGCCTGGAAAGTCAATTTCGGCGCGGCGGCGTCGATGATCGCGCAGACCACCTACGAGACCGGGCTCGCCTACACGCTGTCGGTGATCCCGCTCTTCATCCTCATGGGAAATTTCGTGGTGCGGGCGCGCATGTCCGAGGAACTCTACCACGCTGCCTACACCTTTCTCGGCGACAGGCGCGGCGGCCTCGCCATGTCCACCATCGTCGCCTGCGCGGGTTTCGGGGCGATCTGCGGCTCGTCCATAGCAACGGCGGCGACCTTCAGCAAGGTCGCCTATCCGTCGATGCGCAAGTTCGGCTACAAGGACACGCTCGCCGCGGGCTCCATCGCCGCGGGCGGCACGCTCGGCATCCTGATCCCGCCTTCGGTGATCATGGTGATCTACGGCATCATGACCGAGACCAATATCGGCAAGCTCTTCGCGGCCGGAATTTTCCCGGGCATCGTGGCGACGCTGCTCCTGTGCCTCGCCGTCGCGTGGATGACCTGGCGGGATCCGCAGGCCGGCCCGCCGGGCGAGCGCAGCTCCTGGGCGGTGCGGCTCGAGGCGATCAAGCGCGTCTGGCCGGTGGTTTTGCTGTTCCTCGTCGTGATCGGCGGGATCTACGCCGGCGTGTTCACCGCGACCGAGGGCGCGGGAATCGGCGCGGGGGGCGCGCTCCTCTTCGCGCTGGCGCGCCGCGCGCTCAGCTGGAGGACCTTCGTGGAGGTTCTGATCGAGAGCGTGCGCACCACCTCGATGCTGTTCATGATCCTGATCGGCGCGCTCATCTTCGCCAACTTCATCAACTACACGACGATGCCTTCGGACCTGAAGGGCTTCGTCACCGGGTTCGCGCTGCACCCGATTCTCGTGATCGTGGCGATCTGCGCGATCTACGTGGTGCTCGGCACGGCGATGGAGGAGCTGTCGATGATCCTCCTCACGGTGCCGCTGTTCTTTCCCGTCGTGACCGCGCTCGGATTCGACCCGATCTGGTTCGGGATCATCATCGTGATCGTCGTCCAGATCGGCCTCATCAGCCCGCCGGTAGGGATGAACATCTTCGTCGTGAAGAGCCTGCTTCGCCACCTGACGATAGGCACGGTGTTCCGCGGCGTGTTTCCCTTCAACGTGGCGCTCGTCGCGCTGCTCGCGATCGTGGTCGCCTTTCCGCAGCTGGCTACCTGGCTGCCCGGGTTCATGAAATGATGCGCGCAATGGATCAGCCCGAGCCGATCGAGAAGGCGAGCGTCGACGAGCTGCGCACCCTGCAGCTCGAACGCCTGCGCTGGACACTAGTGCACGCGCACGAGAAGGTGCCGCACTACCGCAAGAGCTTCGACGCCGCGGGCGTTCACCCGGGTGATCTGAAAGATCTCGCAGACCTGGCGAAGTTTCCGTTTACCACCAAGGCCGACCTGCGCGCCAACTATCCCTTCGGCATGTTCGCGGTGCCCATGGACAGAATCGTGCGCGTGCATGCCTCGAGCGGCACCACCGGCAAGCCCACCGTCGTCGGCTACACCAGGGAGGACATCGACACCTGGTCGGCGGTGATGGCGCGCTCGATTCGCGCCGCCGGCGGCCGCTCCAGCGACATCGTTCACATCGCCTACGGCTACGGTCTTTTCACCGGGGGCCTGGGCGCGCACTACGGCGCCGAGGCGCTGGGCGCGACCGTCGTCCCGGTGAGCGGCGGCATGACCGAGCGGCAGGTGCAGCTGATGTGCGACTTCAAGCCCGGCATCCTCATGTGCACGCCGTCCTACGCGCTGGTGATCGCCGACGAGTTCGCGCGCCAGGGCCTCGACCCGGCGCAGTGCTCCGCGCGCGTCGGGATCCTCGGCGCAGAGCCGTGGAGCGAGAGCATGCGCGACGAGATCGAGAGGCGCCTCGGGCTCGCGGCGCTCAACCATTACGGGCTTTCGGAGGTCATCGGTCCGGGGGTTGCAAGCGAGCACGTGGAGACCCGCGACGGACTGACGATCTGGGAGGACCACTTCTACCCCGAGATCATCGATCCGCAAAGCGGTACGGTGCTACCCGAGGGGCAGGACGGCGAACTGGTCCTCACCTCGCTCACCAAGATCGGGATGCCGGTGATCCGCTTCCGTACGCGCGACCTCACGCGACTTTCGCCCGGCACCGCGCGCAGCATGCGCCGCATGGCGCGCGTCCTGGGGCGCAGCGACGACATGCTGATCATCCGCGGCGTCAACGTATTTCCCTCTCAGATCGAGGAGCTGCTGCTGAAGCAGGACCGGCTCGCGCCCCACTACGTGCTCGAAGTCCGCCGCGACGGGCACCTGGATGATCTCGATGTACTGGTCGAGCGCAGGGCGGAAATGCCGGCGGCGGCCAAGGTGCTCGTCGAGCAGGACGTCGAACGGAGCATCAAGGGATACATCGGCGTGAGCGCCAAGGTGCACGTCGTCGAACCGGGCACCGTGCAGCGCTCGCAGGGCAAGGCGGTCCGAGTCATCGACAAGCGGCCCAAATCTTGACGTTCACGGAAGCATCCGCTCGAGAGGAACCGCCGCGCGACACCGGCGATTTTGCCGGCGACTGCGCGCGCTACTCGCGATTCTGGGAGAGCAGCGCGGCGCGGCTCGCTCGCCTGCCCGCGAAGCCCGCGCGCAACGCGGACGAGGCGCAGGCGGCCGAGCGGATCAAGCGCGAAGCACGCGCGGCGCGCAGCCGATTTCTCGCCGCTCACGCCGAGACCGTCTATGACCGGCTCACGCAGAAACGCTCGCGCTTCATCCGCGTCGAGCAGCTCGTATACGATGCCGCGACCCTCGTTCCGGGGCTCGTCCCGACTCGCGAAGAGGTCGCGGCGGAGGCCCCGCTCATCCAGCGCGACAAGGAGGGGCACGAGATCGATCAGGGGATCTTCGTCTCCGCGGTGCTCGCGAATCCGCACGCCGGGCGCCACCTCTGCCACGCGATGCTGCTTCCCCACGCCGGGACCGCCGGGCGACTTTTGGAGCTGGAAAAAAACGCTCGCGTCGATCTCGGAGCGGCGGAAGTCTTCCGCATAGGCGAGGCCGCGCATGTGATCCAGAAGAACCCGCGCCACCTGAACGCCGAGGACGCCACCACCCTCGACGCCGCCGAGATCGCAGTCGACCTGGCGATCCTCGATCGGCGCACCCAGATCTGCGTGCTGCGCGGGGACACCGTGCAAAGCGGAAAGTATCGGGGGCGCCGCGTGCTCGGCAGCGGCATCAACCTCACGCATCTCTACCACGGCAGGGTGCCGTTCATCTGGTACCTGCAACGCGACCTGGGGATCGTCAACAAGATCTATCGGGGCGTCGCGCGCCCGGACGCGATGCCGGACGACGTCACCGGGACAACGCAGGAGAAACCCTGGATCGCGGTGGTGGAGGGATTTGCCATCGGCGGGCACTGCCAGTACCTGCTCGTCATGGACTACGTGCTCGCGGCTCAGGACGCGTTCATGAGCCTGCCCGCGCGCAAGGAAGGCATCATCCCCGGCGCGGCCAACCTGCGCCTGCCGCGCTTCACCGGAGACCGCATTGCGCGCCAGGCGATCATGACCGAGCGCCGGTTCGAGTGCGACAGCCCCGAGGGACGGCTGATCTGCGACGAGGTGGTCGCGGGAGGCGACATGGACGGCGCGATCGAGCGCGTTGTGGAGAGGCTGACCGGTTCGGGCGTGGTGAGCGCCGCCGCAAACCGGCGCGCTTTCCGCATTGCGCAGGAGCCGTTCGATCTGTTCCGGAACTATTTCGCCCTGTACGCGCTCGAGCAGGCCTACTGCCACTTCAGCCCGGCGCTGATCGAAAACCTCGAACGGAACTGGAATGCGAAGAGTCGCAAGGTGGAATGAGCGTCAGTTGTCGCCGGACTCGTCCGACCAGCGCCTTCGAGGTCCCGAATAGGGGTAGTCCGCCGGGTCGTCCGCGCTCGGCTCGTCTTCCAGATCGTCGAACTCATCCAATTGCCGGAGCAGCGATTGCAGGCGCAGCTCGGCGGCGGAATCCCGGTCGGCCTGGCTGGAGAGCCGCTTGGCCACGCTAGCCGCGCGTTCGTAGTCGCGCTTCGTTCTGATCGGCCGCGCGCGCCCGTTGACTTTTCTTCGCTTGGTCATGGCACCCCTTTCCTGCCGGCCCCCGATGGGCTCTTCCTCGTAAGTGTAGCCTTTACTTGAGGACCGGGGTCGATTGCTGCCGGCGCCGGAGCCGGCGCCGCTCCAGTGGCGCGCCCATGCTTTGTTCCGGTTGATGACGGCGATCCTCGAGCCGGCGCCGGTCTCTCACCCATTCGACGGCTTCCGACTCGTTTTTAAAGTTGCGAAGACAAATTCCCTGCTGGCGCGCGAGCAACGCGACGTAATCGTGAGACATGCTCAGTTCAACGGTATCACCGAGGAGTGCGATCCTGTGCGCCGGATCCGATGCGAGCTTCTTGAAGGTCGCGAGGACCCCGTGTCTTTCGACCGTGAACAGGGGCTTCGACAGGCGCACGTGCACGAGGATGCGTGAGCAACCGTGCTTGACGCTTTCGAAAACCACAGCACGAAGAAACCTTCTTGTTTCTTCAGCGGTTTCCCGTTCGAGCAAATCTGCCCTGAGAAAACCGCGTTCCATCGCGATCTTGTATTGCATAGTCTCCGGGGCGTCCGTGCGGCGTCCCTCTTTTCTCCATCCATCCCTCCCCCCGGGCCGCTGGGCTTCGACCTGTCAGCGCAAACGGCAGCATATGACAGTAGTATTATTCGCTGACGCTGTCCACTGCCAGCCGTGAGGCGGACGGCGTTGTCGGGAAATCCCTGACAAGGCATCGGAGCCGGAGTTGGATTTTAATTCAACGACCCACGTGGCAGACCGCGCGGAAACGCTGGTCTGATTGGCCCATCGACTTCGCGCTCCGCATCGCGCTCGGGAAAGACTAGAGTGTACGTCGTCGAGGGTTTCGCCGGGTTCGCCGAGGGCTATCGCAGGCAACCGGTGGCGCCGCAGGTGCTGCACCAGGCGAAGCGCGTCGTGATCGACTGGTACGCGGCGCTGCTTCCGGGCGCCGGGGTCGCGCCCGCCCCCTTACTGGAGCGCGCGCTCGCAGGGGAGCTCGACCATGGAGAAGCGCGGCTCGCGCTGGGCCGGCGCGCGAGCGTGCGCGCGGCGGCGCTCCTCAACGGCGCGGCCGCGCACACGCTCGAGGTGGACGACATTTTCCGCGAGGGCATCTATCATCCCGGCGCCCCGACCATCGCCGCGGCGCTCGCCGTCGCGCAGTCGCGGCAGGTCTCGGGCGAAGCGTTTCTGCGCGCGGTGATCGTCGGCTACGAGATCTCAACGCGCATCGCCGCGGCCATGGGCCGCGCTCACTACAGGTACTGGCACAACACCGGAACCATCGGCTGCTTCGGCGCGGCGAGCGCCGTGGCCGAGCTGCTCGGCCTCGACAGAATGCGCTTCGCTCATGCGCTCGCGACGGTCGCCACTTTCTCCGCGGGCCTGCAGCAGGCGTTCCGCGCGGATTCGATGTCCAAGCCCATGCACGCGGGACGCGCTGCGGAAGCCGGCGTCACCGCGGCGCTCGCGGCAGCCGAAGGCGTCACCGGATCGCTCGACATCATGGAGGGCGAAGCGGGCTTCGGTCGGGCGATGGGCAACGGTCCCGATTGGGAGCGTGCGCTCGCCACGCTCGGCGAGGACTTCCACATTACGCGAATGACTTTCAAGAACCACGCCTGCTGCGGCCACGCTTTTGCCGCCATCGACGGCGCGCTTGCGCTGAAAGGGCGGATGGGCGTGGCCGCCGGAGAGATCGCGCGCGTGCGCATCGGGGGCTACCGGGCGACGCTGGAGGTGGCGGGGATCGCGGACCCCGCGACTGCAGCCGAGGCGCGCTTCAGCACGCCCTATCTCGTTGCGACGGCGCTCACGCACGGCAGCGTGCGGCTTGCCGCGTTCGAGCCGGCGCGGCTCGAGGACGCCGCCACAAGGGCGCTCATGCGCCGCGTCGAGGTGGCCCTCGACCCCGAGCTCGATGCTGCATTTCCGGCGCAGCGCGCGGCGCGCGTCGCGATCGAATCGCGCGACGGTCGGCGCGGCGAGCATCTCCAGCCGACGCGCAAAGGCGACCCGGACATGCCGCTCTCCGACGCCGAGCTCGAGCACAAGTACCTCGAGCTCGCCTCGCCCGTGCTCGGAGAAGAACGCGCGCGCCGGCTGCTCGCGCGGTTATGGCGGCTGGAAAGCGAACCGCTCCTAGACAGCACCGTATGAGTCTCGCGCAGGCGCTATTTGCGCCCCGCGCCGTCGCGCTCGTCGGCGCATCCGGGGACGCGGCGAAGAACAGCGCCCGCCCCTTGCGCTTCCTGCGCAAGCACGGCTACGCGGGACGCATCGTACCGATCAACGCGTCGCGCAGCGATGTGCTCGGCGAGCGCGCCTGGCGCAGTCTCGCCGAGGCGCCCGGCGCGATCGACCACGCCTTCATCATGACGCCGGGCGATTCGGTCGAGCAGGCGCTCGAGGAATGCGGCGCGCAAGGGGTGCCCGTCGCGACGATCTTCAGCGACGGTTTCGCCGACGCCGGGGCCGAAGGCGCTGCGCGGCAGGCACGGCTCGTCGCGCGCGCGAGAACACTCGGCGTGCGCGTGCTGGGCCCCAACAGCATGGGGCTCATCGACGTTCCCGGCCGCGTCGCGCTCAGCGTGAACGCCGTGCTCGAGATGGACGCCCTGCCCGCCGGGACGACGAGCTTCGTGTCGCACAGCGGAACCATGCTCGGCACCGTGCTCTCGCGCGGTGCGGCGCGGGGCCTGGGCTTCGCCAAGCTCGTCTCGGTCGGCAACGAGGCCGATCTCGGGATGGGGGAGCTGGTCGAACTGCTCGCCGAAGATCCCGGCACGAAGGTAATCCTCTTGTTTCTCGAAACGATACGCGACGGTGCGAAGCTTGCCGCTGCCGCGCGCAAGGCCCACGCCGCGGGAAAACCGGTGGTCGCGTACAAGCTCGGCCGCTCGCGGCTCGGCGCCGCGCTCGCGCGCTCGCACACGGGCGCGCTCGCGGGGGAGGACGCGGCGCTAGCCGCGTATTTCGGCGACTGCGGTATCGTGAGGGTCGATATGCTGGAAACGCTCATCGAGATCGCGCCGCTCCTCGCCGGACGCACGCCGCCGGACCTCCCGCGTGCCGCACGCGTTGCGGTCGTGACCACCACTGGGGGCGGCGCGGCGAGCGTAGTGGATCGGCTGGGCATGTCCGGCATCGAAACGGTCGCGCCCAATTCCACATCTCCGATCATCGATCTGACGATGACGGCGACCCCGGAGCGGTACACCGCGGTGCTCGATGATCTGCTTGCGTCTCCTCAGTGCGACGGCGTGCTGGCGGTGGTCGGGTCTTCGGCGCAGTTCCATCCGCAACTTGCGGTCGAGCCCATCGCGCGCTCGAAGAAGAACGCGAAGCCGCTCGCGGTCTTCCTCACGCCGCACGCGGAACGCTCGCTCGCCCTGCTCGCGGAGCGTGGCATCGCCGCCTTTCGCACGCCGGAAGCCTGCGCCGACGCGCTTGCCGCGACCTTCGCTTGGCGCTCGCCTCGCACCCGCGCCGCAGCCGCGCCCGCCGAGTGGCCGCCCGATTTGTCCCGGCGCGGGCCTCTCGATGAAGCGCAAGCGCTGGTGCTGTTTGCCTCGCTCGGAATCCCGGTTGCCGAGCACGCGGTTGCGCAGCCTCCCGGGTATGCGCACGCAATTCCCTATCCGGTTGCGGCGAAGGCGCTTTCCGCCGAACTCCTCCACAAGACCGAAGCCGGAGCGGTCCGCCTCGGGATCGCGGACCGAAGCGCATTCGATCGCGAGGTCCGGGCGTTGCTCGAACGCGTCCCCGCGGCCCGCGCGGTGCTGGTGCAGCAGATGGAATCGGGCCTTGCCGAGGCGATCGTCGGCTACCGCGACGATCCGGTCGTCGGTCCGATCGTGCTCGTCGGCGCGGGAGGTACACTCGCGGAAATCTACAACGACTACGCGCTGCGCGTCGCTCCGGTGAGCGAGGAGGAGGCCGCGGCGATGATCGCGGAAGTCAAGGGCCTCGCGGCGGTGCGCGGCTACCGCGGGCTGCCGCGCGGCGATCTGCGCGCGCTGGCGCAGGCTGTCGCCGCGCTCTCGCGCCTGGCGATCATCAGCGGCCGGCCGGTCGCCGAAGCCGAGATCAATCCGCTGATCGTGAAGCGCGAAGGCGTCGCCGCGGTCGACGGACTCGTCGTGATGAAGGAACAAGACTTTTCCCCTCCTCATTGAGGAGGGGTGCCGCCGAAGGCGGCGGGGTGGTACGGTAGGCATAAATCGAACCACCCCGGCGTGCTGCGCACGCCGCCCCTCCTTATCCAAGGAGGGGAAACGCACGAGGGATGACATGGATTTCCGTTTCACGCCCGATCAGGAGCAGTTCCGCGAATCGGTGCGGCGCTTCGCCGAGAAGCACCTCGCCACGGGCGCGCGCGAGCGCGCGCACTCGCCTGAATTCCCTTGGGACGTCGCCAAGCTCACGGCGGCGCAAGGGCTGCTCGGTATCACGATCGCGGAAGCCGACGGCGGCCAGGGTGGCCAGCTGATCGACGCGGTGATCGCGATCGAGACCGTGGCCTCGGTATGCCCGAGGAGCGCCGATGTCGTCCAGGCGGGCAACTTCGGACCGATCCGGGTGCTCGCCGAGTACGGCACGAAGCCGCAGAAGGAACGCTACCTCACGCGGCTGCTCTCGGGCGAGTCCGTGATCTCGGTCGGCATGACCGAACCGGAAGCCGGCTCTGCGGTGACCGATCTTCAAACGACGGCAACGCCCGAAGGCGACGGCTATCGCGTGAACGGCTCCAAGGTGTTCACCACGCACGCGCCGCACGCAGAAGTGATCCTCACCTACGTGCGTTACGGCCCGGGCGTCGGCGGCATCGGCTCGGTGCTGATCGATACGAAGGCGAAGGGCGTGCGCTTCGGAAAGCCCTCGAAGTTCATGTCCGGCGAGGAGTGGGCGCAGATCTACTTCGAGAACGTCTTCGTTTCCGCAGACATGGTGGTGCTCAAGGAAGGCGGTTTCAAGAAGCAGATCGCCGGGTTCAACGTCGAGCGCATCGGCAACGCGGCGCGCTCGCTCGCTCTTGGCCGTTATGCCTACGAGGCGGCGAGACAATGGGCGATGCAGAGGAAGCAGTTCGGGCGCCTGCTGTGCGAATTCCAGGGGCTGCAATGGAAGTTCGCCGAGATGAAAATTAAGCTCGACGCCGGGCAACTCCTGCTCTATCGCGCGGCAGTGAACGCCGACCGAGACTTCCCGTCAGCCGAGGAAACCGCCATCGCCAAGGCCTTCTGCAACCAGGCGGGGTTCGACGTGGCCAACGAGTCTCTGCAGGTGATGGGCGGGCTCGGTTACACGCAGGAGGAGCTGGTCGAGTACTGCCTGCGCCGCTGCCGCGGCTGGATGATCGCCGGCGGGTCGATCGAGATCCTCAAGAACCGCATCGCCGAAGCCGTGTTCGAGCGGAGCTTCCCGCAGCGCCCGGACTAGAGGTCAGTCGGCGCGCGCGCCGGAAATCCTGACCACTTCGGCCCAGCGCGCCAGCTCCTCGCGCAGCTGCCGGTCGAACTCTTCGGGCGTGCTGCCGACCGGCTCCGCGCCCTGCTCGAGGAGCCGCTTGCGGGTGTCGGGCGAGTTGGCCGCCTTCGCCACGCCGGAGGCGAGCGTGCGGACGATCTCGCGCGGGGTGGCGGCAGGCGCGAGCAGCCCGAACCATAACGGCACCTCGACGCCTTCGACGCCCGCCTCTTTCATCGTCGGCACTTCGGCCATCAGTTCGGTGCGCTTGGCGCCCGCCACGGCGAGCGCGCGCAGGCGTCCCGACTTGACGTGCTGGCCGACCGCGACAGGGTTGATGAACGAGAGCTGGACTTCCCCGGCCAGCAGCGCGGCGATGGAGGGCGCGCTGCCTTTGTAGGGGACGTGCACGATGCGGGTCCCGGTGCGCAACTTGAACAGCTCGGCGGCGAGGTGTTGCGTCGACCCGGCGCCGGCCGAGGAGTAGTTGAGCACGCCAGGCCGCTCGCGCGCGAGCGCGACCAGCTCCTTGAGCGATCTTGCGGAAAGCGATGCCGGCACCACCAGCAGGTTGGTGCTCTCCGAGAACACCGATACCCCGGCAAAGTCGCGCAACGCGTCGTAAGGCGGGTTCCGGTACAGCGACATGTTGATGACGACCGCCGGGCTGTTGAAGAGGAGCGTATACCCGTCAGGCGCCGACTTGGCGACGTATTCGTTGGCGATGTTGGTGCCCGCCCCGGGGCGGTTCTCGACGATCACCTGTTGAGGGAGGAGCTCGGAAAGCTTCGACGCGAGCACGCGCGCATTGATATCGACGCCGCCGCCGGGGGTAAACCCGACGATGAACCGCGGCGGCCGGCTTGGATAGGACTGGGCCAGGACTGCCGCGACGTGCGCCGAGAACACGAGCGCAAGCGGAAAGGCGATTCTCTTTACGCGCATGTCGTCCCGAGCTGTGTCTGCCGTAGTCTACACGCCCAGACGCGCGCGACCGATCTCGAACGCTCCGGTGATGAACGCGAGGAGCGCCCTGCCGCGATCCTTCATCGCCAGGATTTCCTCGCCGGTCGCCACCGCGCCGAAGAAGCCTTCGGTGTGCCAATGACCGGGCCGCGGCAGCTCGGGCAGGCTTCCTTCAAAACGCGGCCAGGGGCTGACGTACACGTAAGGCTGCGCGTAGAACTCGTCTCCCGGGGACACTCCGACGCCGACCGAGCGCCCCGGCTCGCCGGATTCGAGCCGCACCAGCGTTGCGAAATCGAAATGGTGCGGCCAGCACAACAGTGGGCCGGGACCGGGCCGCAGGCCGGCGAGCTTCGCTGCGAATTCTTCCAGCACGTCGGCCGGGCCGCCGAACCAGCGCGAGAGCTCTCCCAGTTCCCGGCCCAGCTTGCCGAGCCTGTAGGGCCGGCCGCCGGCCGAGAGATCGGGCAGCGCGTACGGGAGCTTCACGTCGCCTGCCGGCCTTAGCCCGAGCGCGTGCAGCTTGGAATCGATCCAGGCGCCCGCTGCCGGATCCGTCCTTCCGTCGAGCTGGAACGCATCGGCCACGTTGTCGCCGCTCGTGACGATGAGCTCGAGCCGCGCAATGCGGGTTCCGACCCGAACCCTGCCGCCTTTTGCCGGCAGTACCCGAGAAAGCAGTGCCGCGTGCGAAGCATCCCAGGTGAACGCGGAGTGGCTGTCGTCGGGGACTGCGCGCAGGTTCGCACGCGCGGCCTTGGCCGGCCATTGCGCCGCGTGATGAACAAGATTGCGGGCTTCGACGAGCGCCGCTGGCGGCGTTCTGCCCATTTTCGACCAGTCGAATCGCATGGATATCTTCGGGCCTTCGTCGCTCCAGCGCAGACAACCTTACCAGACTCCAGGGGCGGGAGTATTATCCCCGTGGGGAATACGCAGCAAAAGGGGGAACCATGCAGGTCAGCGAAATCCTCAAGGTCAAAGGCAACGCGCTCTTCACCATCGCGCCCGAGGGCAAGCTGACCGAGGCCGTATCGGTCATGGCGCAGCACAACATGGGCTCGCTCGTGGTGATCGACAAGGGCCGCATGGTGGGTATGCTCACTTTCAGGGAAATCCTGTCGGCGCTCGACAAGGGTCGCGGCGCGCTGGATGACGCAAGGGTCGGCGACGTCATGGAGCGCGATCCGGTGACTGCGAGCCCCGCCATGGAAGTGAACGACCTGCGGCGCACCATGATCGACTCCGGCGCCCGCTATCTTCCAGTCATGGACCGCGACAAGCTGCTCGGGGTGATTTCCTTCCGCGACGTCGCCAAGGCGGTGCTCGAGGAGCAGGACTTCGAGAATCGCATGCTCAAGGGCTATATCAAGAACTGGCCCGAATAGGGGAAGCGCTGGCCTCATGACCTTGTTGGGTCGGCGGCGCCCCGTGTTGCTGCTCGGTGTCCTCGCGATTCTCGTTGCGCTCCTCGCGTTCGCCGTCTGGTATGTGACGGCGATGCCCGGTGAGCGCCATCGCGGCCCGCTGCAGCCGCTCGGCGCCGGGGACCAGCAGCTCCTTGCGAACCTCAAGGCGCACGTCGTCGCCGTGGCGAGCGAAGAGCACAACGTCGGGCATCCCGAAGCGCTCGAACGATCCGCGCGTTACATCGAAGCGACGCTCTCCGGCTTGGGCTACGCGGTCTCCCGCCAGGAATTCGAGGCGGAAGGCGTGAAGGTTCGAAATCTCGAGGTGCGGCGCACCGGCCCGGGTGCGGGAAAGACCCGGCTCATCGTGATCGGGGCCCATTACGATTCGGGGCAGGGCGCCGTCGGGGCGAATGACAACGGCTCGGGCGTGGCGGCGCTGCTCGAGCTTGCGCGCTTGCTCAAATCGGTCCAGCCCGCCGAGGGGCTGGAGATGCGGCTGGTGTTCTACGTCAACGAGGAATTGCCCTGGTTCGCGACGGAAAAAATGGGTAGCCTCGTGCACGCGAACGGCCTTGCCCTCGGGGAGAGGGACGTCGTCGCGATGCTGTCCCTCGAGACCATCGGCTGGTACAGCGACGCACCAGGCAGCCAGCGCTATCCGTTTCCCTACAATCTGCTCTACCCGTCCACCGGCGACTTCATCGCCTTCGTCGCCAATCCGCGCTCGCGAAGTCTGTTGCACCGGGTCATCGGTTCGTTCAGGCGCCACGCCGCGTTTCCATCGGAGGGCGCGGTGGGGCTGGAATCGGTCGCGGGGGTGAGCTGGTCCGACCACTGGGCCTACTGGAAATTCGGCTGGCCCGCGGTGATGGTGACCGACACCGCGCCCTTCCGCTACCCGCACTACCACACGCTGCGCGACACGCCGGACAAGCCCGACTACGACAGGCTTGCGCGGGTGGTGAAGGGTTTGGAGGGCGTGGTGCGCGATCTCGCGATCGCCGCGCCTGCAAACTAGCCGCGCTTTTTGTGCGCCGGAGCGCGGAGCAAAGGCCCGGCCTGCGGGGATGCTAAACTCGCAGAGCGTTCTTTTCGAGAGTTTCCATGTCCGGCAACACCTTCGGCCTGCTGTATTGCGTGACTTCCTTCGGCGAGAGCCACGGCCCCGCCTACGGCGGCGTCGTGGACGGTTGTCCCCCGGGGCTCGAGCTGTCCGAGGACGACATTCAGAAGGAGCTCAACCGCAGGAAACCAGGCTCCTCGCGTCACGTCACGCAGCGCCAGGAGTCCGACCGCATCGAGATCCTCTCGGGCGTGTTCGAGGGCAGGACCACTGGCACGGCCATCGGTTTCCTCATCAGGAACGAGGACCAGAGAAGCAAGGACTACAGCGCGCTCGCCGACACCTTCCGGCCCGGTCATGCCGATTACACGTACTGGCAGAAATACGGCCTGCGCGATTTACGAGGTGGTGGCCGGGCTTCCGCTCGCGAGACCACGATCCGCGTCGCCGCGGGAGCGATCGCCAAGAAGTGGCTGCGCGAGCGCTATGGCGTCGAAGTGCGCGGCCATCTCGCGCAGCTTGGCCCGAACAGGATCGCGTTCAAGTCCTGGGACGCGGTCAACGAAAATCCTTTTTTTTCGCCGGATCCGGCTATCGTGCCGAAGCTCGAGCAATACATGGACGAGCTGCGCGCTTCGGGCGATTCCTGCGGCGCGCGGGTGAACGTGGTTGCGAGCGGCGTACCGGTCGGGTGGGGCGAGCCGGTCTACGGCAGGCTCGACTCCGATATCGCTTCGGCGATGATGGGCATCAATGCAGTAAAAGGGGTGGAGATCGGCGCCGGCTTCGCCGCGATCGAGCAGAAAGGCTCCGAGCACGGCGACGAGCTGACGCCACGGGGATTTCTCTCGAACAACGCGGGCGGAACGCTGGGCGGCATCTCGACCGGCCAGGACATCCTGGTGAGCATTGCGCTCAAGCCGACTTCGAGTATCCGCATTCCGCGCCGCTCGATCAACAGGAAGGGCGAGCCGACGACGGTGCAGACCACGGGCCGCCATGACCCCTGCGTAGGGATCCGCGCGACGCCGATCGCGGAGGCAATGCTCGCCTGCGTGCTGATGGACCACGCGCTGCGCCATCGCGCGCAATGCGGCGACGTCGAGCCGCCGATCAGGCCCGTTCCGGGGAGGGCGCGCTAGAAATCGCTGCGCGGCTATTTGAGATCGAACGCGTGGGCGTAAAGCAGTCGCAGGCCCACATCCCCTGTTTTGTCGGGGTCTTTCGGATAGCGGTTCCACAGGGCGCTCGCTTCGGCGCGCCTGCCCTGCGCGAGATAGCCCGCCATGCCCGCTGCCATCAGATACTGCCGGTGGCCGGCTGGAAGATCGCTCGGTTTCGCAAGCAGCGCCTCGGCGCGCAGCGCCATTTCCGGCGCGGAGCGGTTTCCCACCGCTTTCATCAGATCGATCCATTGCCGCTGGTCGGGCGCCACCTGCGAGCTGCAGGCCCCGTGCTCGATCCGCTCCCAGACCGCTCCCGCTTCTTGGGCGGAGAGCATCGGGTTCAGCGTGCGCGCCAGCTGGTAGAGCGAGTGGAACCAGATGTCGGAGCGCTCCGGATCGCGGCAACCGGTCAGCCTCGCGCGCGTCAGCTCGAGGTCCTTCTGGAACTGGCGCGGGATGGCGACGGGCTCCGGCGCCGTCTGGAGCAGGAGAAAATCCCTCGCGTACCGGGCGCGGCGCGTGAGCTCGAGGGCCTCGAGGTATTCGTCGCCGTCCACGTTTGACTCGACCGGCGGGTTTTTGACGCGCCCTTCGAGGAGGGCAACGATTGGAACGCTGTAGCCGAGCAGACCGGTCAGCTCCTGCGCCGACCGGTTCAGAAAGCGGTATTTTGCCGCGTGCAGATCGAGGTAGGGATGGAAGTCGGAATTTGCCGGAACCCCGTAGCTCAGGAACATCGGGGCGAGCGAGCTTTTTCCGCCCAGCCGGCGGACCTCGATGTCCCACATCGAATGCACGTGCACGCGGCGCAGCTCCCGGGCAACGCCGGGCATGGCGATGATATCGGCGAGCGCGCGCTGGAGCGTTTGGGTCTCGCCCGCGATGATCAGCAGGTCGTTGCCCGTGGCCGCGTAAATGGCATAGTCCGGAAAGTTCTCGCCGAGCGCGCGCATCACCGAGGCGACGAGACTCGCGTCGATCTCGTACATCTGGAACCATTGCACGAGCACTCCGCCCGGATTGAGGTAGCGGCTCGCGAGCCGGTAGAACTCGCCGGTGAACAGGCTCGAGACGCCGCTGACCCAGGGGTTTGACGGCTCCGAGATGATGATGTCGTACTTGCGGTTGTGGGTCGAGAAGAACGTCTTCGCGTCGTCGAAGATAATGTGGCTGCGCGGATCGGCGAAGGCGTTGGCGTTGCGCGGAGTAAAGCGCCGCGACGCCTCGGCCATCGCAGGCTCGATCTCGATCGTCTCGACCGAGCGCAAGGCGTTCGAGCCGAGGAGCGTGTGCGTCGTGAGGCCGGTTCCGATTCCGATGACTGCGGCGCTCGCCGCATCGGGTCTGTAAGCCAGGGGAATTGCCGCCGTGAGCGTCATCGTGATTTCGTCCGAGACGCGCGGGCCGTTCGGGTCCATGTTGATCGCGCCGTCCGACTTGCCGTTGGTGCGCAGGCTCCGGTCGGTGCCGAAATCCATGAGGCTGACGGTCGTCGTTTTTCCGTCGCGATGGAAGAGCAGGGTGGCGTCGCTCGCCGAATAGAGATCCCCGCGGCGGAACACGCCCGAGGCCATCTTGTACGCGTCGAGCTGCACGCCGGCGAGCACCGCGGCGAACGAGGCAAGCGAGAGCGCTGCGGCGCCCAAGCGCAGGCGCGGCGCGCCGGCTGCGCGCCACAGGAGCGCGAGGCCGAGGCCCGCGTCAAGCGCGGCGCCGGCCGCGATCAGGCCCTTGATGCCGAGGAAGGGCAGGCCCAGGTGCGCGGCGGAAAATACGCCGAGAATGGCACCCAGCGTATTGGCCGAATACACCGCGCCGATCGACTTTTCTCCGTGGCCGCCGTGGAGCAGGGCAGTGGTGATGAGCGGCAACGTGATCCCCGCGCAGAAGGTTGCCGGGAACATGATGGCGAGAGCGATGCCGTGGCTCGAGAACAGAAACAGCGTGTATCCGGTTTCCGTCTTCGCGAGCGCGTTCATCACGGCCTGCATCAACCCGAACATCTCGCCGTAAAGCGGCAGCGTGGCGAGCGCGAGCAAGCCCATCGCCACGAGCACCACGCCGAGAAACCGGACCGGTTCGGCGATCGAGTCGATGCGCCGGCGCACCCAGTAGCCCCCGCAGGCCAGCCCCAGGATAAACGCCGAGAGCATCAACTCGAACGAGTGCGTCGAGGCTCCGAGAACGAGCGAAAGCATGCGGATCCAGCCGATCTCGAAGACGAACGAAGCCGCGCCGGTGAGGAGCGCGACCGCGAGGAAAAGTCGGAAAGGCGCAGCGCCTTCGGAATCGCGCTCAGCGCCGGGGCGGGCCCTAATCGGTTCTTCGGCGCCGCGGGCAAGCAGCCATACGATGGCGGCGAGGGCGAGGTTCAGGGCCCCGGCGGTCTGCACGGTGCCCGGCAGCCCCAGCTTCTCGATCATGACGAATCCGCTCGCCAGCACGCCGATCGACGCCCCGAAGATGTTGGTGAAATAGAGCATCGCGAGCGATTCGCCGGGCGCTGCCGGATAGCGCCGGATGAGGCCCGCGCTCATGAGGGGAAAGGTCATGCCGAGCAGCACCGACTGCGGCAGGATCAGGAATCCGGCGAGCGTCCACTTGAACAGCATCGCCGGAATCTCGCCGCCGAGGGCAGGCAAGACGCTTTCGTAGGCGGCATCGGTCGCCGCTACGAATGCCGGGTGGAACAAAAGCGCCGCAATCCCGATCAAAGCCTCGACGAGCGCGTAGCCGCGAAGGAGATTTCCCCAGCCTGCCGACCAGCGGCTGCAGAGCCACGATCCGATCGCCATCCCGCCCATGAAAAGCGCCAGCACCAGAGTCTGCGCATAGGCCGCGTGGCCGAGGAAAAGTTTCAGATAGTGGCTCCAGATCGACTCGTAGATGAGCCCGGCAAACCCGGATACGGTGAACAGCAGAAAAAATACGCTTCGGGGGATGCGGCTCATGTGTGGATTGTCGGACGCGGGTTGGCGGGCGCTGGCATTATACGGGCCGGGTGTCGCGGAGCTTGATCGCGCCGACAAGGCGTGGAAAATACTTTTCCCGGAGCGCAGATGAAATCCTCAGTGTGGTTCTGTCTTTTCGCGGCGATGGCTCTCGCCGCCTGCCAGACCGTACAAACGACCGAAGGCGGCGTCGTCGGCGTCGAACGTCGGCAATCCATGTCGTCCCTGATCTCCGCTTCCCAGATCGATCGGAGTGCCGCGGAGGCCTATGGCAAAGTCATTTCCGAGGCCGGAAAGAAAAACCAGCTCAACCGGGATTCCGCTCAGGTCGAGCGGGTGCGCGGAGTCGCCAACCGCCTGATCCCGAGCACGGCGGCGTTCCGCGCCGATGCGCCACGCTGGACCTGGGAGGT
>WNGP01000812.1_pt1 | contig 24721 bp, 17 predicted proteins | sample 5407671 | NCBI WGS metagenome assembly WNGP01 (sample SAMN13153381, study PRJNA577476) | soil metagenome | isolation source: 40 cm soil or saprolite under Garry oak tree replicate 2 | place: USA:California | collected 2016-06-15
GAAAGGAGTAGTGGCACAATGACGTTATGGATATTATTTTGCCGCATGACCGCAAAGGTGGATATACTGTTCACATTTTATGCGCAAGATCGTGAGCATGCCGAGGGGAAGGCAGAAGAGATACTCAAAGAATACTCGTGCGAGCGACTCGACCTCAAAGCGTACCCTCGTGGCTTCAGAATGGCATTCACAGACCTGCCAGGCACGATTGAAGAGGATGGTTAGGGTGGCAATGGTTTTATTTACTCTGTAGCCTACGCCTTTCTTTATATGAAGCATGCACTGTTCAGGATTGCTCTCCTCTTGAAAATGAAGAGAGTTTTTGTTGCTCAAAACTTAGTCATACTAACAGGACAGGCAGTTGCAGATCCTGTCGAGGTCAATAGACGACAGCTCGCGCTTCGGGTTGGTTTACAGTATTCATGTCATATATAAACTGGGCTAATTGAGGTCTGGTCATAAATCATCAGGTCACCTTAAGAAAGGCTTTGAGACCAACGCATAAGTCCAAGTCATACTCAAAGCGGTACAATATAGCCAGTTGATAGACGAAGACGGCTCCCAAAGCAAATCGTTGGGTCGGGATCAAACCTTTGGCGGGAACTTTTCGATGACCATCGAAAATGCCTTTGAAGTGTTCATTAAAATTCTCATTGGCGCAGGAACGCAGCTTATGGAAGATGCGTCGAACCTCCACGCCATCATCGGTGTGGGGTAGCGTCCAAATTTGGTGGTCACCAGTAGCCGATCATCCTGCTGACACAGTTGGTGCAGATCAGGCGTGTTGTAATGGCGATCTCCTAAGACGAAGTGAACTTCTGCGGGAACTTCCCGCAACAGTTCAGGGGCAGGTTTACTATCCGAAACATTGGCGGCAGTGAGCACAGCGACAACGGAGACCACGTGAAGTTTCCAGCCGTAGACCCAGCCATGCCATCCGGATTTGGTCCAGTGGGCTTCATGATCAATCGAGGTATGAGGAAGCTTCCCTTTTTCGCGGTACTTTTGATACCAGACGCATCCTCTAGCTCGCAGGTCAGTACTATCGATGGCTTCAGCACGTCCAGAATTGGTCCAGGGCTGGATCAGGCTGACTAGATGGCGGTCTAAGCAGCCAATCTGCGCAGGCAAGGTGGCAGGAACGGCTTTCAAGCGGTGCTCCCGGGTGCGCTGAGATGGGAAGCACTCCTGCTGTGTCAACAGGAGCCGCAGGCATTTCTTCGGTCGGCTGGGCTACCACGCTGAGAAGTTCATGAACGGTGTGCAAATGACGGGCAATCATGAGAACTCCCGCTTTCAAGAACAAGCGATCTGGTACACAGTCGGACACCCTCGTCAGCGTTTCTACGGGGGCACGGGCATCGGCAGGCGTTCCACCAGTTTGACCAACGTGACAAGCAGGGAGACTTGGGATACCATAGGGTTGCCTTCTATCCTTGTTGTAACTGGCTACTACAATGACAGGTGCAATGCCTTGCTGGGGCAAGCCTCCAGCTTGGCCTCCTGTATATGACCAAGCCTCATCTAGGTTTAAACTAGAACGAGCAACGCAATTGCTAGCTCCATATGTTTAACAAGTGAAGTTCGATAATGAGTTATGATGCGGTAGAAATTTTAACAGAAGCATATTCAGGATCTAGCTTATGCAACTCTTCTCTGACTCTTTGGCGCAACTCAATAGCTGGTTCTACGCAATAAGCGCGGAATTCTTGTTCTGACGGTTGTAAATTGGGAAACAAGAGTTTCAGATAAGCAGAGGCTAGGCGTGAGATGGCTTTGCGATCACGTAGATCATTACTGCCCTCAAGGCGCATATGAATCTTTACATAATCTGCATAGCGGACCTCTCCTCGCAAACGATGTAGTACCTCCGAGAAGAAATCGCCCTTAAAGCCTAGGCTGCGGGAAGGAGTATCTTTTGATACGCGGGGTAGTCCCCACCCGGGAATGATACCATGGATACGATCAATAAAAGCAGTCTCCTGTAGAAAGTTGGGAATCTCTTTAAAGATGCTTTCTTCGATAGAGATGGGTTTGCGGTCAGCATCAAGCGTGATATTTCCAAGCATAACGAAGCCAGCCTCGGCTGTTGCTTCTGTCTTGCCACGGCTAAATTTACCGGATTCTAGATAGACCTTTAAACCTGCAACAAGTTCTCCTGTAGAGTCCCCTGTTATGGATTGTACTTCATCAAAAACAACAACGTCATAGCGGGTGATCAAGCCCGGCATGTTGGTAGTTAAGTTGTGGAAGAGCACCGCTGGACTGACTTTTCCTCCACCAACGACGCGTGCATATCTGGAGAGATTATCGTATACGAAAGATTTACCGGTACCCTTAGGAGCTAGTTCTACTAGGTTCACTCTTGATTCGATGAACGGAAGCATTCTGGTCACTAATAACATTTTCTGATGCTCAGTGTATATCGAAGGGTTGAAGCCCATGCTAGATATCAACAGATCGCGCCATTCATCTAGACTGAAATACTGGCGGCATTCGACATAATAATCGATGTCAAGAGCACCAACCTGAAAAGGTTTAAAATTGCGCATCCAGACTTCACCTTTTTTTCGCTCGTCTCCATCAGGTGGTACATAAAAAAGTTCTCCAACGCCCCATACCCCGCTGGTTAGTAATAACGTATGCTGATCCACGATGTACCCATCAATAAGGGCATCATTCATATCAAGAAAAGGGATACGTAATTGACGCTGGCCGGTTTTGAGGTTCACAGAGACGCTATAGTCATCCAGAAGCTTTACTGTCTCCTGTCTGAGCAAGGCATCCTTAATGGCATCCTTCTGTCCCTTCTCGGGCAAAAATTTCGCTATAAATTGGGCTACATTCGCACGCGATTGGCTACTTAGCTCCCCGTCTTCTATGTAACGAGAGAGAATCCATTCACCAACATAGGTTGGGATTGCCCTGGCACCAAACCCTGCTTCGTGGATGAGAGACTTATTTATTATTACTTCCGCAAAGTACTCTAACGCCTTCTCCTCGAACGGTTGTCTATGAAGCATATTAGATGTCGAAGTCATCACTACTCACCTCCATTACAGATTTTAAGGTAACATCGAATGGCTGATCTGGAGCTGTAAATGTACGTCCCTGGCATTCATAGCGTACTCTTAGCGTGAGTGTACGAGTGTTGGCTGAACCGGGTGCTTTGCGGAATTTTGTATCGAATTCTACAGTTATCATCTGCTTGGGAGCGAGCGCTACAATAAATACCTCTTCTGCATCTGCATCTACCAGCCGCAAACTGAGAGCTTCTAATGGAAACGTGTTAGGATTCCCCACTTCCAACAACACCTTTGATCTCACCGCATACCTAAACTCTTTAGTTACTAAACGTACAGTGGGATGTGCCGGTGTCACTGGTTCGCATATGAAGACGGCAAAAGGAACAATCACCTCTTCAGGTGTAAGTCCCCCATGGACATAGAAGTTTTCCTGGGTTTTCAGGAAACGGTAATACTGACGAGCAATGAGGTAGTTTTTGTTCGTCTTAAATACCTGCCGGTCGATGAGATAACATTCTGTGCTTGCTAACTGGGGCAAATCTGCGAATTTTTCATCGGGAAGCGGGATAAAGCGATGATGTTTCTCTAAGGTTAGACCTTTGAAAAACTTCTGGTCTATTACATTGACGGCATCCTGGGGAATACGTGTCGAGCCATGATCTGAGATGACATAGACGTTAAGGCGCTGCTCTACCTGGAACCTTTTGGCGAAATTGGCGACAGTTTTCGCAAGGGAAACCAGACTTTCATGAATTACTTCCGCATGGGAACGTCCACTATCACGATTATCCTGATGGAGTGCTATATCAATGGGAAGATAATTGAGGAAATAGACATCATGTGCAAGGGCGCGCTCCTGTTGGAGTTCCCCAATATTCTGCAGGTATTTTACCTTTTTCCCGCGCAAGATCGGCCCCCATACATTGGCGACCAGTTCTCCATACCGCGCATCAAACAAGTCCATCTGATCACCCTGCCCTGCAATAAGGGCGGCTTTTCCAACCTCCGTTGCTGTCGGTATCAATGAAAACAAGGGCTTCACTTCCTTCAAGGAAAAATCCTGTTGATTGAACTGCTGCCTCAGCTCGTCGAAGTACATAAAATTCAAATTATCTACAATGAGCACAAGGGTAACGGTATCACCTGTAATCATGCGCTCACGTTCTTGATAGAGGGCGTTGAAGGCAAAGTACTGAGGTTCCCCGTTCTTAATAGCTATAAAGTGTTCGTAAAACCAGTCTGCGAACAAAAAGGCCTGGTTAGCCACCTCTGGCTCTCGTTTCGCTTGCGCGTCCAGCCATGAATAATAGGGCATATAGGAGTTAGTTACCCACGCCAGCCATTGCGGTGTGCTCCACGAGATATCCGGCTCTTGGGGAGGATCAGGTCGCAGCATTCTGCGTAGCCAGACGAGTATATTTTCAATCGTTCCTTTGATCGGGCGAAATCGTTGTTCGATGCGCAGGAGAAGTGCTGGCGTTAAGTACTCAGGATGCTCCTGCGCAAGCTGCTCGATATAATTAAATTCCTCATGCAGGTAGCCACTCATCTGGTCCAGCAGCATCTCCAGGTCCACCGCACTTTTGACCTGATCGAGTATGTCAGTGAGATAATATTCGATCTCCTGAAGTGCTCTGGATACATCTTCTTTTGTATATTCCAGGTCTTCTACTTCTACATGTACCTTCCTAAAGGTTTCCCACATTCCCCCTAGTACTTTTTCTCCCAACCTTTGTGGATAGTTCCGTAATACCTTGTAGCTTATGAGATCGCGTCTCAGAGACGCAGGATCGCGCATCAGGAATTGTATGATAATTCTGAGGGCATCGCTGTCAGCTGTGCGCATCCATTGCATTAACTTGTTGCGTTGCGCTCGAATGGCGAGAGGTCGTTGTGCCGCGGCTTGCCATTGAGTCTGATGAAAACTGTTTAAGAGAGCAGAAAGCTTCCCAGATGGGAAGACCTTGAAAGTAAACCCATCATCGTAGAAATTCTCCAGGAGGATATCCCAGAAATCCTGTCCCTCCTTTGGTACAACTTGAACATCAAGGAGCCCAGATTGTAAAATGTCTCGGTCGGAAACATCGGGAGGAATAGCTATCTGCCAACGTTCTTTGAGAGCATCGCGCAGCCTGTAAGCGCGAAGTGTGATATATGTATCTCCATAACTTGTCGCGCATTGTGCAAGCCAGGTCGCTACAGTAGGATTCCTGACATGGACGGATACAGTGCTGCCTCTGTGAATGGCTTCTTTCAGGGCAAAGTACGCGTAGGGATAATCGGACACTTTTTCCACTACCACTGTTGCTTTCTGATCATTCAGCAGGTGGTTCACATCAACGATGATAGTTGCAGCTGGCATTACTGTTCCTTTTGCAATTCGTCTACCAATGCCTGCATGATCCCTATACATTGATCCTTCGTAAGCACTTGGCGTTCTAGCCCTTCCCTGAAAAGGGAGCGACAGGTAACGGCAAAGGCCTCTGGATTGTTGGGAAAGACAATGGTGGCTGTTTCATCACTAAACTGCTTTTGCTGCGAAAAGGTGATCTCATATTTCTTATGCTCGTTGATCAACTGTAGTGTCTCAGTCCGGCTCCAGTTGTCATCCTGGTCTTGCACGGCAACATGTAATGTTTTATTGCTCCGAAACTCTAGCGACTCATTAGAATGAACGAGTTGCCGCTGAGCACTCGCAGTCGTCGGATCGGCATTTCCTTCAGCTAGATAGATTTTAACGCCTGGGTTGGTATGCTGGAAAGTAAGGCAAATGCGATCTTTGAACACAACCTGTCCACCATCCTCACGTTTGTAGTCACCCTCAAAGATTACGGTTGCGCTCTCGACTTTTAAGCGGTTAGCATCTATATGTTTTTTCCCGCGTTCCAGGCGTTCTATATACTCGTTTACCCGGTCTGATATCCAATCTCGCACAGGCCGCATGCCATAATCTTTGCTTATTTTCGTTAGGAAGGTATCTTGTAGCGAATCTACTGACTTGAGATGGAGGATCAACGGTTTCGAATCACTGTTTTGCCATCTTGCATAAGCATCTCTCTGCTGCGAATCCAGGCTGTTATACCAGTTGCGGATAGCCTCTACAATATCGCTATAGGTGCTTTGCTCGACCTCAAAGATACGGCGCACGGCTCCCAAAATGCGATCTTCCACGATGGTAAGCGCGCCTTCAAGTGCCTCCTTCTCAAAAGGAAGTTGCTTTTCAAGTGTGGTCACTATCTCCTGTGAGATCGCTATACCCGCATCTGTACCAAATGCAGTAGGCAGTTCATCGAACAGGAAAGTATGAGCATCCTTTGCTTCTATTTTCTGCATGACGGCGATAAAACCGGTAGTGTAGGGATATTGTCTTTGAGAGTAGAGTTTGTCTACACGAGCAAGAGGCGGTAAATTATTCCACCACTCTTTCATTGCTGTGTAGGCCTCGACTAGCGCGTAATTGCGGGCAAGCGCCGAATCGAGGGACCCAAAAACAGAGTACACGACGTTGACCAGCGCCTTTTCCTCACTGCGCAGTTGCCGATAGCTCAAGAAAGCATTCGGATACTGCCCATCGATCAAGTTATACACGACATCAAATGAGGTAACGGGGAGGTCTCCTACTGCCGTCTCATCGACTTTGAAACGGATACTATCACCGAAGCGCCTACACAAACAGGCTAGTGAAAGAGCTAATGAGACCGGCCCTTGCCCATAGGGAGGTTTCCTATACTTTTTCACCCACTCAGTAATGCGTATTTTGTCTCCAGCCTTCAGATTTTGCACTTCACGTACCATCTCAGCCAGGCTCGGAAGCTTCCTTGCATATTTATCTGGATTCGTCTCAAACTCGCAACGCATTCTTGTGCTCTCCGTCTTTAAGATTCTGAGCACATCAGAATTTAAAAGACACTTTTGCAGATAGCGGATATCACCACGAGCTTGGGCAAAGCTGGTATCAACGACAATCTGACTGGCAGTATCAAGCAGCTTCTCCACAGCCTCTTTCAGCGCAACGCTTCGAGTGCGGTCTATTTTGAAGTGCAGTTTATTAAAATCATCATGGGCGATCTTGTTACGATAGCTCGCATATACTACCTCCATGACCCTATTGGCAATGTCGTGTGCTTTGTTCTCATCTGTTGGAACCGCCTGCGTATATTTACCATACCAGATCACCTCTCTGCCGCTGAGAAATTTATCGCGCTGGGTAAGCAAAACTTTTCTGGCTCCGGGTTGGTTGCCGTCACCGTTTAGCCTGGCATTGAGAGCTGCTTTATCCTGGATGGTAAAGTTCTTCGCGTCTGCGCTTCCATCAATAGCTTGTAGTGCGCGCAGCTCGAGTACGGCATCACGCAAAGAGAGAGGTTGTTTGGGAATGGTGATTACAATGCGATCTGATGTATTTCTGGCGCAGAAGTCTTTCGCTTTCTGGATGTCATCAGCGGTTTCACAGATTGCGTAGAGAGCAATTCCCTCGAACTCACCTTTCTTCGCTATCTCCTGCTCTACCTCGGACTCCAGCGTGTCAAAATATGACTGGCCTCCCAGGTCTATTGCGCGAACAAATCGACGCTCCAGACGCTTATCTTCACCGTAGAGCAGATTATAATCCTTGGCCTCAAGGTACAAATCGTTTTTTCTGTCGAGCGGTACAAGCTCGTTCAGTTCTGCTGCAAGATTATCCGGCACGTTTTCAGGGTTATTGATGTATGCTGCAACAAGGTGATCGATATCGGCTCCTTCGCTCTGCTTGAACTCATAAATACTCTGGTCTTTACGGTAGTAGAGAATGCCTTTTGTCGAGAGTTCACGCAAGCGATTTTGCAATGCGGTTCGTTCGGATGGCGTTGTGCAGTCGAGACCGAATGCGAGATTGTCCGGCGTGTTCTGAATCTGAATAATCTGATAGATCAACATAAGCCGCAGGATTCTTGTGACAAGTGGATCTTCCTGGTATTGGAGCTGGCTACTGGCGTCAGCGGCAGCTACGCGCTTCTGTTCCCGCACCGAACTTTCATAATCTCTGACGTTATTACGAACTGTTTCGCGAAGCTCTTTGTTGTCGGCCTGAAGTCTTGACCCGAAGTAGTCGAAAAGCCGGTCAGCTGTGTAGAGATTGAGCTTTTTACCTATCTCAATCGGGGTTGTGGCGATGTAATGGCCATAGGAGCCGGGTTCCGCATCAATGCCCGGCTCGCCAGAAAAGAATGTGAAGATGGTGCGATTGTTGGAAGCCACATCGCGCACGAGTTGCAGTAAAGCGTACGTCGCCATAGGATGCATTGGGTACATGTTCTCAATGATGGCTTCGCGAATCTTTGGGGTTTTGAGCCAATTAAATAAGTTCAGCCGCTTGCAGTCGGACAGCATCTCATCAAAGGTTTGGCGCGACGTGATCTTTTGCTGCCACAGTGTGCTTCCCTTCTTGGGAACAACTATGGCGGCAACGATATCCTCCACACCGTTAGGGGATAGCGGTACTTGCTCAATCCGGTCACTTGCTGTTCGGAACTCTATGGCATTATAGGCCTTGGCGTACTCAGCCAGCGGCTTATGAGAGGTACCCACAAAGGCAATGGGTGCGCAGTTGCTTGGTGTTTCAGCGCAGAGCTGAGCGAACTGCTGGAACATTTTGGGGCTCATGCTGCCTCGTTCCATTGTGTCGCCGAACTCATCGAAGAGTACGAGGATGCCCAGAAAGCGGTCTTTGAAAGCTTTGCTCGACAGGATACTGGTGAGAATAGCAAGCAGGTCTGCTTTATCATAAGCGAATGGTGCTGTCGTTACGTCTTGGTGAATGCGCTTAAATACCTCTAGGGTGGCATAGTCAAAGGTCGCCAGCCGTTTATCGAATGAAGGCAGAGTATATTCCGGGTGGTGTTCCATCAGTACTCGTTCGAAGTCTCTATAGAAGTGACCTTTAGGATCACCAGCCTCTGCGAAGCCCTTCCACTCTCTTATTTTTCTACTAGCCTGCTGGTAGGGAGTATCGAGAGTATCTTCAAGGCCCTCACGCCTCAGCGCATCGTCTACTGCCCGTAAGACGACCTCTTCGAAATCTCCCTTACCACCCCAGTCGCATAGTGCAATGAGATAACGACCTGTGCGGCGTTTCGCTTTCAATTCTTCGGCTGCTTGGGGTTCAACATCGGCATAGTTTTCAAAAAATTTGGGCATGGGCTGTTCGCCTGCAGGTGTTTGAAGGTAGTTGGCAAACATCAGGCAGAGATGAGATTTACCAGTGCCGTACGCGCCGGTCAGCAGGTAGCAGCGATTGTCCTTGATATTGAGCGATCTGGCGAGTTTCTGGAAGGCCTGTCGGTGTGAGGTGATCGGGCGATAGCGAGACATACGCCCAGTATTTCTGGTATCATCGAACAACTCTAGTTTCAAGTCAACGAACGAGGTATAACCTCCGTGTATCTCAACGATTTCTTGAATAGTCGGCTCTACCATTCTGAAGCCTCTCCTTACTAGCCTTTAAGAGATCAGGGCTGCAATGCCTGGATATTTTCGATGTGCAGGATTCGGTTCTGGTTGTTGGCTCCATTTGGAAGATTCCATTCTTCCAGTTCGTAGCGAGTTTGTAAAATAAAGCCAATTACGGCAGGCGTCTGAGCGACTGAGAGCGACCTGACCATGTACTTGAATTCAGTCAGATCATCACTCCAGATAGGTATAAGAAAATCCAATTCATCTACCAGGAGTAACCTTGCACCTGTATTGATGGCATATAAGATGACGAGACGCTGCAAGGCCGTTACATCGATCATGTCGATCTGCTGCGCCAGTTCAGGCCGTTCGATAACATATCTGAGCACATCCAGATATACACCCCCTGGGCTTATCTCGGCAAGTTTACGCGCAAATTTTGTTTTGCTTGCCAGCGGTGGACCATGAATGACAAAGGCCTTATATCGTTCGCCCTGTTGTCGTTGTAGGAACTGACGTATATCTATGCGAGTGACATCATTTACTGACATAGTATCGCTCCATCCATACATAGTTTGGTGTATTATCTGTAAGGCGAACCTGATCGAGGTCAGCCCTACTTTCGAGAGAGAACCCTGGCTGCACCTTTAATTGTTCCAGCAGCGCACGAAGACGGTTCTCTCCTAGTTGTAGCACTACTCCAGGGCCATCGGATGTAGTAAACAGGTCGGTTACTGAGATTGCTGTATCATTGGAGCGGTGGCGCTCACGGAAGCAAACGATACACGCACCCAAGACAAGAGGGGGCACGGGTTCGGCCCTACCTAGGACATACATATCATTTTCTAAGTGTAAATAATGGAGGCGAGCAAAATACTGGTTCGTGTAAGCATCAAGTACAGTATTCAGTTCCGCCAAAACATGTTTCTGGATACTATATTCGGTAAGAGACTGGCGCAGGTCATTAAAGGCAATACGTGCTTGCTCGCGCGTTATGTTTCTGTACGTTGGTAAGATTACTGTTACTAGGCGGTTCCAAACGAGATTGTATGGATTAGAGCTAATAAAATAATGGACAAACCAAAGTGTCCCCACATCGTCGAAGAAAGGATCAAATTTATGTATCAATCGCCCCAAAGGCGTCGGTTTGTAGGTTACCCTCTCGGTCAACCCTAAGGCATGGGTAATCCCACAGAGATGCTTCACATGTCTCTCGGTGAAGCCAATTTCAGCGGCAAGATCGGCTTGAGGGATGCGCTCACGCTGATCTTGGCAGACTGCATTGAGAATACGCGCCAAATACGTGAAATTGACAAAGTAGCCGTTGCTCAATTGTAATTTCGGCTTTAATGACCCATTGTTAACTTGCGTCATTCTTCTGCCGCCCAATTTTCTTCGGCCTCTGCCCTAAGTATTGCAGATAAGTCAAGCGGTCGTAAAAACGAGTTGGATTTGTATTGTGCAAAGATATCACGTGGTAGATCCAGATCGGGCGCAACTTGCTTTACTATCCACTCATCTATATCTAATAGGACATCCATTCTTCGATTGAAATTGTAACTTGGTATTCTCTCACCTCTATACATCTTAGATGTTGTACATTCTTCAAGAATGTTATCTAAATTGCTAGCTAAATCAACGTATTTATTATCAATGTTATCCGGAATAGGGAAATTACCGACAATTTCAATGTTTAGATGAAATCCATCACCAAAAGAGCGCCAGTACCAATAGAAGATATTGCTGTTAAGGAGCACACGGGCCAAGTCCAAATCGCTCTTATTTTTGAATGAAAAAGATAGTACGCCGTTGCGAGACATTGCGCCTGGCGTGGCTGATATAAAGTAATTGGTGATACGTGGAAGTGTCAAAAAAATTGCATTGCTCGGAGGTTTTCTTGTTTCGGAATACATCTCTAAACTAATTTCAGATAATGTATGCTTCATGTTTCTAAGTCTTAACCAAAAGGCTGCCGATGACGCGCTTCCAATTTTGGGAAAGCAAAACTTAGTACAGAGATTTGTAGTATCAGCAAAGCGTATTTTTTCGAAGAGGACGGGACGATCTTGATGCCACCACTTGAGGAGGTCTGTTGTTTCAACACAAGTAGGTTCAGATTTAGCCTGAGCAAACACAATAGTTGTACGTTGCATACTTCCAGCACTTGTATTTTTGTTAACCTTAAAGGTACCAAATAAACTATCTGGTATGTTGTCGTATGACGAAAGACGTAGGTGAAAATGATTTGAAAGCAGTAACTGGCGAAGCGATGTGAAAGATCTACCAAACATGAGCGATAAAGGTACTACCATCCCAATCGCACCAGATTTCTCAAGAATATATACCGCTCTTTCGAAAAGCCAAGCATAAAGGTCTCCACATCTCGCCGACTTGTATAGCACTGTTATCGCTTGATTAGGGGTAGCGCCAACATAAGGTGGATTAGCAATAATTACATCGAATTGGCACCTTGTATCGACCACAGTATCTGGAAATTCTAATTCCCAATGGAAAAAGCACCTGCCCATAGGGCCCGCAAGATGACGAGCTTCGCGTAATATGTGAGAGGTATTGACATATATTTCCCAAGACTCAGAAGCATAATTGCGCGTTACCTCCTCGAGGAGGTGGTAGTACTCCTGCTCATCTATGAGTTTACTATTGCTGTTCTTGAGGCCAAAAAGCGTGCCCAGCCAAACATTAGCGATATCGCGTAGGCGCTGTGTAAAGTCGATTATAGAGCGGTTGATTTCACCTTTGTACTTCACATCTTCGATGTGATCAGAATCTGTACCGGTGATTTGGCCAAGCTTCTCCACAACGGCCTGGATGGTCTGTTCACGAATTTCTTGAAAGAGATCAGGCTTATTAGCATTTCTTGCTGCTGGGAGCGCAGATAGGCGGTTCAATGGAGTACCATAGAGCGAGTTGCCAACCTTCAAATGGTGATCCAAAAAGGTCAGAGGCTTGCCAACGCTTGCACTACTAAGCCAAAGGGCAAGCTTTGCTAATTCATGTGCCAGGGGATTAAGGTCTACTCCATAGAGGCAGCGTTCTACAACACGGCGTTTCCAGACAAGAGGATCACTGCTCATAGAACTGTTTGTCCATTCAGTCATGTTGAGTGTCTCAACAATGAAGTTCGTCATCACCTGGCCAGCCGCAACCAGGAAATGGGCGCTGCCCATAGCAGGATCAAGGATGTGCAAGCCAAGTAGACCGTGTTCGACCGTCTTCAGCACCTCCTGGTCTGCGTAGCGCTCAATGCGAAGGTATTCGTTCTTCGTTGCCGCAGCTGTGAGTTCACGTTGTACATCCACAAGGAGCATCTCCAGTGCTTGACGACGTTCCTGCAGCTTAGGCAGAACTGTGTTAGACACGATATACTGTACGACATCCTCTGGAGTATAGTACGAGCCACTAGACTTGCGTTCCCCTTTATCGTCTGCAAAGTAGACCTCACCCACTTCCAATATCGTCTCAGTTCGCTTGACGACACCGGCCTGACTCCTTGGGATATAGATGCGATTGCCTTTGTTCTCACGTACAACCATAGGTTCCTGGACTACAAGATTCAAGCGATATTCAAGCAGGCCCTCGTAAAGGGTGCCAAGGTGACGCACTGAGAGATCGGAATAGTCAACCGGATATATGCCTGCTTTCTCCTGCACGTAACCCAGTTCAAAGAGAGCTGGTGCCAGGTAAGCGTTCGTGATTCTGTGGGTTTTTAGATACGGCTTCTCTCTATCGCTGAAAAGACCGCCATTATACGGTCGGACACCCACTGATTCATCACCATCATCTACAACGACGAAGAGATGGGTAAGCCGCTTCCAGAGAGAGAATAGATCAGAGCTATGTATGCCCTCTCGCTGATAAAGGCGCGCATCTTCTACAATGCCAGCAAGACCTATCCGTTGATAGTTTACACCCTGCGTTGGCAATAGTTCGCGTGCCTCTGCATAAAACAAAAAGAGGATGCGATATAACAAGAAAATAGCGTTCCGAAATATCTCATCAAGCGTCTCGCGAGTATATGACCCTGAAGCCTCGTCTTGAACGAAGCCCAGGCAGAGCGATTGTAGAATTGGCTCGACTTGGCTTCTCAGGTAGCGCTGAATCGCCTCTATTCGTTTTTCCGATTCCTCCAGATACCGGTCAAGACCTATCTTTTGCGCATTGATATCCTTCGATTGAATAGTAGTAAAAGCTTGCTGTCCAAAAAAGAGATAAAACAGAAGAAACTCTGAGAGATCATTCTCCTGTAAAAGCCTATCCAGGTTTATCTCTAAAAATACTTCATAGGGAGAAGCAGCAACAGCATGGCAGAGACGCCAACTCTTTCCATTGGTGATTATGCCCCAATTCAAAGCAGAGTTGCGTAGTTGCTTTACGAGATTCACTTGATGATGACGCCCTTTGATCGTACATCCAAGGTCTACATCGTTTACAATCAAGCAAACGCCTGCACGGCCCATTTTTGTCTCGTCTGAATGAAGTAGGAAGAGGTTTTGTTGCAGAGTATATGAGACATGTAATGCGCTAAGACATTGCCCAACATATTGACGCAGAAGATTCCCGTCTTCGAGGTTGGGATACGCTTCACGCCATTCGCGTATTATCTGCCGACACACCTCCACGGCCTCATGCGAAAATTTTCCAGCGCATAGTTCTCGCAAGTACGCCTCAGAAAAAAGCTGCTGGTTGATAATAGATCGTTTGGTTGTGATCTTATCTGTCTCGATCATATCCACGCACCCCTTTTCTTCGTACAGTTTAATTCTGAGAGAAGGAGACTTTTCATTATATCATGCCTGTCAGTTTAATAGTGGAGATTTGTCGATTTTAGCATACACAGGGTGAGTAGGCAAGAATAGCCAAAGGCTTGTGGGCAATCGCATCTAAAAAGTGATAGAATAGAGAGAAGTTCATCGATGAAATGAGGAGAGGAAGAAGATGGAAGGGATCACCCTGCACGAGCATGTTGCGACCCTGGAAGACCCCCGAGTGGACCGGACGAAACGCCATCATTGACTTCCGATCATCACCATCGCGTTGTGCGCCGTCATTTGTGGAGCGGATACGTGAGTGGATGTCGAGGAGTTCGGATACGCCAAACGAGCGTGGTTGGAGACGTTTCTGGACTTACCCAATGGCATTCCCTCGCATGATACCTTTGGGCGCGTCTTTGCGCGTCTGGACCCGGAGCAGTTTCAAGCGTGTTTTCTCTCGTGGGTGCAGGCCATCAACACAGTCTTGCCTGCGCAGCAGATCGCCATCGATGGGAAGACGGCGCGCCGCTCCCGTGATCGGGCGACTGGCAAGGCGGCGATCCAAATGGTGAGTGCGTGGGCCTCGCAGGCGCGCCTGGTGCTGGCGCAACGCCATGTCAAGGAGCATTCCAATGAGCAGACGGCGTTGCCCCTGCTGTTGGAGCAATTGGAACTGGCGGGCTGCATCGTGAGCATCGACGCCATGGGCTGCCTGCCCAAGATCGCCAGGCAAATCAAAGAGCGGGACGGCGAGTATGTGCTGGCGCTCAAAGCCAACCAGGGAACCATGTATCAAGACGTGGTAGATCTGTTTGACGATGCAGAGACGACCGGGTTTGCTGAACTGGTGCATGACACGCATCACAGCCTGGACAAAGGACACGGACGGCTGGAACACCGCCAGTATTGGACCATTTCCGACCCCGCTTGCATCGCTTATCTCAATGCCAAGCAGACCTGGACAGGGCTGCGCAGCATTGGCATGGTTGAAGCAGAACGCAAAGTGGGCGAGCAGGTCTCCACAGAACGTCGCTATTACCTCATGAGTCTGCCGGGAGATGCGCGAGCCTTTGGCGCAGCCGTGCACTGCCATTGGGGGGTCGAAAATGGCCTCCACTGGGTGCTCGATATTGCCTTTCAAGAAGATGCCAGTCGCATGCGCAAGGACCATAGTCAGCAGAACTTTGTCGTCTTGCGACATATGGCGCTCAACCTCCTGAAACAGGAATGCACAGCCAAATGTGGCATCAAAGCCAGGCGGCTCGAAGCTGGCTGGAGTGATGATTACCTCCACAAAGTCCTCGCCACTTAACTTTCAGATGCGATTGCCCTGAAGGCTTGTGAAATCTGTCCTAGTGGGTGAGGTAGGCGCCAGAAAGCTGGGTAGATACAAAAGCTCACCAGAAGAAAGAGTCTCCCCTTTGTATTCTATAGTACCATCTCTCATCTTACCGAGCCAAACTAGTGATGAGCGCCAGCAGCTCCTGAGCCAGGACGGTTTGCCCAGCCTCTATGAGGTGTTTGCCACCATCCCATAAGCATGGACAACGCTATGAACTGGCCTTTGTGCTCACCTCCCTGATCGCAGCGCTACTGTACAACTGTAATTCGACCTTGGCCGTGGGCCAGCGGTGCCGCGACCATCAGCTCTTCTTAGAGCAGGTCTAATGCCCCCGACATTTCTTGTGCCTCGGCGACTTGCTCTGCCGACGGCTGCTGCCAAAGCCGAGTGTGGAACGTCTGGAATGGGCTATAGCGGATTGGGTACTGACCACGCTGGTCGTCCAGGAAGATGAGCCCATCACCTTAGATGGCAAGGCCGTACCTGAAGCCCACACCGACAAGCATCCAGCGCCTCACCTGCTCTCGTTTTGCACGCATGCCAGTCAAGAAAACCTGCTGCAAGTCCGCGTAGACAAGAAAACCAATGAAATCCCTGTTCTACACGCCAAATAAAGTTGTACACAGGCGACCTGTTTCTCATGCTCAAAATGCAGAATCCTTACAAATGCATAGGATCATAAAGTTGTACACCCTACACTCTAAGTGGTAGCGTATCCTTTGTTAAGGGTCGGGAAAAAGGAGGAGGGAAGAAGCAAAAAGAGAGCTGAAAAGCTCCGAAGTGGTAGAGTGGGTGAAAACCAATCATCTCAACCACCAGGAGGATTCAGCACGATGAGTAGACAATTTGCGCAAGGGAAACTGAAAGGGGAGGAGCGCAAAGCGGTCATTGAAGAGATCCAAAGGCAATTGCAAGAGGCCACCTTGGCCGTGATCAGTTCCCTGTTGACGCTGTTTCTGGAAGAAGAGCTGACAGCCAAGTTAGGACGCGAGAAAGGCGAACCGCGACGAGTGAGCGCACACGCTCGTGAGATCGACTGGCAGTGTGGAGAGTGTGGGTGCCAGGATGCCAACCAATTTACCCGTGATGGGCATTATCGGCGCGCATGAGCCACTGGCTGGGGACAAGTGGAGGCGAGGCCTCGTGCCGATGCTCGAATGCCAACAGTGTCAGCATGATGTGATCTGCCACTACACGATCTTGGAGAAATTTCAGCGTCTGTGGCTGGATTTGGATCAGCGCGCGCTCTTTGGCAGTGGACTCTCCCAAAGTCTGCGCCATTTGAGCCAAGAGTGGAGTGCGAGGCTTCGCAGCAGTGTCGGCTTGCGGACGATCAATGAACGGATCAATCAGCTTGAGCCGCTCAGCCGGCAGGCCCACAGTGAAGCGATCACTCAGGCTCCGGCCGTTGTGCAGTGCGATGGCATTTGGCTCACCCTGCAGGTGCCACAAGACGCCATCAAGCCGGATAAACGCCAGCTTCAGCGCCATCAGCGCACGGGTCAGCAGGTGGTCGTGCTCGTCGCTTTGGGGTTTTGGGAGGATGGCCGACGCGAGATCGTGGATTGGCACATCGCCAAGAGTGAAGACCACACCGAGTGGGAAAGCTTGCTTCACCGTTTGTGGCAACGGGGTCTCACCCCGGAGAAGGGCTTACAGGCGGTGGTGCGCGATGGCAATGGAGGGTTAGGAGAAGCCGTGGCCTACGTCTACGGCACGACAGTGATTGAGCAGCGCTGTGTGTTCCACAAACTGCCGAGTGCTGGCCGACAAGAGCCGTGAGGACCTGCCAGGCAAGGACAAGAAAGAGGTGAGAGACCAGTTGCTCGAGGAGGCCAGGACCATCTACCAAGCCGAGAGTGCCGCCCAAGCGCGACAGCGGTTAGCAGCCGTGAGTGACACTTGGCGCCAACACCCTCCCAAAGCCGTAGTAACCCTGGAGCGCGACTTTGAGCAGACCATTGCCTACTATCGGCTTGCAGGAGTGGCGCGAGAAATCTTGCGTACGACCTCGTTGTTAGAGCGCACCAATCGAGAACTGCGCCGTAAAATTCGACAAGCTGGCAGCTTTACCTCACGAGCAGGAGCCGAGGTGGCCATCTATCTGCAAGTGCGACGGCTACATGCTCGCTGGGCCAAGAAGACATGGTGGGAGGTCTCTCACGATCTCTATTTTGACCTCTACACTCTCAACCCTTAACAAAGGATACGCTACCCTCTAAGTACAACTTTAGCAGGACTTACACCGGTTTCCACCTCGCAGCTTTCACCATTCTATGGATATATCCTCGTTCGGAGGGCATTGTGCTTTCATCCTTGCTTCATGATCCGTGGTGTTATATTTAATGGAGCAAATGGTTATGCGCAAGCATCAGGATGTAAACCTTCACCGGCTTCCTTGAGGTCAGCCCAGGCGATCACGATGCGCGTGTAAAAATGCACGAAGCGACGTTGGAGGGCATACCATCCTTCTTCAGAGAGCGAGGCGATACGATTGTTGGAGCGTAACCACTCCTTATGTATCGTTGCCAAGAAACGGAAGTCGGCATACCAGAGCGTGCCGTCCTCACGTAAGTTGGGTAAGGGAAACGCAAAAAAATGTGTCTTGCCGTCAAGGGTAAGACGATGGTCCTTATCTTCGAAGACCGGACAGAGGGTTCGCCATGGTTGTAGATCGCCCTTTTCACCATCAGAAATTTCACAAGGATGCCCCAGCACCATCGCATATCCTCGTGGTTGCCGCGGCTCGACAGAAGTAGCATCGCGATACGGAAAGCGACAACAAATGATATCACTATAGATATCCCCTTGATGGATATCCCGCGCGGTATCGACTGGATCTTTGGCTCCATAGAGCCGATCTAATGGTGGAAACCATTCATACTGTTTATTCACTACGAATTACTCCTCATACGGATCAGTAAGTGGAAGGCCGGTATCCTTCTGCGCCCGTGGTTGCCCCCGGTGAGGTGCAATGACGGTTCGTGTTCCATCTTCGTGAATGACCACCTGGCCATGCGCAGATTGGTGGACTGTTACAGATGGTGATATCCCCTGCGCTAAGAGGGCCAAAATGGTCCACCCTCTCGCTTGTGCGACCTGCAACGTCCAGTGGGCGTAGTGCGCCGTGAGCTCATGAAAGCCCTGTTGCCATCCATAAGAAGCTGCCGTATATCCACAGACAGCTGCCAGGTACGGACAGCCGGCTTCTTGCGCGTTTAGAATTAACTGTTGAGTCGTCTGCTCAAAGACGGTTTCGGAAAGTTTTCCCATCACTAACTCGAGCCGTTTCGCATCCCACCTCGTCCGCCACTCACACTGGCTCAGATTGACCGTGTCGAGCGCTCGCTGGGCCATGTGCATATAATTGGCGGTTGCCCAACACCATGCCGCCTCCACTCGCATCGCCCCAATAACAGGATGTCGCGGAGCTCTGCTCTGTACCACACCAGCTTCATATTCAATCTGTTGGGCCAGCGAATATAGGCGTCTCCAATCGGGCAGCATTTGTGCGACCCGCGCCTGGCTCACAAGCAGGTAGCAATGGCTCCATGAATCGTCAGCCCGTTGTGTAAGCGCATCCTGTGCGAGAAAGAGCAGATTCTGGGCTTCAGCGACCTGCAAACCTGCAGCAGCGAGCTCAGCTTCGACCATGAGCGCCTGTGCTTCAAGATTCGGTTGTCCGATGCTCTTCGCCAGTTCAAATGCGCGTCCGGCAAGGCGTTGTGCGCGCGCAAAATTTCCTCGCAAGAGTTCATATTCGGCGAGCAACACGGCATTGTAGGCTTCTGCGCGGCGAATGTTTTCGCGACGTGCAATCTCTAGACCTCGTTGAACGGCTTTGGCAGCAGCTCCGATATTTCCGAGTGATGCGTGTGCGCGCCCTTCCCAGCTAGCGAGCCGTGCTCCATCTGCGCTACTCTGGAGTGCTGACCTTTCTAATGCAGCGAGCGCTTCTGGAAAATGCCCTTGCTCCCATGCTATGCGAGCGGCAAGGACGTGCAAAGGACTTTCATGAAAGCTTCCGGGAGCTGATCGAGCGATTTGTAGGGCTTGCCCTACCCACTTCTCGGCCCATGCGTAATCGTACTGGCGGATCGCTACATCTGCTGCGTGTTGCACAGCTTGCAACCGTACCCCATCACCGAGATCACTCCGCATCAGCAGGTTCTCAAGAATTAATCGGGCGCGATTGACATCTGCCTGATGAGCACGGAGCGCCAGGGCACGGGCAAGAGTTACCATGAGAGCTGTATGATTCTGCTGAACCCTTTCAGGAAGTTGCTGCATCCATTCAATGAAGAGTGATGGCGCCTCAGTTCGGCGGAACCACTCTTGCGCCAATTGTTCCATACCCTGCGCCGCTTCCTCGTATCTGCCGGATTTGAGGAGCATCTCGATTAGAACATTGCCCAAGGCAGTTGTTCTGGCCTCTACGGGTGGGGGAAGTGCAACCGCTCCCAATTGTCTGACAAAGTGACGAAGTACCTCATGGACGGAAACCAGCGGCTCCGCCGAGCCAGTTATCGAAGCCAAGAACTTGTAATGCGTCAGACGAGACATGATCCCAGTTGCCAGGTCTTTTGCGAGCCATGCCTCAGGTATCGGTGCAGGTGCTTCCGCGACCTCCCAAATCATACGCATCGCTTGAGGCCCGAGCAAATCGAGGCAGATCTGAAGGATAGATTCCCACGGGACATCTGATTGTGCGGGTAATTGTGGAATAACCGCTTCCCAAAGCGTTTCCGCTTCACGGTGAGAATCGGTAGAAATTGCGAAGAACACAGCGCCTTTCAGATACACTGCCGCGAGAAGATTCCGGTGTATGCGCGTGAGGAGGCGCAGTGCAAGCTCATCGGGAACATGCCACTTCTTGCACCAGTTGACCCACATTTCTTCTCGCAGCTTGGGGACTGGGACGATTATAGCGCCTGGTACAACAGGACGCTGGGCATTTGTCGCCGCGATAACTGGGGTCTTCTTGAGGCTTGCGGCCAAATACTGAACAAATTCATGCGTATTATCCCTATGCGGTTGCCACTCGTCGAAGCATAGGATGGCAGTGGTGTGAGGACGCTCTTCAATGCGGCTTGCTACCATCCGTGCCACCTGTAAGAGCCTATCGGGCGATGCGTCAGAGGGAAGATCGACCGGCTGAACGGAGGATTCGGCATCTTCATCAAAAAAGCGCAGCAGTTCCGTGGGCAGTCGACCGGGATCGTTCAGGAATGTGTTGAGCGATGCCCAAAAGACGCGGCGTTCACCAGTCGTCCCGACCTTTTCTCCCAACGAGCGTAGGAACGTGGTTTTCCCACTTCCCACAGAACCAGTCACAACCGTGAATGGCATGTGTGCGAACCAGGAGGGCTCGAGCGAAAACTCCACGGGGAACTCAGGCGGTGGGGCGTACCCGAGTCGCATGCCAGCAAACATCACTTGTTCAAAAGATTCGGTCGGACCGACTGTATCGCCAGGAAAAAGGTCTTGAGATCGAGGATCTAAGCGAAAAAGACGGGTGATACGATTCCAGAGATCTGGAGATGGTGAGCGTTCACCCTGCTCTAATAACGCGACGTACCCCGGCGTTACACCGAGGCGCGGAGCAAGATCACGCTGGCTCCAATGCAGCCTCTGACGAGCAGTTTTTAAGAGATCGGACTGCGACATGTTCATAGAAGAACTCCCCTTCATGTATTAGGGCTCCGCCTATCGAAACCTAAAAAATGTACGGTAAGCAAATAAAAGAGCCTATAGCGCGGGAAATGCGATTCCTGATTACAGCGAGGTATAATTCCTCTCCTTTCCCTTTTCTCATCTACTCGTGAAGCCGTGTGAGAAACTCGCTACTAGCTTGGGTTTACCCTACTTCAGGAGAAAAGAAGGCGTGTAACTGGGTTGTTGATCTTCCATGATTTGAATCTCCTGGCATACAGCATTCAATCTGTGGCCCAGAAAACAGGCACCACTGAGAGGCCCAAAATAAAAGAGAAGGAGCCGCGTAGCCGCCCACTTCTTTACAAAGGCCCTCACGTAGTTCTTAATCTTGTCAGCCAATGCTATGACATCGCCAGCGCTACGCAAACACTCACGTCCAAGCTCACCCTCAGGTCGCAAGAGAAGAAGTGCGGACACCTTCTCTGTTCGATGTGCGAGATAGGCTCGTACGTCTTCATCGAGCGATCCTGTGACGCTTATGCCCACTGCCGCAGTAGAACCTTCACCGTCTAAGACTTCTCCGTTGAGTGAACTCATGCTGCTCGTGACGACAAGCTGAAAATCTCTGCTTGCATCTGCATCAGTCCGCCATAGTTGGCCATTCTGATCTACTTCTATTGTATAGCGAGCGACCTCAGAGAACAAAAAACCAAAAGCGAACCAGGCAGAAAGTCTCGCCAATCCTCGTACCCTCACAAGACGACAAGCCGTCTCTTGATTTATTTGCGCCTCTAATGCTTCCAGTTCTGGGAGCAGCTTATCATTCCATGCTGAAGGTTCTTTTAACCGGTGGCCTTTTTTATGTGGGTCTCCGATGAAGTAGTCACGCCAATCAATGATATAATCTGGCTCTAGTTCAAACTTTTGGTCCTTGATGGTTGAGAGATAGACAGTGATACATTTCTCTTTCTCCTCAGACAAGTACAGATCATGCGTTTTAAGTGCTGCCTCTAATTCTTCAAGACTGACTTCCTGCTTTCCTGATGTAATCCAGCCACGCACAACGCCAACCCCAATCAGGAGAGCGGCTTTGTCTGACTTCAGATGCAGGTGTTCCATGCGCTCAGCAACACGCTGTTCCAGTTCATCGCTACAATCAAAACCCAACCTGAAGCGCAGGCAGCTTATGAACGCCTCGAAGTCCTCCTCGCTGGCATTAAGGACACTCTGCCAGCGATTCCTTGACTTCCCAATAGCGCTCCTCGGCGTAGCAGCGAAGAATTCATCAGTCTTGAAGCTATTATCGCGCCCATCGATGCAAGACTTCAGCCCATCTTTCGCATCCCATGTCCAGTTGCTGACAAGGTAGAGTTCAATATGTCTCTCTGGATCCTGCTTTCGCAACAGGTTCCATGTGCGCCAAAACTTCTCTAAGAGACTGGCCTCTCCAGGCTTGTGAGAAACTAGTTCCTCCGTCGAGTACTCACCGCGCTGATCAATATGATATTTTACCTGGTAAAAGCGATCGGGTGTAGTCGTGCCAACTTCGTGCTGCACGGTTACATCATCCACAGAACCGGCAAGGGCATCCTCTATTGTAACTCGGCGCACCTTCTTATGGGGCATCTTCAGTTCCAGGACAAATTGCCAGGCATAAAGGTGTTGGTAGTCGTCCCCTCTCAATCTCGCTGCTACTTGATTTGCCATAAGTTCTCCCTACAAATGCTATCCACTCAAGATAAGGGGAATAGCGGTCCAAACAATGTGCGCCATGCCTGAAGCGCCTCACCATTCTTACCCTCGCGCTCAAGGCTAATAGCGTGAGCCGCCTGCTGTTCTGCTGCTAAAAGTGCAGTTCTTGCTTTAACGCATCGTTGAGCATCCATTTGATCACTAACTGGAGGCCCGAGCCCGGCAGGGTCCGGCCAGGTCTCATGAATATGGCCGGCAAGAGACATAAAGAATGCCTGGACCTCACGACGGTAATCGCCGCCGAAAGGGGGATGAAGCAATTCGAGTGCCATTACCTCGATCAGGAAGGAGGGAGTAATGGGCTTTCCTTGGTTGCTGTTCCACTTCTTTATCATACGCACAATCCCCTTCCACTCACCAGCAAATGCGTCCTGGGCAGCGACCGCTTTATCGTAGTGAATTGTGGGGTTCGTCTTCGTCCACCCAACGGATGCTGCTACATCAGGTATTTCATAATAGTCATCCTTCGCAAACGCGGGAACGACATCGAAGCTCATGACCTGGGAATAATTGAGTGCATTCTCCTCCGTAACGCCGAAATCAACCGTAACAGAGCGACGCTGGCAGGATACGCGATCTCTTCCATACTTCGCAACCAACGGTTGTTCAACTACTGACAGAAGGACAGATGGGTGCTTATTACGATAATGTTGTTCTTTTTCTCCTAGAACACAAAAGATATCCACATCTTTAAGAGGTTTTGTTTTGGTCCAGCGGGCATATGAGCCCGTGAGAAAGTCGTGCTCGATAGAGAAAGCCTGGTCCATAATGGCACGAATCTCTTGCTGGCGCCTGGAGGCATCTTTTTCTTCCCGATCGTTTAGCTCAAGACGACTCTTAAATTTTTTGAACGCATCATGTGTTGAAATCATCAGGAAACCTTTCGCCAATAGCTACCACCGGTACGAAGTCCACCCCCATCGATGATAGTACCAATACTCTGCTTAATGAACCCATCCGTAGAACGCAAGGTGGTCGTAGACCATCCCTCTACATCCGGCCTACCAGGTTTGTTTGTCACCACGATGCGATATTCGCAGCTACTTGGCCAGAGGCCAGCTTTGCAAATGTGGTACTTGATAGCGTCTGTGTCGATCCAGAAAGCCCTATCTCCCGTGAAGCCATAGAAGACCTCAAAATCCCAGCGACCCACGAGCTTATCCGTTTTAGGGTAGTATACTTCGAGATGCAATTCCTGGAGGTGTTCACTTTCAAGCCATCTCCTGATTCCTCGCTCGAGAACTTGCCAATCGCTCGACAACTTCTCCGGATTCAGTCCACTGAGCCGGATAATATTTTTGAGTGATGTCAGTAATTTATCGGTGACATAGGTTATAGAGTGATTGCGGGTATTAACGGTAACAAGAGTACTCATGAACGAAAGAACGCCTCCGTATCCACTATATCTGTTGATGCAGTTCCATCGCTCTCTGATTTTTCTGCATCAACAGTTGTCGTCATTTCGCGAGCAGTCACATGGCTGGACCGCTTTTGAAGCGTATCTTGAACCCAAGCCAAGTCATCAGCTGGGCAAGGAAGGGACATTCGCCAGTCTCCCTCCGTTGCGTTGAAGGCAAGGGTCTCCTCCCGCGCTGCTTCACCCGTCATTGCATCCTCATCATACAGGCAATAGATTCGCACACGTGGACCCGACCCATAAACGACTATGGGTGCTTTCATCGCTTCATCAGCGATAAGAGCGCTCGCAACACCCGCAATATTTAGCAGCTCGCTCCGCGCCT